>ERZ802830.3516-NODE-3516-length-13227-cov-5.58586_pt1 | contig 13227 bp, 12 predicted proteins | sample MGYA00345654_ERZ802830 | MGnify/ENA primary metagenome ERZ802830 (study PRJEB30503, sample SAMEA104212375) | marine metagenome | biome: Westerlies Biome; feature: [SRF] surface water layer (ENVO:00010504) within the epipelagic zone...; material: water... | reverse complement strand
TTTGATCAGGTCACTAAAAAATATAATATAAAAACCAAAGTGATTTCGATACCTAATCATCCATCATCTGATGAAGAAATTGTTCGTCTGTATGAGAGTCAAATCACAAAAAAGACTAGATTGCTCATGGTTTGTCACATGATAAATATAACCGGACAAGTGCTTCCAGTAAAAAAAATTTGTGAGATGGCTCATAGTTATGGTGTTGAAGTGATGGTAGATGGAGCTCACTGTATTGGGCATTTTGATTTTTCTATTGAGAATTTAAATTGTGATTACTACGGGTCTAGTCTTCATAAGTGGTTGTCTGCACCATTAGGCGCAGGATTACTTTATATTAAAGAAAAACATATTTCAAAAATTTGGCCTTTGCTTGCTGGACATTCAAATGATTTCAGTGGAATAAAAAGATTAAATCATTTGGGGACCAATCCAGTTCAAATACATTTAGCCATAAACAATGCTCTTGATTATATCGATTGGATAGGAATCAAAAGAAAAGAAAAAAGGCTCAAAGAGCTTCAAAATCACTGGATTCAAAATTTGAAAAATGTGTCAAATGTTGAAATAAATACACCTTTATCATTTTCAAAAAGTTTTGGTATTGGCAACATAGGAATTAAGAATATGCCCCCAAAAATTATGGCTGAACAACTTTTAAAAAAGTTTAACATCTTTACTGTTGCCATCGACTATGCGAATGTGAAAGGATGTAGAATTACTCCAAACATTTACAATTCAATCGATGAGATTGATGTTTTTATTGACGCCGTAAGAAAATTAGCTTCTTGAAATTTGTATTTGATTCGTACTGGCTCACTTTAAATTTTATCTTTTTAGTTGTGCTTTTATTTACAAATTTTTCAAATGCACAAGGCGGGGAACTATTAATTCAACAATACCAAAAAAACAGTATTGATCTCGAGTTTTATAGGAAATTAAATTTTGAATTTTTTATAGAACCCAATTTGACTAATACAGCTGATAGAGAGACAAAAGGCAAATTAAATTTTAATTTTGGTTCCAACATTCACTACCGCTTTACAAGAAGCTTTGGCTTGTCAACTGGTATTTATATCAATAAAATTGGTTATCAAAATAATATGGAAACAAATAAAAGTATTAACAACTTAAAGTTTATTTCGATCCCATTTTTTATTAAACTTTACCCACTAAAAAAAATTAATTTCTTCCTTGGTGGAGCATATAATTTTTATCAAGATGGGTTTAATCAAATAGATAAAAATACAGAAAAAGTTAAAATCCTCGATGGTGTATTTGTCAACTCTATGGGTGTTTTTACAGGAATAGAATACACAATTAAAAAAAGAATATCTTCTTCAATTAGTTACAAAATGCAAAAGAGAAGTTATAGAAACTATCAACCAGAAACTCAGAACTTTAATGGGGTTTATTTAAGTTTAAACTTTAAAATTTTAAATCCAGAAAAAGCCAAAAATAGATTCAATGGAATTAGCAATTGATTCAATTTAAACCATTAGTTAAAAAAGTAAGAAACAGATAACTTGTTGTAATGGTGCTGTTTTACTGGTTGAATATAATTATCAGGTGTGCGATTTTTATAAATGAAAATGAACTTCCAGTTTTTAATTTTGTAACTAAATCCCAAATCTAATGTGAGTCTGAGTGTTTTGGATTTAGCAGTGAATAAGGCTTCTTCTTTTTGAAACCCTTGACCAGAGAGCATAAAATCGTGTAAAACAAATGAAGGGTTAACTCCAAAATATATTCCTAACCCTTTAGAGTTTAGATATAAGGGATTTGATATTTTATCATTTACATTTACCCCGTAGTTTAACCCAAAATTAGTTTCAATGGCGATTCTTTGAGTACCTAATATACCTTTGAATTTTCTAAATAAAAATATTTTTGGAGTTAGTGCAGTTTGAAAATAATAGGAAGTGAAGAAATTAAAATGCAAAGCTTTAGGAATTTGCCCTTCCCATGTTGATATATCTGCATTTATGATTTTTTTGTGATAAAAATTTTGCATTTTATCTGCAAGAGACCATTCTCCAGTCAAACCAAATTGAAATCCATATTCGAAAAAGCGATTATTTTTTTTCTATATTTGTAAGATATATTTTAAGAATGTCCATCCCCCAAACGGATAATCATAATTTTGAAAATCTTTAGAATCAGTCTCTGATGGTGTATATATTTCTTGACCTAGCTCCCAAATTTTAAATTTTTTTATGGAGTCTTTTTCAACTACTTTACCTACTTCAATAAATATCCCGCTAGAGTAATATTCATCCGTGAGAAAGTATAAATCGTTCTCAACATCTAGATTTAGATAACTTGATTGAGCTAATGTTAAATTACTTATTACAAAAATAAATAAGAATTTAAACGGACTAATTATTGGTTTTTTAAAAACCAAGATCTTCAAGATCTTCATCAGTTCCAATTAATTTGAACTTATTTGAATCAAATTTATCACAATCTAGCGGTATTGTAACTTTTTCAGGTGCCTCAAAATCATCTTGAGATATACCTAAATTTTCATTTTCATAGGCATCTCTCATGTATAAAGCCCATATAGGGAGAGCCATAGATGCTCCTTGACCAAAAGCAATATCTTCAAAGTGAATTGCCCTGTCCTCACCTCCTACCCACACTCCAGTGACTAAGTTAGGTACAATACCCATAAACCATCCATCTGATTGGTTTTGAGTTGTGCCTGTTTTACCAGCTATAGGGTTTGTAAATTGGTAGGGGTAGCCTGTTACAACTGTTTTGTAAGCATAGTTGTTTTCATCAGCCCCGCTATGCCTTAATCTCTGACCCGAACCGCTTTCTGTAACTCCCTTCATTAAACTTAGGGTGACGTAAGCAGTTTCTTCACTTAGTACATCTTTTGTCTCAGGGATTACTTCATAAACGACTGTCCCATTCTTATCTTCAATACTTGTTACCATAATAGGTTCGATATAAATCCCTTTGTTTGCAAATGTCCCATATGCTCCAACCATTTCAAATAAACTTATATCTGGGGAGCCTAAAGCGATGGATGGAACTTTAGGTAAGTATGATTTTATTCCCATTTTTCGAGCTAGACTTACAACAGGTTGTGGGCCTACTTTGTCCATTAGTCTTGCGCTAATTGTATTAACTGAGTTAGCCAAAGCATTTTTTAATGTTCTCATTTTCCCATATTTATCTCCAGAGTTTTTTGGACACCAAGCTTCTACATTACCATGTTTAAACGGCTCAATACAAAATAATGCATCAGGGAGAATTTCACATGGAGATAATCGCAACTGGTCGATTGCTGTAGCATACAAAAAGGGTTTAAATGTTGATCCGATTTGTCTTCTGCCTTGCTTAACCTGATCATATTGAAAATGTTTGTAGTTAAAGCCTCCAACCCACACTTTTACATGACCAGTTGATGGCTCCATAGACATCATTGAAGCTCTTAAAAAATGCTTATAGTATCTAATAGAATCTAAAGGAGACATTATTGTATCTCTTTCTCCAGTCCAATCAAATACAGTCATAGATGTTGGGTTTTTAAATGATTCTTTTATTTCTTGTTCGGATTTCCCGTTTAGTTTCATCACCCTCCACCTTTCAGATCTTTTTGCTGATAGATTAAGCAAAGTGTCAATTTGACCTTCTCTTAAGTCTAAGAAGGGTGCTGTGGGATTTAGCTCATTAGTATTTTGTCTAAAAAATTCTTTTTGTAAGTTACTCATGTGTGTATTAACAGACCTTTCAGCAATATCTTGAAGTCTAGAATCTATTGTTGTATAGATTTTAAGTCCATCCCTGTAAATATCATATTTATCACCATCTTGTTTTGGGTTTTCTTTTACCCATTTTTGCATAAAATTTTGAATGTAAGCCCTAAAGTATGTGGCCAGTCCCTCCCTATGTGAGTCTGGTGTAAATTTGATGATTAATGGTAGCCGTCTTAATGAATCCAACTCATTTTTTGATAAAAGTTCATTTCTAAACATTTGATTAAAAACAATATTTCTTCTGTCAGTGGTTAATTTAACTCTTCGCCTAGGATTATAAAGTGATGAGTTTTTAAGCATTCCGACCAGAGTGGCAGATTCCTCTAACAACAAATCCGATGGTTTTTTATTGAAATAAATCTTTGCTGCTGACTCAATTCCGTCAGCTTGATATCCAAAATCATAAATATTCAAGTACATAGAAATTATTTCATTTTTTGTAAATCTCCTTTCCAGTTTTACTGCCAAAATCCATTCTTTTAATTTTTGTGTTATAGCTTCTATTTTGTTTCTCGAACGAATACCTACAAATAATTGACGTGCTAACTGCTGAGTAATTGTGCTAGCACCTCCTTTTTTTCCTAAATAAAAAATTGCCCTTAAAGTCCCTTTAAAGTCAATTCCTGAGTGACTGTAGAATCTCTCATCTTCTGTCGCAATTAATGCATCAATAATATTTTTTGGTAGTTCAGAAAAATTAATTGGTGTTCTATTGTCATTCAAATAAAATTTCCCTAGAACGATACCATCCGAGGAATAAATAGTTGTTGCTAGATTTGTTTTGGGGTTTTCTAATTGTTCAATTGACGGCATTTCACCTAGTTCCCCTTTTGCAGCTGCTATAAAAACAATTATAACAAATGATATTGGGATTAAATATAAAATCCACATTGCAGCTACGTATCCTGTATAGTTTCTATCCTTTCTTAACTTCTTACTCATTTGATGTCTTCTCTATTGACAAGCCAAAGGATAAAATCCCAAATAACTTTTTGTCTCCTTTGTTTTGACCAATTTTTCTGTTTGCTTGTTTTATTTCAAAAAAATAAGGAGGTGAAAAGTTTGATTTCCAACTTCTTTTCCATAACAACTTACTCTCTTTAACTCCAGAAAAACCCTTCCCAAGCCATTCACCCTTATTATTAGCCATCATATATTCTAATGTGTCTATTTCATATATGTTTTGGTTTGATTTTAAACTTGCAATCAGGAAAATATTCGAAAAAGGGTAATCATTATTATTTCTTATATAAAAGAATATATTAGAAGGAAAGTCAATTGTGTCCTTTATCTCAAATTTTACTGATTCTTCAATATCCCACCCATTTAAAATATCTTTATCAATTCTTATTGAATTGTTTTCAATACAGCTAATTGAGTTGCAAAATATTAGACTTAATATGACCAATTTAATCTTATTCATACGGTTTATAATGATTTTAAATTTTTTTAAAAATTCTTTTACTTGCTTTTTCTCCCTTCCTTAAATTTTTTTGTTTCTCTGGACTGAGATTATTAATTTTTTGACATTTAATAGAACAACATCCTCTAAATAATTCATTACAACTTTTACATTGTATAAATAAAAGATTACAAGCAACATTAGAACAGTTTACATGACCATCTGATTTCGTTCCACATTGGTGACAGTTTGAAATTACATCATTTGTTATGTTCTCAGATAAACGATTATCAAAAACAAAATTTTTACCAGTAAATTTATTTTTATAATTATTATTTTTTACTTGATGAGCATAGTTAATTATTCCTCCATCCAGCTGATAGATATTTTTAAATCCCTTAAATTTTAAATAGGCTGAGGCTTTTTCACATCGAATTCCACCAGTACAGTAAAGAAGAATTTTCTTTTTTTTATTTTCATTTTCAAATTTCTTATCTATAAATTTTATTGATTCTTTGAATGAATCAACATTAGGGGTAATAGCTCCTATAAATTTTCCTATCTCACTTTCGTAATGGTTTCTCATATCAACACAAAGGGTTTCTTTTTCAGACAAAATATTATTAAATTCTATTGCGTCAACATGTTTACCAACATTGGTAGGATCAAATTTTTTATCAGAGATACCGTCGGCAACTATCTGATTCCTTACTTTAATTTTTAGCTTAAGAAAAGATTTTAGATTGTGTTTAATAGCAAAATTTAATCTCATCCCCTTCATTGGTTCAATTTCATCTAATTTAGTTTCAAAAGAACTTAATTGTTTCTTTGGTAATGATAACTGGGCGTTTATTCCTTCGTTAGCAACATATATTCTGCCTAAGACTCCTATTTTTGAAAATGATGAAAATAAATAATTTCTAAAAATGATCAGGTTATCAATTTTAAAATATTTATAAAAAGATAATGTAAGTCTGTCTTCTTTAGACTTATTCAGAAGCTCTGTGCTTTCCAAGTTACTGAGTCTGTTATACAGATTCATTATTTATAATTTATTACAAATTTAATTAAATTGATAATCTTTAAAAAGTAACTCATATTGTTAATAATACATTGATTTGCTAAGTTAGGAAAAGAAGATAAATTGTTATTTTTAAAAAAAAATTATGGGTCAAGATAAATCTGCTAAATTAAAATCTCTACAACTTACTCTAGATAAACTCGATAAAACTTACGGCAAAGGTGCAGTAATGAAGTTAGGAGATGAGGTTGTAGAACAAGTAGAGGCAATTTCATCTGGCTCTATAGGTCTAAATATTGCATTAGGAATTGGAGGTTATCCGAGAGGTAGGGTAATAGAAATTTATGGGCCTGAATCATCAGGTAAAACTACATTAACTTTACACGCTATTGCTGAATGCCAAAAAAATGGAGGTATTGCGGCATTTATTGATGCTGAACATGCTTTCGACAGATTCTATGCAGAAAAATTAGGTATTGATATAAGCGAATTAATTATTTCACAGCCTGATCACGGAGAACAAGCTTTAGAAATTGCAGATAATTTAATCCGATCCGGTGCAATAGATATAGTTGTCATTGACTCCGTTGCCGCCCTTACTCCAAAAAGTGAAATCGAAGGTGAAATGGGAGATTCAAAAATGGGACTTCATGCAAGACTTATGTCGCAAGCCTTGCGAAAACTTACTGGATCCATAGCAAGAACAAATTGTGCAGTTTTCTTCATAAATCAGTTACGGGAAAAAATTGGTATAATGTTTGGTAACCCTGAAACAACAACAGGGGGAAATGCTTTAAAATTTTATGCATCTGTTCGTTTAGATATTAGAAGATCCACACAAATAAAAAGTACAGAAGGTGAAGTTTTAGGAAATAGAACGAGAGTAAAAGTGGTTAAAAATAAAGTTGCTCCACCGTTTAAAACAGCTGAATTTGATATTTTGTACGGTACAGGTATATCAAAAATAGGTGAGATAATAGACATTTGTGTTGAAACCGAAGTAATAAAAAAATCAGGTTCTTGGTTTAGTTACGGAGAAACAAAATTGGGTCAAGGCAAAGAGGCTGTAAAAAAATTATTGGAAGATAATCCCGAACTATTAGAAGAACTTGAGAACAAAATTGTCAATTCAATTGATTAATTTTTAATCTTGTTTCTTTTCCTACAGCTTTTTCATGACTTTTTAACGGATCTTGTTTGAGTCCTTCAAAAATAATTTCCCACACATCCTGTTTGAAATCGTTTAATTTATTAATATCCTTGGGGGGATACATTTTTTTAAAAGTTCTTACTCTTAATTGCCCAGGATATCCAAATCTAGGATACCAAGGGAATTTACGCTTACAATCTAAAAAACACATTGGAATTATTGGAATTTGATGATCAATAGCAATCTTAAAGGCTCCTCTTTTAAATTCATTTAAAAAAATAGTGTCATCGGTATATTTAATTTCAGGGAATATACAGATACTGTAACCGAGAGATAATTTGTTATCTACCCTCTCATAAACTCCCCATCTACTTTTTTTTGAGCTTCTGTCAACCATCACAGCAGCTCTCTTGTATACAAATCCAAAAATTGGAATTTTTAGAAGTTCTTTTTTACCAACAAAAACAAAAGGGTTTTTTGAAATCTTAAACATTACGAATGGGTCTATATAACTGGTGTGATTCGCAACCAAAATGAATGATTCACCTACAGGTAACTCCTCTTCAAAGGAAACTTTTGTTTTGAAACCTGAGAAAAATAAAACAAAAGGAGACCAAATATATCTGGCACACCAAAAAACAAAATTATATCCTTTTGGGTGAATAGCTGATATTGCTAAAAAAGGAAACAACAAGATTACAGGAATAGTAGTTAAAATATAAAACCATATACGCCAAATAAATAAAACTAATAATCTCATTTTCTAGAATTTTAAAATAAAAAAATTTATTTAAAAAAATTAACTTTGTCAAAAACAATTCTAATGGCTAGAATATTAACTGGTATCCAAAGTACTGGTATTCCTCACTTAGGAAATATCCTGGGAGCAATCATTCCAGCTATTAAAAAGTCAGAAACAAAAGGTAATGAATCTTTTTTATTTATTGCTGACTTGCATTCGTTGACACAGATAAAAAACGCTGATGAACTAAAGAAGAATACTCTGTATACAGCAGCAGCTTGGTTGTCTTTTGGATTAGATACAAAAAATACTGTTTTTTACAAACAAAGTGATATCCCAGAAGTAACTGAATTAGCTTGGTATCTAAGCTGTTTTTACCCTTACCAACGTCTCACATTGTCTCATTCTTTCAAAGACAAATCACAAAATTTGAAAGATATAAACTCCGGATTATTTAATTATCCTGTATTAATGGCTGCAGATATTTTACTTTACGATGCAAACATAGTCCCTGTAGGAAAAGACCAACTGCAGCACTTAGAAATAACAAGAAATATTGCTTCGCGATTTAACAAACATTTTGGCGATACGTTCATAAACCCAAAGGCAGATCTTGAACAAGATTCTAGTTATGTTATTGGGACAGACGGGAACAAAATGAGTAAATCTAAAAAAAATATTATAAATATTTTTCAAGATGATAATTTACTTGAAAAACAAGTGATGAGAATTAAAACTGAATCTATAGCTATTGATGAACCTAAAAATCCGGATAATTGCAATGTTTTCAAAATCTTTTCTTTAGTTGCCAATGAAAAAGATATAAGTATCCTGAAAAAAAGGTATGCTTCTGGTAGTGTCGGATTTGGGGAAGCAAAGAAAATTCTTTTAAACGTTCTAAAAAATAAATTTAAAGTTGAAAGGGATAAATTCAATTTATTAGTTAATAATCCAGAGCTCGTTGAGAAGGAACTTAAAGCTGGATCGAGAAAAGCTAGGAACTTTGCAAATAATGTTTTAAATAGGGTTAGGCTAAAATTAGGATATAATAAATAATTCTATTAATCGATAATTTTATTTATTATCTTTAAATGTGGATTTGGTTAAAGAGATAGAACAATTACTGTACTTTCACGAATGTGTAACGATTCCTGATTTTGGTTCGTTTTTGGTTAGTAAAACGAAGGCAAAAGTTGATTTCAAAAAAGGGAAATTCTTATCTCCAAAAAGAAAAATCTCATTTAATGCTCTAATTAAACAAAACGACGGAGTTTTAGCAAAATATATTTCATCAAATCTAAATATTAGCTATCAAAATGCCCTAGAGGTAATTGATAAAAGAATAAAAAAATGGTCTGAGAACATAAAGGTTGATACCTTGATTTTCAAAAATATAGGTGAATTTTATTTAAATACTGAAAACAAAATATGTTTTCAAGCATATAACACAAAAAATTTTTCATATAATTTTTTCGGACTTGAGGATTTTAGAAGATTACCCATAAATGAGATTGATTTAAATACAATTATAAATAAAGAAACAAATACTAAAAAAATTATTATGGACAATGATAAAAAAGAAAACTTGGCATTTGAACCTGAATCAAAAGATCCAGCTAAAAAAGGGAGATTTAAACTTGTGGCTATAATAACGTCCTTGATTGTTTTGTCAGTTATCGGATACTATTTTGGGAATGATTATATTCAAAATGAAAGAATACGTTCTACTGAAATTGCACAGAAAAAAATTAAAAATACTGTGCAAAAAGCTACATACGATATAGGTTCAATTGCATCTTTAGAATTAAATATTAAAGCTAATATAGAGACGGTTGAAGATGACGTTGATTTGGTTGAACAGGGAGATTTCTACAAGGTAATTGCTGGAAGTTTTAGAGATGAAAGAAACGCTGAAAAACTTTTAAAAAAACTAAAGTCCGAAGGTTTTGATGCCTCTTTTGCAAAAAATAGTTCTTCAGGGCTGTTTAGAATAGCTTACGGAAGACTGGAAACAAAAAGGGAGGCTTATCAATTATTAAATTTTGTAAAATTTACTCTAGAACTTGACGCCTGGTATCTAGTAGAGTAAGTTTATAGCCTGTAAATCCATCCCTTTGGATTTAATGGAGTACTTGATTGAAAAATGCTGAATTTGAGTTCTGTCTTACCCGTGTTGGGATTTGTAAATACTTTACCAATTTTTTCTTTTGGACTCAAGGATTGTCCTCTCTTAACATAAACACTCTCTAAATTTGTGTAAGCTGTAATATAATTACCGTGCTGAACCAATACTGTAGGATTACTACCTTTATAACTTAAAACTGTCATCACAATTCCTTTAAATATAGCTCTAGCGTCAGCAGTTTGAGTTGTAGCTATTGTAATTCCATTACTTTTTATTTTTGTGGTCCTAACAACTGGATGAATTTGTGTTCCAAAGTTTTGAATTACTACGCCTTCTTCTACTGGCCAAGGAAGTTTACCTTTATTAGCGTAAAAACTTTTCCCAACTAACTTTGCTTCTGGTGTAATACTAAATTTTAAATTGCTAGGAGCTGATGTTTTTTTGTTTGCATTAGCAATAGCTGCCCTAATTAACCGTTCAATTTCTTTATCAAAAGCTGCAATTTTTTTCTCTTTTATTCCAATTCTGTATTCTAAATCTCTCTGTTTTTTTATTAAGTCCCCGATCATTAACTTTTGATTATCTATTTCTTTCTGGTAAATTAATTGAGAAACTTGATTTTCTTTAATCAAAGATTCTTTATTGACTTTTTTTGAGAGTAATTCTATGTTTAACTTATTAAGCAGATTTGTTTTTTTAATTATAATCTCACCTTGTTTTTTTCTGTGTTTTGCGTACTGATTAAGATATTTAAATCTATTATATGCTTGATAAAAAGATTCTGACGAAAATAAAAACATCAATCTGCTTTGACGACTTTTACTATAATAAGATTTTCTAATCATATTAGCGTAATCTTCTTTTAATTTGACAACTTCATCTCTCAAAACTTCTACATCTCTTTGATTGATATTTATCTGTTTGGAAATTAAGTTGATTTCCTGATTTGTGACCCTTATTAATTTTTTACGAACTTGAATTTTAACGTCCAAATTTTGAATTTCATCAAATGCAGATTTTTTTATGGTTTTATTAGAGAATAAAATAGAATTAATCTGTTTTATTTCTCTAACCAGTTTTTCTTTTTCTTTTTCTAGTCTTTTTTGTGTCTCTTGCTGGGATAAGCAAAAATTTAGATTTAAAAATTGTAAAAAAAATAGAAAAAAATATTTCTTCATAATTTTATTTTGCTGTAACCTTCTGGGAATTTAAAAGGAATTGTAAGCTCACTTGGATAATCCACTCTAATAAGTTCTAAAGATATTGAGACAAACTCACCATTAATAAAGGAACTAATTTGAATTTGCTTTGGTATAATTTTCCCATTTGTTTTTTGGTATAATGGATACTTTATACTCAATATACTATTTTTTTTATCTAGCAAAAGGAATCTTTGTTCTCTAATTCTGAAATTCTCGGTGTCAAAAAAGTATGTGGTTCTATACTTTTTAGAGCTAGCATTTATAAAAACATAATATTCTGGATTTTCTATTCTTTTTATTTTTACTTTTTTAAGATTATCAATTGGATTACCAATAAGTATATTTTGAATATCTTGAAGTCTAAAATTAGTACCTAAGATAGAATTTAAGAATTCATAATCTCCCTCGTAATATTTTTTTTGAAATTTTTCATAAAAAAATATTTTTTCGTTTGTCATTAAAAGTTTTGCTACAGGGATAAAAATATTTGCACTCATCCATAAAAATTTATCATCTTTAAATCTAAGATTAATACTTACGGTTTGTTTAATTTTCTTACTTGTATAGGTTGCCTTAATTCGTGCTCTAAATGTATTTATTTTTTCCTCAGATTTTTCTAGGTTTTCAATGAGCCTTTTCACCTTTATAGATTCTACAGGCTTTTTACTTGGTAAGACCGTTAGAGATTTACATCCATTTACTATTAATAAAATTAATAAACATTGAAAAAATTTAATCATGCGATTTAATTTGATCCCGTACTTCCAAATCCCGAGTTACCTCTTTTGCTACGACCTAAGTCCTCAACTAATTTCCAATTAACATTTGAAAAGTTTGAAATGATCATTTGGGCAATTCTGTCTCCTGGTTTAATTTCATATTTTTTATCTGATAAATTAATTAAAATCACACCCACTTCACCTTTATAATCTGCATCTATTGTCCCAGGTGAATTTAAAACAGTTATCCCGTACTTTAGTGCAAGTCCAGACCTTGGACGGATTTGACCTTCAAATTTTTTTGGCAAAGATATTTTTAAGCCAGTTGGGATTAGGATTCTTTGGAAAGGATTTAAAAATATCGGTTTTTTTATATTAGCTCTTAAATCTAATCCTGCCGAACTCGAAGTTGCGTAACTTGGAAGTTCATAAGGAGACATGTTTATAACTGGTAAATCAATCATTTTTTACCTAAAAGTATAAACTTAATTTCTAAAACTGATGAGAAAAAAATTTTTTTGAAATAAGTTAGTATCCTAATTACTTTTTGAGAGCTTCTGCACCCCCAACTATTTCTAATATTTCATTTGTAATTGACGCTTGGCGTGCTTTATTATAAGTTAATTTTAATTGATCAACGAGTTCAGCTGCGTTATCAGTTGCTTTATGCATAGCTGTCATCCTTGCGCCGTGCTCACTTGCAAAAGATTCTCTCAAAGCCTTATAAAACAGGATTTTTATTCCTTTGGGAATAATATCTTCAAGTATTTTAGACTTATTAGGTTCATAAATGTAATCACTTAAAGTTTCTGTTTTTTCGGAATAATTTATTCTGAAGGGTAGTAAAATTTCAGTTGAAATAATTTGAGTTGCTGCATTTTTAAATTTATTATAAACTAATTCTATTTTATCATATTCTCCAGAGATAAACTTTGATATATATATGTCGACGATTTTACTTGTAGATTCGTAATCAAGATTTTCAAATAAATTACTATGATCATTAGTTATTCTAAAAGTTTTAGACAAGACATCGTTTCCTTTTTTGCCAATCGTTACTAGATCAACTTCCTTGTCATTATTTTTATGTAAATAGTTT
>ERZ802830.3515-NODE-3515-length-13230-cov-5.52266_pt1 | contig 13230 bp, 31 predicted proteins | sample MGYA00345654_ERZ802830 | MGnify/ENA primary metagenome ERZ802830 (study PRJEB30503, sample SAMEA104212375) | marine metagenome | biome: Westerlies Biome; feature: [SRF] surface water layer (ENVO:00010504) within the epipelagic zone...; material: water... | reverse complement strand
AGTGGCCCCGATGCTCCGAGGCGTCCAAGGCATCTGTACCGGATGCAACGCCACTATGCCCGCCCTCAAAGCGGTCAAAGTCCATCGGTCTGATGTGACCTCAAATCCGGCCCGGATAATATGCGACGCTTGCGACACAAATCAATCCAAGGCGGTGATATCATCGTAAGCCAAATTAGACTCTTGCTTCAACCACTCTGGTTTTACTGGTTTGCCCTTCAAAAGAGCATCAATCACCTTTGCGCTCTCTGGGTGGAAACGCTTCCTCCAAAGCACATACAGGGCCGGTTTTCTGGCCTTCCTAGGGTCGATATGACCCTCCTCTACCAACTGGCTAAAGAGCCAGTCAAAGCCTTCACAAAAGGCCAATTCTTCATTCGTCCATTCTTTCATTTTCATCTTCTTTCCTCCTTCGGGGCTATACCCCACGCCAACGGGACGCCATGCAAGCCCTTTAACCTTCCGATATCAATTTTCATCCAACCTACTAAGTACGATTCAAATCTAAATCAGCTATCGCTAAATTAATAACTTCTAAGCTAAAATTAATAATTAAATTATAAGAAAAAACTAATAAAAAAAAGACGCTTGCGACACAAAACAACACAGTTAAATAAAAACACAAGGAGGACACAATATGAACCAAGAAGCAAACACGAAAGCAACAACCGAGAACGACCTATGGAATACCGACTTCCAGAGATGGATGGAAGTATGGGGTGTGGTATAGATGGGTACTGAATTCATTGAGGAAGCCGATGTAAAGGTGGCCCTGTACAATTGGGAGAGGAAGGTAGCCGAAGGGGAATACATGCACGACCCGGTGTTCAAAGGCCGTGGCGAGCTATACCTAAAGAGAGGAGTCTATCGCCCACACATGGCCTTCATAGGCATAAATGCAGGTAACGACCACGTTCACGCATTCCTTACACCTAAGCAGGTCAAGACGCTTATCTCAAGCCTTCAAGCCATGTTTAATCAAGACTACTGTGTCTATGGTGAAGATTGGCCCGCCGATGAAGAAGACGATGGTGATTACTGGGCCACCGGAAAAGACTCGATATTCCATGCGTGGGATGAGGAGGAGTGAGTACGACGCTTGCGACACAAATCAGATTAGTTAAATAGAAGGAAGGAGAGGATAGAATATGGAAGAAGCAAACCAGACAACAAGCCCGCCAGAGAACGCCGAGAATAAGACCAATGTGGAGATTCAAGAATTTTACGATAACGGAAACATTCGTGTTATCGTTAATTTCCCTCAAGGAAACTTTGGGCCTGTATATCAATATGAAGGAATAATCGTACCAATTGCTACGATTCGGGGTGAGTAGATGAAGAAGGGATGGCCTATGTGGGTCGTGTATAGATACGACCGCAGAGGAGCCTACAAGGTTGGGACATCAAAGGATGACTTGATTGACTGGCTAATGATGGGGTACAACGAGGATAACTACGCATGGGGCCACACTAGGGTCGAGGCCGAAGCCGAAGCTAGGACGAGGTTTGGGGAGGCATAGACGACGCTTGCGATACCGAACGAAGTAGTTAAAAGAAATGAAGGAGAGGACACATTATGAAACAGACAGTAACCGAACAAGAATTTATAGACGCATTTGTAAATATGAACCGAGAAGACAACTTCACCTGTGGTGGAAGGATAGCCCTGTATGAGTACCTTACAGAGCTAGAGGAGGATTGTGGCATTGAGCTTGAGCTTGATGTCATAGCAATCTGTTGCGAGTACACAGAGTACGCCGATGAGGATGAAGTACGAGAGGCTTACGCCCTAGAGCCTCATGAGGATATCGAGGATTACACCCCCGTTATCTATGCCACAAAAACCAATTGGGAGAACCCACTAGGCCCAGCAATTCAGTCATCAATCATAGTGAGGGATTGGTAGGAGAGAACGACGCTTGCGACACAATTCAACAGAGTTAAAAGGAATGAAGGAAAGGACAGGATAAGAACAAGGAGATGACAACAATGGACGAGATAACAATGAACCAGATACAAATGGACAAAGACGACGTGAAATACCACCTTGAGATAATATACAAGGCGCAAATGCAAATGGCTAAGAAGTTGGTACAGGACGAACCTAGCGGAGAGCTATGGGGCTTGATAGATGCCCTAGTGAGTAACCTACGCTCTGAGTTGGAGATGGTCGCATGAGTGCGGGCAGACACGGCACGATAGCTATGTGGAATGACGGAAAGGTTAGAATAACAATAAGGCCGAAATCGGCAACGCTAGTTGTTGAAGACCTAGCTATGATAGTAGGCCACGCTTTAGACATCACCCACACTCACAGTAGGTCACAAGCCATTCAACGAATACAAGATTGGCAAGATAACAGATTTTACCCCTCTAAAATTACGGCAAAAGTAATCAAGCAAATGTGCATAAACTATCTACACAGATGGCAGACTCATATCACGGAAACCTTTGATGGAGATGTTGAATCACACCGGGTACTGCTTGAGCTAGTACACGACAAGATGCCAAGATTCAGAAAGGTAGAAGCCGAGTGGGATGAGGAGTAATGACGCTTGCGACACAGAACGACGGGTTCATAAGTAATGAAGGAGAGGAAGGAATATGAAGCAGAACAAGCCGATGAAAGAGAGGAAAGCACTAGACCGCCAAGTAAAGAAGAACGGTGTCCCGATGACGGACACAGAGTATCAGCTCTCCGGGTTGGGGTACATGACAAAGGCCCAACTCATAGAGGAGATACTAGGTTCATTCTCATGGGACTACCTAATGGAGAATGGACTCGTTGCACCTAGAGATGGGTTGAAGATGTTCACCTTCGACCTCAGCCCCCCAGAGTCTTTAGACTTACTAAAGGAGGACTAGAATATGGGTACTGAATTAATCAAGGACTACTTAGATTTAGACATGAAGTATTTTGAGGAATACGAGGAGGAGGTAGCAGGTAAAGAGTGGGAGTACACCCGCAACAGGTTAGGCAACCTTGCATACGAGGCACTGTACAGGACGGCTAGAGAGCTAGGCATGAGCATAGAGCAAGCCCGTCTTTTCTGTACTAGCAAATTCGTGAGGCACTACGAAGACTTCCACCTAAAGATGATGACCGAGGCATTCCTAAAGGCATGGTCCGATGATAAGAAAGAGAAAGGCCAAACTAGATATTCTATGGGTACGGTCGCATCAATGAAGGAAACTCTACTGAGCTACACACCGGAGGCAGACGAGATATGACGCTTGCGACACAGAACAGTAGAGTTAAAAGGAAAGAAAAGGAGGAGATAATATGACAGGTAGATTACCGGCATACGCCCTACTAGGGCAACAGGCAGAAGGAACGACGGCAGAGCAAGTCCTCGCAAATGCGGGGTTGGACTTCACAGTCCAGAAAGCCCCATCAGGGTACAAGAACCACCTAGGGGATTTCATACACCACAAGGGCCATAGCATCACATACAGAGATGACACGGGACAGGCCCTCGGTAACGTGGGCAGTACCTACAGAGTGTATCAGAACAACGACGTGCTAAAGGTCTTTGACCGCTTAGTGGGCGAAGGTAAGGTAGAGTATGACCGCATAGGCATGATTGACGGAGGCAGAAAGGGCTTCGCTAGTATGCTAATGCCCGAAGGTTTCACAATTGCCGGATGGGATGACATAGACCAGTATCTCTATGCCATATGGTCACACGATGGTTCTTCGGGTGTTAGGTTCCTACCTACAAACATCAGACCACAATGCACCAACCAATTCGCATACCTAGAGAGCTTAATGAGGGATGCGGGTATCAACCCTAGAAGCCTCTCATGTCGCCACTCATCCAGAATTGATGAGAGAATCAATCAAGCACTAGAGGCATTGAAAGTCACCGACCACCTCAACCAACACTTTGCATCGCAAGCGTCGAAGCTCATGGAGGTAGAGATGGAGATAGGTGATAGGATTCAGTATTACATTGACGCTATGGGCCTCAAGTCAGATGAGGAGCTGATACACAAGACAGACAACCCGCTAGGTCTTACGACCAGAGGCAACAACACACTAGACAGGCTCTTAGAGCTTGAGCAGACCGAGAACAACACGACCGGAGGCATGGCAGGTACGGCATGGCAATCATTCAACACCGTGACCGAGTACCTAGACCACGCATGGGTCTATGACCGCAAAGGGGAGAAGGTCAATGAAAAGAGAGTCGAGTCGGCCCTACTAGGGACCGGCATGAGAACCAAGGACAGAGCTTGGAGGGAGGCAGTAGCCCGCATAGTAGCGTAGGCTCTAGTATCATACTTATCGGGGTAGTCGGCATTCCTTCTTGTTTGCTTTTCATTTCAGTCGGCTACCCCACCAACAATTACAATAAAAATAACTTAGGAGATGAAAAAATGAATGGAACAATGATTGGATATGAAACAATGAGGGATGGAAAGGAAGAAGTAATGCGTGAGTACAAGATGCTGAACGTCGCCTTGTGCGATGCTAGGCATCCGATACCGGGCGTTACTGACTCGGTGTTCCCGCAAGTAGTGGAGAAGCCTTTGGACTTCACTAACAACGAGAAGGTAGCTTACGATTGGATGCGTAAGCACATGGCTTTCATAAAAGAGGAGCATGAAAGGGAAGTACCCAACAGAGTGAACCTATACGTCACAGGGCTAACGCCCTGCTTGATTGCCTTCTTACAGGAGTGGGGTCACTCATGGCCGTGTGAGTTATACTTGATGCACTGGGACAGAGAAACAGGTGAGTACGTAGAGGATTTTTGGGCGGGGTGTATGTAGGTAGATTACGCTTGCGATACAAAACAATAAGGTTAAAAGTAAAAGATATGAGGAAAGGATAAGTGAGAAAGATGTACGGAACATACAGAAACAGACACAACAACAGAGAAATGACGATTGACAAAATGGAGATAAGCGATGAAGGCACTAAGTTTTGGTACGCCGGAGAATATGACATGTTCACAGAGAGATGCCTAGAGCGAAACTGGGACATGGTTAGTGAGCTAGGTACACCAAAGCCCGCCATGACAGACATGGAGAGTCTAAGGCTTAGGCTAAAGAACACCAGAGATAGCATATTCGCTAAGATAGAAGAAGAAGGGCATCTTCATCCCAATGACTACACAAAGCTCCGTGAGATTGACGCCGGTTGGGTAGAGGGATTGGACTATGCAATAGAGCAGATAGAGCAAGGATTCTTAGAGGGCGGTGAGTAGATGACTTACCTCAAGCTAACGACAAATGCCGGTACTACTATGATAAATGTAAGTATGGTATGTGGTATTGTTCAGTACGAAATACCTTCGGAAGAAGCACTACAACCACCTTACAACCTATTCGCATATGACATACACATGTCTTCGGGTACTATATTTACGACAAAAGAAACTGATAAGATACAACAGATGATGGAGATGATATGATGTCTTACAATCCAGAATGGAGAGAACACTACATCTTCCTTGAGATACTAAGGCAGTCGGGTGCTACCAACATGTTTGGTGCTACTCCCTACCTAGTAAAGCATACTGGTCTAAACGGCATCACGGCTCGCAAGGTACTACAGTCATGGATGCAAAACTACGACCAGTTACTAGAGGACGGGGTTATCCCACAGTAGGTAATACTATGGTAAAAGTAACTTGTTCCGCTTGTCGAGGCCGAGGCTTTACAGTACACTACACGGCTATGACAGGTGAAAAGGAACAAGATGCTTGTGACTATTGTAGAGGTAAAGGATATGTCAGGTTGTAAGGTATGCCCTAGGGTTAGAGGAGAGTCGAGGTGTCGAGTATGTGGCAAGAGATTTTGGATAAGGTCCGAAGAAGAATAACGGTAATAGTAACTTACCCCCGTCGTCGGGTCACAAGTCGAATGGTGACGCTTGCGACACAGAACGGAACAGTTAAAGGTACGGCTTCGATGGAGTATCATGGAGCAAGAAGCGACACAGGAGAAGAACCCCATGAGGGTAAGAACGAATGTTGAGAGGGAGGCCGACTTCCTAGAGTGGTTCATCAGTTACATGGATGACAGAAACTCATACTCATTTCAAGGTAGACACATGAATCTGTATGAGTGGTTGATTGAGATGGGTTCATCCGTAGATGGGCCAGAAACACCGGGTTGGAATGTCAAGAAAGAGGACTATGATTGGACTACATCAACAATCACAGAGGAGGAGTTTTCAGACTACGTTGAGAGCCTAGAGGAAGAATTCATTGTCGAGCCACAGAGGAGAAGACAAACAAGGCTATGGAGGGTAAGAGAACAAGCCTATGAGTACAGGAAGAAAGCCGGGGTCTATGATGTGTGCAATCACGGTATGCCATACGACACGCACAAGACAGGGGAGTGTGGTTGCCATGAGTAATATGAGTTATTGCAGATTTGAGAATACATACGATGACCTTCTTGATTGCTACGAGAATTGGGACGATGATGACCTATCAGATAGAGAAGCATCGTACCGAAGATTGATACTTGCATTGTGTGAGCGAATCCTTTGGGACCACGGAGATGATGAGGAATGAGGTGTAAAAATCATCCCCATGTTGAGTACGAGATACTCAATTGGATTCTAGATAACATAGACCTACACGAATTGAAAGAGCAAATGATTCAGAGTCCTACGGCACAGATGAAAAAGGATGCGAGTATTAGATTCGACAAGGGAGCTAAGAAGCTCTCGATACTGCTCGTCAATATGATGGAGCGAAGAAGGCACAAGCTACCAGAGGAGCATCCAGACTACAAGGAGAAAGAAGTATGAAGCTAGTAGTAAGGATTGAAACAGACGAATGGGTCTTTGAGGAGTGGGATTTAGAATGATGAAGCACATCTCAGTAGGCTACAGAAGGATATGCGGTAAGCCTGTACCGGAGTCCGGGCAGTACGTCACCGATGCCGAGTGGCGCAAGCTACCAGAGTGTCCGACGTGCTACGCAAACTACCAACCCACGCTTGCGATACCGGAACCCAAAGTTGATAAAGACCCGGCACTAGAGAAGACTGTAAGACGAGGACTATACCTACGAGATTATTTGGAGGAGATACAGTGAACATATTCATACTAGACGAAGACCCTATACAGTCAGCAAAGATGTATTGTGACAAGCACGTCCCTAAACTTGTTGTCGAAATTTTCCAGATGCTAGGTAGTAGTGTCATCCGTCACGGTGCTACGCCCGACATGATGCCGATTGCTAAGACGAGTGGTAAGCCACTTAGGGGAGGTTATCACAACCACCCCGCAACCCGTTGGGTGGGTGATTCTAGGTCTAACTTCCTATGGACTTGCTATCACGGTGCTATGCTATGCGACGAGTACACCAAGAGGTTCGGCAAAGTACACTCATGCGAGAGTGGCATAGAGCATCTGTACATCATGGCACACTTGATACCAGAAGGAGAGCTAACGCCCTTCGCACAGTGTATGCCCGATGAGTACAAGAACGAGTGTGCCGTCACCGCATATCGTGACTACTACATTCAAGATAAAAGTAGATTCGCCCAATGGAAGAAGGGTAGAGATGCCCCCGATTGGTGGCCGATGGAGTTGATACAATGAAGAATCTACTTCCTGAGTGGATGAGCATAGGTGAGGACACCGCAACTATAACATGGCATGTGGATGATGTTCAAATGTACATACCAAGACTAACCCGTGACCAAGCTAGAGAAGTGTTACACGAAACAATACGAAAGCACAACGCTGAATATGGTGTATGTTGGGACATTTTTCAGGTATATGCAGACATGATGTTTCCGGTAGGTGATGTAGAATGAGTGAAAGCGGAATGATTGGAGACAAGGAAGTTGTGATGAACCGTCTTGATACTTATCGTTGGACTGTTGATGTGGTCAAACACACATCAGATACTGACAAGGAACACATCGAAGGGTGGGAAGTTAAAGATGAGCAAAAGGCACTAGCACTATATGATGAGAAAGTGAAAGAATTAAAAAATAAGGAGATGATATGATGACAAGCACAGGAAGTAGAATGAGAAGAAGATATAACAAAGGTAAAACTATTAGAGGAGTGAACAACGGCGTACTGGGTCGTTGGAGAAAGACGCAAGTAGATAAGAGATTGAGCGAAGCTGATTACAAACTGCTCAAAGAGAATAACATGTACGCTTGCGACACACAGGACAAGAGTTAAAAGAAAAGACTAGGAGGCATAGATATGGAAGTAGACATAACAGTAAATTACCACACACCGGAAGACGAATTCACATACCTTTCAACGAAGTACCCTACGGGTTACTACAAGGAGAGTAATGGAGCATGGTGGTTCACTCTAATAGTTGAGATTGAAACAGTAGGCGAGTCAAGTAAGGTGACGCTTGTATGGTTCAAGAGGACATGATAGTATGAAGACACCGACGATATACTACAACCAAGGAGCTAAGTATTACCCTAAAAGAAAGGAGGACTAAAAATGATTTGTGAGTTGGAGGACTGTAATATTACTATCGAAGATGGGGAAGGTACTACTATCTACTTCTTCAACGACTGGGGTGATGTCGTCTGTGATTGTTGCTACAAGGAGTACAAGAACGGCGACTGGGTTGCTGATGTGGAGGCGAGATAGAATGAAGTGTTTGAGATGTGGTGCTTACGACGATAGAAGATGCGGGTGTTGGCGGGACAGGTGGAACAGATGAGAGAGCTAAATGGTATCAATGCTAGAAAGACTAGGTTCGCCAGAGCGTTTGAGTGTGCGGGTCGTTGGTTAATAGAACAAGATAAACCATGCACCGCTCAAAATATCTTTGAGAACATGACCTACAAAAACGGAAACATTTACCGTAATAAAAGAGGCACTATACATTTTTACTCCTTCTTAGCTAAGTTATGTAGGAACAAGATGTTCAAGAAGTATAAGGAAACTCCAAACGGTTCGTATCTTTTCACTTGTACCCAAAGGGATTACGATAAGCACTTTGCAGATTACAATAATGGGCGTGGTAAGATTGAGTAGAATAGAGGAAAAAGTAATATTTAAAATGCGGAAAAGAGCGGTGTCAGGTAAGGCCAAGTACGGCGTTACAATGGAAAGGGATGACCTTACCATTGAACAGTGGCTCATCCATCTTCAAGAGGAGTTAATGGACGCATCAATATACGTTCAGCGTTTGATAGAAGAAGTAGATTCAATGCAACGTATGCCCCACATAGACCAAGATATCGTAGATGCTATTGACGCTTGCGAGTCAGAATAGAAATACTTATACATACAAAAAGAGTGGGGATTTTATGAGAAAGGAAGGAGCTAGAAACGAGATAATAAGGACACTCAAAGCAAATCCAGACGGTCTTACGGCAGACCAGATTTTACAGAGGATGAACCCCAAGAGAAAAAAGTACATCAGTAATGCTAGACACATCAGTAATCTGATTAGGGGTATGAAGGGCATAAGGAAGGGTGATGTAAGAGAGAGGTTGAGTGATACACTCAACCAGTATGGCACTACGACGTACAAGGTAAATAGATACTACTACGATGAGGAGGGCGCAGAGATATGAGGAAGTACAAAGATTATCTTGAGGATAAAAATAAGGAGGCTGAGAAGGCCAACGAGTTTTTCCCATATACCGATAACAAAGAAGTCAATGAGCTTAGGCAGTTAGTAGAGGACTGTACCAAGTGGATGAGTATAGGTTCCTTCAAACAAAAGACCCCTCAGTACATGGTAAAGGAATTCAAGAATACCATGAGTAGGGCTAACAGAGTGAAGGCCAAGAACAAACAGTCGAGGGATGCTAATGAGCAGTAGATACAAGTCACTAAGTCTTAGGGGTTTGAAGGTCGTAGAGGCTAGGGAATATAATAAGGTTAAAAGTAATGGTAAAAAACACCCCATGATATTACTATCCTACACATATGAACACACCAAACAGTACAAGATAACAGACCGGTATATCCTTTTCAATTTCTTGAAGTGTATAGACCCGACATTGAAGTATGGAGAAATGATGCAGACTATCTATGACGTACCGCAGAGCCTTGTTGAAGATGACGAGTATGTATATGGCAGACCGCCACTAGAGTACATACTACAGGGCTACATAGATAGCCAACCAAAAATGGCGATAGACATATGGCATGACAAGGGATTGATAACCCATGTCGTTTCATCAGCTAGCGGTAGTAAGTATCTCCAAACAACATACGATTTTATACATGCTAATTACTTGTCGGAGTACCACAAGGAAGGCTTACCCAAACTAAGTTACAAGGGTAGGATATACCCATATCTACGCTTCACAAAAAAACAAAGACCCTATGGTCTTTCCATAAATATATTATCAGTGAATAACAATAGCTATCTTTGGGGTGTGTTGGAAACGCCAAGTGGTGCTACTATGCTTGTAGAGGACTACCATAGAGTATCTGGGTGGGTTCATACGATAGAGGCAGGGGAGCTTGGTGATGTCTTAGAAAGGATAGACTCTAACCTAGATAACTTTAGTAAATACTTAGAAGCTAATTACTTACCAGAGAGTATCGAAAGGAAGATGATGAATGCAGACAGGCTCAATGACTTTCACGATAAAACTAAGTTACAGAAAGAATATTATCGTTGGGCATTGAATTCTTTTTCTTGATTTCAACACCACATAAATAAAAAACCGTGACACTGAAAGCTTATCTAGTAATTATTTAATTAATTCAATAGTGTGTTAAGATAAAGAAAGAAAGAAATCTAAAACATCTTTGAAGAAATAAAAGAAATAAAAATATGGGGAGCAGTAAAGCGTTTTAATTTTTTACGCTTGTGACATGTAACAAAAATAATTATAACCGTGACAGGAGAGGACAGGGTATGGGTGGCAGAGGACAGACCAAAAGACTACAATCAAAAGTGTATGAGTATCTACAGGAAAACGGGCCGATGACATCTATAGACATATGTGATTGGTACAACTCTGACTGTTACTCAAACAGGTTTGGATATAACTACGGTACTACTCCGATATCTCTTGGTTGCATACTAAGGGCATCGGTATTGTTTGAGAAGATTGGGGAAGAAAAGAAACTAGGTGTGTGGGACGTGCGCCCTCTAGATGATGCAGTACGTCGAGCCATAGCCTCAAGGAAACCTATCAAGAAGTTTCCTATGTTCCTACAAGAAAAGATGAAGGAGAGATTAGATGAGTAAAATAATATCCACTACTGGCGACACTGACTTTGTATGGACGGAAGAAGCCATAATCAATGGAGTCCTTGAATTTCCAAACCAAAGGGAGCCAACTACTCTAGTCGTTTATTATCAAGGTGAGGCGGGCTATGCCTCCTTCGTAGCGGGTGCTAGTCTTGTCGGGGAGCAACAACCAGTCTGTAAGATATTCTCAAAGCTACACCAAGTAGAGCCGATGAACAGTTTGCCACTACCCACATTCCCAGAGTGGAGATTGTACGAGATGCGTAACTTGGATGGGCGACGTTACTTTATCCTAAGAATATCCCACGCCTACACGCCTTCACCAGAGCAAACTAAATCGTGGCTCTACAACTATCCAGTGATGAGGGACATCATAACCGAGTGCAGTAAAAGAGGGGTGGATGAGCTAGTGTATCTGACATCACACGTCATGCAGAATTTCATCTTCGATGACCAACCACAGATATCACCAAACGAATTGATTGTGTATAATTACCAAGAGCCGGAGGACGAAGCACTGTACCTAACAAACGGGGAAGTTATAAATGACCAACAACTGATAGTGCCGTCACCCACATGGATTATGTGTAGCTTGTTCAACTCTTTCTGTACGAACCCAATCCGGGGGGTTTGGTTAGTGTTATGTGGTAACGACAATACTACCTACCTAAACATATCAGAGGCAGACAGGTTGCTAGATTACATGTATGATGTTCATGGTCTTGAGTATGACACTGTTTATTACAGTGAGATGATGGAAGCACTAAAACTGGCGGAACATATAGGGGGTAATCAACAATGAATATTTTCGATAAAACTATTGAGTTTGCACGACGTAATTACTTTGTTGATGTCGAGGATAAAATACCTATCTTCTTGTGTAGTATCGGGGGTCACATATTCAATGCTCTGAACAAGTGTAGCCGTTGCGACTTCGACCCAGACAGTCCATTGGTAGATGAGGAGAACGACTTCATCATAGAAAACTGCCCACTGAGGCACAACAATATACCATTCTACACCCCCATGTCACAGTTACCAGACACACGCATACACATACTGATGAGGGGCGCAAAGGGTAGCGGTAAGTCTGTACTCATCCTCATGTTCCTAGCAGAAGGCACAGGGCTTGTGTACAACTCTAACGCTGACTTAGGGCAGGGCATGAGGACTATGATGGGGGCCAACTCTATCACAGAGGCAGGTATGTTCGGGTCTGTAGATGATGAGGGTGAGATAGCAGGGCGACCTATCGCCCGTGAGATGTGTGGTGGCTTCCTAGGGTTTGAGGAATTCTCATCTATGTCTGATGCTTCTAAGAAAGACCATAGCCTAGACATGAAGAATCAACTTCTCACAAGTTTAGACAACGGTAGGGTACAGAAGGCTATGCGTAACGGGTGGGTTAGATACACCACACGCTACACAGTATGGGCCGGGACACAACCCGCTAGGTTTGAGCTTGACTCTGGGCTAGACCGAAGGTTCTTCATCATAGACATAGAGATGACCCCAGAGAAAGAGAGGCAGTACAAACTGGCCCAACACGCACAGGCCAACATGCAGAAGGATGAGAGAGTGGCCGTAGCCAATCTTAATATTGAGATAAAAGAATGGATAAGAAACCGAATGCACGAAGCCGTAAGGAATCCACCTACAGGCATCTTGTTTGAAGACGACATCATGGAGTGGATAGACAGACCAGATGTGCGTTCCTTTGAGGCCGACCTATTCAGAAGAATGTGTATCGGTTATGCTATGATGCAACCTACTTATCGTGGCGGAGAACCTTTAATCATAAAACTAGATGAGAAACTAGAGGCCATACTCAACCAATCTCTAGCACAGAGAAGGCGAGTCATGGATGCAGACCTTGAGCTTATGCGTAGCACCTTCTGGATGAAGGACGTACCCAAGTCGCAACTACTAAAAGAGATTAGTCGTATGATAACATCTGGCGATTACCAGAGCGCAAAGAGATGGCTCATAGAGAACCTAGAGGGCCAGCATTGGTACACAGAGGTTGAGCCTAGTGTCAAGAGGAGAGGACGCAAGGGAG
>ERZ802830.3513-NODE-3513-length-13231-cov-26.1429_pt1 | contig 13231 bp, 17 predicted proteins | sample MGYA00345654_ERZ802830 | MGnify/ENA primary metagenome ERZ802830 (study PRJEB30503, sample SAMEA104212375) | marine metagenome | biome: Westerlies Biome; feature: [SRF] surface water layer (ENVO:00010504) within the epipelagic zone...; material: water... | reverse complement strand
CCAACAGATATTCCACGCCGGTGAGCTGAATCCAACCATGGTGAACGCGCACAGCCTCAAGATTTCGAATCGCTGTGTCGTTTAAAAAAGGACGCACTTCAATCGCGCGTAGACAGATATTACGGCAATCACGATCAACGCGGGTTTTGCTTTTAAGTCGCCCATTAATCACAACAGGCTGGTTGAGGAATGGACGCAATTCGTATCGCTCAGCCGTCACGTCAGATCAAAGACTAGACAAAGAAGGCAAGGCACGATCAGCAAAGAATTAAAGACCTCAGAGCAATTCTGACAACGCATTGACGCCCAAAGAATCAATCATCTCGCTGACGCCAGCAGACGACTTGGAGGAGCCACCAAAACCAATCTTAATCCGATCAAAATCATCATCACGAAGATCAGAATACGTGAAGACATCGCCATCTATAATCAATTGATCACCATCTTTAAAGTTAGAGATTTTAAGCCTCTTTGTGACCAGATCTTCCGCCGCAAGGCTGACAACATCTACACTCTCGTCATCACCCAAATCGATCTTTAAATTCCTAATCACGCCCTGGATATCGACTTGATCACCTCCCTTGCCCAATCTGAATTTTGTTTTTTTACTTACAATGACATCTTCACCAAGCGCTATCAAATCGTCTCCTTGACCAGTCGATACCGAGGATTTTTTGATCAGGCCATCCACAAAGCGAACGACATCATCACCCTTAAACGTTGAAACCGAAACTTTTTTCATCTTTCTTACGTCACTGACAAACTCTGCATTGAGCCCTGAAGCAAAGATGAAATCCGACTTAGCCATTTTTTTTGCATCTAACTGCAAGCCAGGAACCTGCATCTCAACGTCAAGGTTCTTGACAAATGAGTTGGCATTTAGAGCCATCTTATTCGCCAATGAATGATCGACAGAAACCAGCTCAGAGAATTTCTGGGGAATAATGATCTCTGCATTTGTACTGGAGAGACGAACGGCATCACCGACTTGAATCACCTTGTCAACAACACTTTGGATTGAGTCAACGACCTTGTTAACTGCTCCCAGGCCCGCGAATGCATTTCTGATGGATGGTGCTGATTTCGACGTATTAACGGAGGATGAGTCTGGTATGGATGGACCGGCAGCGTTTGGTTCCGTTGACGGTTGTTGGGGCAGTGCAGGCACCACGTCCTCGATAACCGGGGCCGGCGTCGGCTCTGGGGTTACAACCGGTTCAGGCACCACGTTCTCGACAACCGGGGCCGGGGCCGGCGTCGGCTCTGGGGTTATAACCGCTTCAGGCACCACGTTCTCGACAACCGGGGCCGGGGCCGGCGTCGGCTCTGGGGTTATAACCGCTTCAGGCACCACGTTCTCGACAACCGGGGCCGGGGCCGGCGTCGGCTCTGGGGTTACAACCGGTTCTCCCGACAATGTGATCTCAGTGCCAGGGTTGAAGGCATTGGTCGGCAAATTTCCCGCGAAGGAAGCTGGAACAACAACAGACTCAATATTGGTCGCAGCAAATGCCCCACGCCCCAAAGTTTGAACAGACTCGGGAATGATGACTTGCGTCAGAGGAGTGTTATAGAAGGCATAGTCGCCAATCGACGTCAACGATTCTGGCAATCGGACGGCGGCCAGATCAGTATTGTCAAACGCGGAAGCGCCAATCGATACGACGGAATCCGGTACAACCAGCTCTGTCAGGTCAGACTGACGAAAGGCACCCTGCTCAATGGTGATCAGCGAATCAGGAAGACTGACTTCCGTCAAGCTCGTTTCGTCAAAGGCAAAACGACCGATCGTCTCAAGCGTGGTCGGCAGAACCACCGTCAGGAAGAGATTGTTCTGACGGAATGCGAACTCGGGAATCGCCGTCGTCCCCTCTTCAACAGTCAGCTCATCACCATTGAGTGTGTAATTAAAGCTCACCGAACTGGCTGGAATAACTGGAATAGCTTTGATTTTAGCCAGCGAAGTCAGAACCGAACAGATCGGTTCACCTTTATTTGATTTCCAACAAAATGATATCGCCCATGATCGGCAACCTCTCCAGAGGCCATCGATGTCGCCCCCACCTCAAGCTGGGTTCAAGTCAGCATCAACTGTCATGACTAAATTGACGCCAAAGCAGTCATTCTTGAATTCCTGTCCATCGCTGTTCAAATTGCTCTGAATCATGGGCTTCGATCGCCATGAGTGGATGGCCAGGCTTGACTCCATCAGAGCATCAGGAGAAGCAATTCTACTTTCTGACCTGTTCAGAAAGTCGCCGAATTTCCATGCTTTCATCACGATCTCCAGCACCGCACGACTGATCAAGACTGCTCACATAAAGGTCAGCCGTTTTCACAACAATCGGACGCTGCAAAACGGTGGCGTCCATGCCATTTTCACTCATGAGATCTTGAAGGATGCTACGGCCTTGAGCATCTGAGATTCGTCCATTCTGCTTCTGGCATTGGAATGCCGCAAGGTAACCAACAACAACAACTTCCTCATCAGTCAAAGCAGGAGTGAACTGCTTAAGCACAACACTGACAAGCGAACCTACAGTGGCAATGCCGAACAAACCAATCACAACAACGGCAAAGATCAGCCTGGGCTTATTAACAGCACGCTTTTCGTCCGAAGGAATCAAAGCATTGGGGATCGCCATGATTCGGCTGAAGCCTTAACGCCTTCTCAGAATGGCGACGTCCTTCAGTCGCGTCTACCAAGCCTGCCGCTTCCGGAATCGCGATCTCGCGAGCCAGCCATGATCGTTGGACGAGAACGTCATCCTGATCACAAAACGGGCAGCAACCAAATGTTTAGATGTGTAAACAGGTGTGGGCGTCATGCGTTCGGCCAATACAACCCGGTATCTGGCCATGGCCCGATTGCAGCGACGGCTCGCCTACCTCAGACGGGCTGAACGCACCAATGGCCGGATCGCCATGGTGGCCGTTGTGGCCGCCACGCTGGCTGAATGGTCGATCGGACATCCACTGATCATGCGACCCGGCGGCTTCTGAACGGAGTGCGTGAATCTCTGTGTTCAAACGATTCGTTTTATGTTCCTTGAGGAAATTATTCAGAGCTCGCCCTTAAGTTCCCTGAAATTGCAACAAGGAGCAGAAGAGCAATGCGCACCTATGAACAGAGAAAACGTCACAACGAAGTGGCCACTGGCCTTTCATTTGTCGCTGTAGCCCTGATGGTTCTTGGCTTTATGGGAATTGCCCAGCACTTCGGGCTGTCTCTGGTCTAACTCCCCTCGGATCTCAGCGACGTCCGATCACGTCCTCCCAGGACACCAGTTGCTGCCGATGGCAGCTCACCGCCTTGGTCAGGGAATCAGACGTGGATGGTTCCGAGTGTGCGTGCTTTGAATCATTGAAACCGGCCGCACGTTGGACCCGTGTTGAACGATGGTTCTTGTTGGTTTTTGGCATGGATCAATCAAGGTTTATTCCAATCCGATCGCTAGCTCGACATCTGTCGATTCGCTCTCAACAACATCTTAGGCCTTCCTCCTCATGAACGAAAGGCGGAAAACCGTCTGAGGGAAATGGATCAGTCGTCGATCACGGTGATTCCGCTGGCCTGCTCCTCCAAGTGCTCGGCTCTTTCGAGAACAGCCTTGAGCACATCCTCGGCATCGGGGTCGAGTCCGAGCTGATCCAGGGTGAATGCCACGTCCCTGGTCGCCGTGAGCACAGCAGGAGAGACCTGCTCAATGGGAACGGACCGGGATCGACGTCGCCTCGATTTCTGCCCGGCCCTGGGGCTCGCCTCCTTCGCCATACTGCCCCCTGACGTTGAGTTCATTCTGGACCTCAGCCGCCGGTTCCACATCGTTCAGGAGGTGGCACAGTGCCAGTTATCGGCCAAGAGGCGCAACCGTTGATGTCCTACGCAACTCCTCCGGCGGAGACACGGCAGTGCAGCTCCTGCAGAAATGTTCTGACCCTGAATTTCTTCAAGCTGGATCACCAGGAATGTCGCCACTGCGAAGGGAAGCGCCTGGCAGATCTGATCGATGCAAGCTCCGAAGAGGACTGAGACGAGGGAAGGCTTCGAGCACAACGTCTGAACTCCGGCCAGCTCCAGCTATTCACCGTAGAAGCGGCAGAAGCTCAGCATGTCGAGCTGATCAACCCCAACGAGCCGTTTGGTCTCCGCCCAGGCCTGAGATTCGCGCTCCCCTGAATCCGGTGCTCCCCAGAAGGCGGCACAGAGCGAACGCAGCTGGTCATTGCGGGACAGACGTTGATCGATCCGCACCAGCGCCACAGCCATGACCATGGCGCTGACGGTCATGAGCAGTTGAAGAAGCGCTGCGACACGGGCACGGTCTGGAGCCATTCCAAGATCCCGGATGGTGTCGGTTTAGCGCCACGGCCGGTCTCGCGACACCGGTGGTGCGTTCCACCCGACATCATCAGGGCAGTGGATCGCAACGGAATGCAGACCCCTCGCCCGATCAACGACGCCGGCAATGGTTTGGTGCTGGTGGTGGCACTCCTGCTGAGCGCCCTGCTGCTGCTGGGCCAGGCCACCTTCATCGTCCCGGCCGGACAGGTTGCCGTGGTGACCACCCTCGGCAAAGTGAGCGGTGGCTCTCGACTGCCTGGCCTGAACCTGAAGATCCCTTTCCTTCAGGCGGTGTATCCATTCGATGTGCGAACCCAGGTGCGGCCGGAGGAATTCGCAACGCTCACCAAGGATCTGCAGGTGATCGAGGCCACGGCAACAGTGAAATATGCCGTGCGTCCTGACGAAGCCGGGCGGATCTACCGGACCATCGCCGGGAATGATCGGGAAATCTATCCACGCATCATTCAGCCATCCCTGCTGAAAGCGCTGAAATCCGTCTTCTCCCAGTACGAACTGGTGACCATCGCAACGGAATGGAATGACATCTCCGCGCTGGTGGAGCGAACCGTGGCCCAGGAACTGGACAAGTTCGATTACGTGGAAGTGCGTGGCCTTGATCTCACCGGTCTGCAGATCGCAGAGGAATACCGGGCCGCGATTGAGCAGAAACAGATCGCCGAGCAGCAACTGCTGCGTGCCCAGACCGAGGTGAAGATCGCTGAACAGGAGGCAATCCGATACGACACGCTCAACCGCAGCCTCGACGATCAGGTGCTGTTCAAACTGTTTCTCGACAAATGGGATGGCCGCACGGAAGTGGTTCCGGCACTGCCTGGCGCCACAGGGGGCTCAACTCCGGTGATCGTTGGAGGTCGCCGTTGAGGCAGGAGTGTTCCGGATCTTTGCCCCAAAACCCCGCCTGAAGGAGGGGCAACCCCTCGATCAGCTGCACCGCAGCTACGACAAGGATGCCGAGCTGAATGAGCCCTATGTGGTGCTCAGCATTGGAGCCGGCCTGATTGCAACCTTCGGATTGCTCTCTGACAACACCGCCGTTGTGATCGGGGCCATGGTGGTTGCACCCTGGATCCTCCCCCTTCGCACCGGTGTGTTTGCCATTCTCGTTGGCGATTGGGGCCTGTTGCTGAGGGCATCACGCACCCTGAGCATCGGTGTAGCCAGCACCACCATGCTGGCCATTGCGCTTGGCCTGTGGGCGGGCACGCGTGGCTTGCTGGTCGCCGAGACCATGCCGGCTGAAATCAGCGGCCGGGTGAATCCCAACCTGATCGATCTAGCCATCGCCCTGATCGCCGGAGCCATGGCGACCTACGCGAAGGTGAAGCCCAGCACAGTGAGCTCAATGGCGGGCACGGCGATCGCCGTTGCACTGGTTCCGCCCATCTGCGTGATGGGACTGATGATCGCGAGTGGCGAATGGGAGAACGCAGAAGGTGCCGGTTTGCTGTTCGCCGCCAACCTGCTCGGGATTCTGATCGGCGGGGTGACCGTGCTGGCGATCCGTGAGCCGTATTTACGGGGTCAGCTCCTCACCAGCCGGCGCACGAAGATCCCATTCATTGGCTCCCTCGTGTTGATGGTTGTGATCACAGTTCCTCTGCACAATCGCTTCGTTGCCCAGCTTTACGACAAACGCACAGAATTTGCACAACAGAAAATCGAAGAGACAATTCGCGATTATCTCCAGAGCAAAACATTGACTTTCGGAGCCAACGAGTCGCTGGCCTTGAACAGCATTGCATTTGACTGGCCGAACTTCTGGGAGAAGCGACGATCTCCAACTGTAGAAGTGGTGGTTCGGGTCACCAATCCCAATCTTCCCAGTTACAAACAAGTCCAGATCATTCAAGACACAATCAATGAGAGGATCGGATCTCGACTGGAAGGCCTGAAATTCCAGGTTCAGGTTCAACGCATCAATGTTTCCGTTGTGGAGGGCCGTGAGGTCAATCAACCGGATGGTTCCGCACCCGGATCACCACTGCTCAGTCCGCAACAGACCAAGCAGGTTCTTGAACAGGGAGCTCTGGAGCTGGATTCCGATCCTGAACAAGCCACCAATCGGAGCCGCTCTGAAACCCGTTGATGGGGTGAACAGTCCTCCCCTCCTGATCAGCCCGCTTTCCGGAAGCGCATCAGCCCCCAGCTGAGGCGACCCTGCTGGCCACCATCCACCCAGTGGCCAAGACCCACATCCATGCGGTCCAGATAGCCGGCACTGATTGTGGTTTCCAGTTCAGCGCGGCGGGACCGCGTGTCCTGGCGGACCCGGTCGTAGTGACGCACCAGCATCTCGGTGCGTTCATCCCACACCTCCAGCGTCAGACCAACCGCCTCTCCCCAGGTCTTGTAGCGAGCAGGTGAGGCGAGATCCGGCAAGTGAATTCGGTCAAGAATCGGCTGAAGAAGCCCCATCTCCACACCATCGGCCGCCATCGGATCGGTGAACACGAAACAGCCGCCAGGCTTCAGCAGGCGGGACACCTCGGCCAACACCCGGGCCCGATCGCCGGCATGCAGGATTGCATCCTGACTCCACACCAGATCCGCGCTGGCATCGGCCGCGGGCACCTGCTCAAAGGATGCGTCGTGGACTGTGATCTGTTCCGCCAGCCCAGCCGCAACATTCAGTCGGCGATGCCGATCGTTTTCCACCGTGGAGATGTTGATCGCATGGACCGGTCGTTCACTCCAGCGGGCCAGACGTCGGGAAGCCCCCCCGTATCCGGAACCAAGATCCACCACACACCCCCCTGAGGGCAGATCGGTCGCCAGTGCCAGAAGCGCCTGCACTGTGCGCTCGCTGGCAATTGCGATCTCCTGGAGAGGAGTCTCATAGAGACCGATGTGAATGTCCTCACCGCCCCAGACCAGTTCGTAGAACTGGTCTGCATCGCTGCTGTCGTAGTAATGAGCCGCAACATCATCCGCCGCGGTGCCACTGGTCATACTCATCGATCTCAGTGCATCGTTGCATCAACATCAAAGCGGTATTCCTTCTCCGCCACATGAATATAGAAGTCGGGATTTTCGTAACTCCGTTGATAGTCACCAAAGCTGGTGATGTTCTGGAAACCGACCTCCGACATCAGACGTCTGACATAGCCATAACGCAGCGGGAACATATTGAGGTGGTAAGTGCTGCCATCACCGAAGGCATAACGGAATCGGGCGAGCCCCTCATCCACATGCTCGGGGCCGACCTCCACGTCCTCACCGCAGTAGACGTTGCCTTTGCCCTGGCGCACAGCAGAGCCGCCTTCCAGCAACCGGTCGTAATTGCGGTGATCAAGGATCAGAACGCCGTTGTGCTTCAGCACGGCGTAGTACTCAGCCAGAGACTTGCGCCTGTCCCGTTCCTTGAACAGGTGGGTGAAGGAATTACCCAGACAGATCACCGCATCGAACTCACCATGGATATCGCGGTTCAGAAAGCGCCAGTCCGCCTGGGCCGTACGCAGGAGTTGATCACGATTGCGGGCATTCCGGAAGGCCCTGGCCAGCATGTTCGGGCTGCCATCGGCGCTGATGACATCAAAGCCCTCCTCCAGCAGACGGACCGAATGAAAGCCGGTGCCGGTGGCGACATCCAGAACCGAGTGGGCGCCGTGCTCCTTGAGAATGCGGATGAAGAAGTCACCCTCCGCCTCAGCCCGTGCGTTCCAGTCGATCAGGCGGTCCCAGCGGTCGGTGAAGTCCTCGATGTACTCCTGCTGATAGTGATCAGTTTCACGAACGGACTCCGGAGAATCACCGAAACGTTGATGATCAGATTCAGCGGAAGTGAACTCGTTCTGCGTTGATGTCATACCAAATGGGCCGAATGTTTACCCAGACCCACTTCCTGAGAACACGATTTCAAACGTGACGAACAATGGAAGAAGTGATCCGACTCCGAACAGAGCAACTGCTCAGATGTTCAGACCCTATACACAAACTCCTCAGTTGTCAGTGATGGCGCAAACCTGTCGCCATTCATGCCGCGCAGCCACACCTGGGATCGACTGTGCCGGATGGACTTTCAGAATATTTCAATCAATCGAAACAACAACAAGGCAGAACAAGGTGCTGCCTGCTCACACCCGTAGCATCAGGTTGCGTTGATCAGCGGAAATGAATGAGCTGATCCGCATTGAACAGCTTTGGAAAGTCTTCGGCGGCCGGCGTGATGCCGATCCAGAGACTCATCTGCAGGACCCGCTGGCGCGGGTCGCCGTCCGGGACGTGTCCCTGACGATCGGCGAAGGTGAGATCTTCGTGGTGATGGGGCTGTCGGGCTCGGGCAAGTCCACGCTTCTGCGCATGCTGAACGGCCTGATCCAACCCAGCGCTGGGGAGATCCTGGTCAGTGGGCGGCGTCTCGGAGATCTGAGCGGTTCGGAGCTGCGCATGCTTCGCCGACGCAGCATGGCCATGGTCTTCCAGTCCTTCGCCCTGTTTCCGCATCGAAGCGCCCTGGAGAACGCCGCCTTCGGACTGGAGGTGGCCGGAATGCCGAAGCGTCAGCGCCAGGAGCGGGCTCAGCAGGCATTGGAACGCGTCGGGCTCGGCAACGATCTCCATCGCCGACCGGACCAGCTATCCGGCGGGATGCGACAACGGGTGGGGCTCGCCCGGGCACTCGCTCTGGATCCACCGATCCTGCTGATGGACGAGGCCTTCTCAGCCCTGGATCCCTTGATCCGACGGGACATGCAGGATCTGCTGCTCGATCTCCAGCGCGAACATCGCCGCACCGTGGTGTTCATCTCCCATGACCTGGATGAAGCCGTTCGCATCGGCGATCGCATCGCCCTGATGCAGGAGGGACGGCTGCTGCAGTGCGGCACCGCAGAGGAACTGCTCCGCCACCCGGCTGAGGAAGCCGTGAGCCGTTTCTTCAAGGCGGTGGACGCCTCGGCGGTGCTCCGTGTCGGCGCCTTGGCAGAGCCGGCCCCCGATGGCATGGTCCTCGATCTGGGAAACCGCAGCCTTCCCCTGCTGAACGCCGCCACCCTGGTGCGGGATGCCATCCCCACCGTCGCCCGGGCGAATCGCCCCGTCCCCGTGGTCGGCGATGACCACCATTTGATCGGTGTCGTCACCCCGCAGACGCTGCTGCGTGCCATCGCCACGCCATGACCGATTCCATGCTCCCCCTGCTCGCGAGTTCAACCGAAGCCGGCACCATCGGCATCGCCACTGATGCGATCGTGCGCTGGCTCCTGGACCATGGCCAGGGTCTGTTTGATGCAGTCAATGCCCTGATCCTTGGCATGGCTGAGCTCTGTGAACAGATCCTGTCGGCCCCTGCCCCCTGGGTACTGGCGATCCTCATGGCTGCGCTCGGGCTCTGGCGGGTGAGTGCCGGATTCGCGCTGCTCACGCTGCTGGGGCTGAACCTGGTTCTGGTGATGGAGCTCTGGGATCCCATGATCAGCACGCTGGCGCTTGTTCTGGCCGCCTCGCTGCTGGCGCTGTTGATCGGGCTCCCGCTTGGTGTACTGGCTGCCCGTCAGACCATCCTCTGGCAGATCACCCGTCCGGTGCTGGATCTGATGCAGACGATGCCGGCCTTCGTCTACCTGATCCCCGCTGTGATGCTGTTCAGCACAGGGGCAGTGCCATCCATCCTCGCCACCCTGATCTTCTCCATGCCGCCTGTGGTGCGGCTCACCGTTCTGGGCATCCGACAGGTTCCAGCGGATCTGATGGAAGCGGGTCGGTCCTTCGGCTGCTCAGAGCTTCAACTGCTGCGCAAAGTGCAGCTCCCGAGCGCCTTGCCCACGGTGATGACCGGCGTAAACCAGACGATCATGCTGGCGCTCTCGATGGTGGTGATCGCCTCGATGATCGGAGGCGGCGGACTGGGAGACGTGGTGCTGCGTGGCATCCAGCAGCTGAACATCGGCCTGGGCTTTGAAGGAGGCCTGGCGGTGGTGATCCTGGCGGTGATCCTCGACCGGCTGACTCAGAGTTTCACCACACCCCCGTCAACGTCTCTGCCGGACCGGTTTCGCGGCTTCCTTGATCTGTGGAGGGTTCGATGAAGGCCAACCATCGCTGGCAACGACGTTCCGTTCTCCTGGCAGGCATCGGCCTTGCCGGCGCATCTCTGTTCAACATCGCCCGGCGTGGCCGCGAGCAGAGCGGATCGGTCAACACAACCGCTTCCCTGCAGAGCCAGGAGCAGTCGATGGACAACGCAAGGCCGTTGAAGCTGGGCTGGTCGCCCTGGGCCGATGCCGAGGTGGTGAGCCTGATGGCGGCACAGCTGATCCAGTCACGCCTGAACGTGCCTGTGGAGCGCGTGATGGCAGACATCGGCATCCAGTACGAATCGGTTGCACGGGGAGATCTGGATCTGATGCTGATGGCCTGGCTGCCTGGTACGCACCGGGACTACTGGTCTCGTATCAGGGATCGTGTCCTCGATCTGGGGCCGATGTATTCGGGTCGTCTCGGTTGGATTGTTCCGGACTACGTTCCGGAGACGGTGCTGAACAGCATCGAACAGCTCAAGGATCCCGACCTCGCGACCCGCTTCGCCAACCGCGTTCAGGGCATCGACCCAGGTTCAGGTCTCAATCAGGCATCGCTGGAGGCATTGAAGCGCTACGACCTCAAGGACGTGGACCTGGTGGCATCCAGCAGTGCCGCGATGGCGGCGGTGCTGGCCCAGGCCATCGACGAGAAACGCTGGATGATCGCCACCAGCTGGACTCCTCACTGGATGTTCGCCCGCTACAACCTGCGCTTTCTGAAGGATCCCGACGGAGTGTTCGGAGGCACGGAACGCATCCATGCGGTGGCACGCCAGGGGCTGGATCGGCGCGCCCCGTCGGTGACCGCCTTCCTCAGCCGGTTCCACCTGCCGGACAGCGACCTTGATGGCCTGCTGCTGCAGGCGCAGGAGCAGTCCGCGGAGGAGGCGGTGGCGGCTTACCTGGAGCGCAATCCGGATCGGGTCACCTACTGGTGCACCGGCCGCATGAGCGCCAGCTAACCGCACCCTTCCGGCTCAACATTCCAACGCGGTCGTCACTTTCTGGTGAGGATCACCCAGAAGGCATGAATGATGGCGATCGCTCCCATTCCGAACAGCGGTGGCAGGCCCAGAAAGCCACCGAGCGCGAGCGCGAACAGCACGAGATTCAACCAGAACGGCCCGCTGAAGCCCACCTGCGTGAACACCCCGAGCGGGGGCAGGAACACGGCAATGATGAGACGGAAGATGTCACCGCAAGTCATGGGCGCTCAGATCACACCCCCTTTCTTGTAGCAAAACGAACACTCATCAGAGCAATGCCTCGTCGATTCCCATCGGCCAACGGGAGCGAACTCGATCGCGCAGCATCTCGAAATCGTCAAAACTGAACCCCGGACCGACACAGCAGCTCACCAGGCTGTGCTCACCTTGACTTCGCGCCGCCATCCAGACCCCGGCTGGAACGCAGGCCACGGGCTGATCAGCGCTGAGCACGTCTTCATCCGAGGCGTTCGCATCATCTGGATGCTGAAAAAGGCTGAGCGGAGCCCCTCCGAGGAAGGTCCAGATCTCATCGCCACCATGAACGCAGTGCCAGCGACTCACATCGTCGGCACCAAGAAGGAACAGCACGGTTGTGATCGCACTGCGTTGTTCGCCATCAGGCCTGGTCACCTGGATTGAGCTGCGCTGCAACTCCCTGTACCACCCGCCCTCGGGATGGGACTGCAACCCCAGGCGCGACACGAGAGCGTCGAAAGAGTCCACCACCGAGCTGACCAGAGTTCTGCAACGCTGCCACAACAAAAGCCCCCTTGCGAAGGGCATCTCAACGTGAGCTAAGGCGATGCCGAAACCATGAGCCCTCATGCAACCAGGACGACAAGATTGGTTAACTGAAAAGACGCTCACGATTAAGCGGTCGTCGAGGCCATCGCGTTAGAGCAAACAATCAAAAGGAATGAGAGACCTGACGCTTATCTCCTAATGCTGCAAAAGCCTGCCCACAAGCAATAGAGACTGGAAACCTTTGCCCAGGACTAGTACCAAAAGACTGCAAAATTTGATTCACTATGCACAATCAACCTGTAGCTCTTCAACATTAAAACAAGAAGAAAACGATTTCCGATCTGGGCAAAAATATTAGCGTCCTTCATAAGCATGATTCCTTAAAATCTCAAACGGAACTATTTTCAAGGCAGATGGATCTGCAGCCTCAAGAATCACAGGAGGAGCTATTCCGTCGAATCTTGCCTATTCCCAACGAGATGCACACAAACATCAACTGTCTCCTGGCTTGAGTTCAGGAAAGTTAAACATTGGATTAGGATCTTTCAGATTATTGCCTTGAGCAAGAGTATATGACAAAAACTGATCAGTCATAACACTGCAAATTACACGCTCCCCCAAGTCAGATGCGTCGGCCCCACAGAATCCACCAAGATACCAACCAGTTAATGGCTTACAACCACACGGAAGCAAGGGCTCTCCAAGAATATTAGCCAGCATTATTCACATAGATAGCATACTTAAACACTGAAGCAAAGTGATTCAGGGGCCGAATAATTATTAATAGTTCTCCTACCGTCGAATAACCAATCCGAATAAATACTCGCAGTATTGCGTCGTTTCACTGTTGCAATTGACTGCGATTACACAATGCTGCAATGGCAGTCAAATAAGTCCCATCCACTATGGGGCACACCCGCACGAGGCGGACCCGTTGCTGTCACAACAAAAAGCCCCCACCTTGCGGTGAGGGCTTTCCGATTCAGTTGATCTGAATCGTTTGGTCTGTTCCAGAAGGAACAGGTTGATTCCAGATCAACCGATGGCAGGTGCCTGCAGAGCCACAGGAGTGGACTCAGCAGCAGCCAGGTCGAGGGGGAAGTTGT
>ERZ802830.3512-NODE-3512-length-13231-cov-34.3533_pt1 | contig 13231 bp, 13 predicted proteins | sample MGYA00345654_ERZ802830 | MGnify/ENA primary metagenome ERZ802830 (study PRJEB30503, sample SAMEA104212375) | marine metagenome | biome: Westerlies Biome; feature: [SRF] surface water layer (ENVO:00010504) within the epipelagic zone...; material: water... | reverse complement strand
TCGCCTGATAGGGCCAGCCAGCCTCGGCAAAGGCCGCCGCCGGAAAATGCTGATCCTCAGTCTTCGTTTCCTGCAGACACAGAACATCGATATCGGCATCCTGCAAAAACTGAAGAACAAGCGGCAACCGCAACCGTACCGAATTAATATTCCACGTCGCTAATTTCATGAAACAACCGCCTCTGCTCTAAAAGTGAACTATCATTACTGCTGGTTATAACGGGGCAGCCTGAATTCTTCATTCGCGACAGGCACACCAAAAGCCAGATTTTGCAAGGTCACACTGGTTTTTACGCCAGCCACATCCTCTACAATCCAGCGCCGTAACACAAATGGGCTGTTGGTAAATTCCAATGTCAGACGACCCGCCCCTTCGCCATTGTCTTTATTTATGGCAATCTGCGTGATGCCCCCGGTGCGCTCGGTCACAATGGTTTCATAGCCGGCCGGTCGCAGCGATACCGGATCGGTCAAAATTAACGAAAGCGGCGTTTCACTGATCGGATAGCTGGTCAGCTGACGGTCATCCGGCTGATCGACATGCAGCCAGACTGGTGTGGTGATCAGCGCCAATGGCGGTGTGCTGTTATAGGTGATTTTCAGGCGGCTTGGCCGGCGCATCACCAAACGCCCCTCTGCCGCCGACCCATCCGACGCGATCTGGGTGAAATCAGCCCGCATCGTTGTCACATTGGCAAACCAGCTTTCGGCTTTTTGCACGGCATCGGCAAATGCTGGCTGGCTAGGGCCCAGCAGAATTATCAGACAGGATAACAGCCGCCAGCATGATGCTTTTTTATCGCCGGATATATCCGCCATCACAGCTCTCCCTGATCGGCATCATTGCTGATCAATACATCGCGTTTGCCAACATGATTTGCGGCGCTGATGATGCCATTGCGTTCCATATCTTCGATGATGGTCGCCGCGCGGTTATAGCCAATTTTCAGATGCCTCTGGACAAAACTTGTCGAGGCTTTTTGTTCGCGCACAACCAGCTGAACAGCCTGTTCATAGAGGCTGTTGCCTGTGGGCATCTCGCCAGCAGATGCTGCATCAATGTCTTCAACCGGGTCTTCAACAACACGGTCATCATATTCTGGCTCGCCCTGTTGCCGCAAAAAGTTGGCGACAGCCTCGACTTCGCCATCATCAACAAACGGGCCATGCACCCGCACCACGCGGCCGCCACCTTCCATAAACAACATATCACCGCGCCCCAAAAGCTGTTCGGCGCCCTGTTCGCCCAGAATCGTACGGCTATCAATCCGCGAGGTGACCTGAAAGCTGATCCGGGTTGGGAAATTGGCTTTGATTGTGCCGGTGATCACGTCAACTGACGGGCGCTGCGTTGCCATAATCACATGAATGCCGGCCGCCCGGGCCATCTGCGCCAGACGCTGCACCGCCGCTTCAATCTCCTTGCCGGCGACCAGCATCAGATCCGCGACTTCATCAATAATCACGACAATGAAGGGCAGGGGAGCCAGATCCAGCACCTCTTCTTCATGCACCGGTTTGCCGGTTTCCGGGTCAAACCCGGTCTGCACCCGCCGTGTCAGCACTTCACCTTTGGCCCGCGCCTCGGCCAGCCGTTCATTATAGCCAGTGATATTGCGCACACCCATTTTCGCCATGTTGCGATAGCGGTTTTCCATCTCACGCACCGCCCATTTCAGCGCCGTTACCGCCTTTGACGGGTCGGTAACAACCGGGCTTAACAGATGCGGAATACCATCATAAACCGATAATTCGAGCATTTTCGGATCGATCATAATCATCCGGCAACTGTCCGGCGTATGCCGGTACAACATCGACAGAATCATTGCATTGATGCCAACCGATTTACCCGAACCAGTGGTGCCTGCGACCAATAGATGCGGCATTTTTGCCAGATCGACAATCACCGGTGCGCCAGCGATATCCTTGCCAAGTGCCATCGGCAGATTGGCCTGATCCTCTGCCCAGACATTATCATCCAGAATATCACGCAGCATCACCGTCTGGCGGTCATCATTCGGCAATTCGATGCCAATCACATTTTGTCCGGGCACCACCGCGACGCGCACCGAAATGGCACTCATTGAACGCGCGATATCGTCAGCCAGCGAGATGACCCGCTGTGATTTGGTGCCGGGCGCCGGATTCAAATCATATCTGGTGACCACCGGCCCATAACGTACATCGGCAATCGACCCATTGACGCTAAAATCGGACAGGACATTCTCCAGCGCCTCAGCCCGTTGCTGAAGCGCCTGTTTCGACGGCCCGGACAAGGCCTTGCCGGGGGCATTTAACAGCCGCGGCGGGGGTAGCTGGAAACTGCCGCTGCCAGTAAAATCAAGACTGTCCTGACGGCTGGCGGATTTGCCCGGCTTGGCGGCTTTGGCGGCTGGTGGCGCGGCTTTTGGCGTGCCGACCAATACCGGTTCCTGACGGGTTTTGGGCGCCGATTTAGAACGGCGCGGGGCTGGTGCGGCTTTGACTTCACCTGACCGCTTGCTGATAAACCCGCGGGTGGCCTGTACTGATTGTGCCAGCATTGCGGCAAAAAATGTCACCGGTGCCTTCAACACGCTCCATTCGCGCCGCGATAATGCCGCCACCCAGACCCACAAAACAGCACCCAAAAAGGCAAAGCCGGCGCCCACATAATGGATTGTCGTAAACCCCATAAATGCGGGCATCGGCTGCAGCAACCGCATCGTGACACCGACCAGCACCGCGCCAACAGCGCCGCCATTATCACTGACATCACCGCCATCAAGGCCAAACAGCCCGGCCGCCACAAAAGCCACGCTCAGCGGCCATAATAACAGCCGCCATTCAGGCCGCGCTGGCGGTTGTTTGCGCAGGAAATGAGCCCCCCAGAATAGCGGGGTGAGTGCCAGTAAAAATGCCGCAAGACCAACCCCGCCAAACAGCAATGACGATAGATGGGCGCCAGCAACGCCGAATAAATTGACAACCGGCGCATTCGACACCCGGTTAAACGAAGGCTCCTGACTGCCGGCACTGGCCAGCGCCAGCAGCAACGCTATCCCAACCAAGATCAGCGCCAGCCCGCCTATTTCCATCGCCCGCCGACGCAGAAACTGCACCATGGCCGGGGATAAAACAGGCTTTTTATCGTCGCTCACTGGCATGATATGAAAGACCCTCTTTGCGGTTATCGCGCGCCGTAAATTTCGGCGATCCGGCGCATCGCCTTGTCGGTGCTGGCCAGATCATGCACCAATGCCAGCCGCACATAGCCCGCACCCGGATTACCCGCATCAGCTGCCGTCGCCATAAAGCTGCCTGGCAAAGCGCGTACCGCCTGTTCCGCCATTAAGCGTTGCACAAAATCAACATCATCATCAACTTTCAACCACAGAAAAAAACCACCTTCCGGCGGGGTGATCTGAAGATGCGTCGCGGCCACCTCAAAATTCGCATTATAATAGGCCCGGATTGCCGCGACATGATCATCATCATCATATAAATCTGCGGCGACCTCGAGCAACGGTGTCGGCACCAGACCACCGCCATTTGCGACAATTTTCAAATATTGGGTGATGACCGTCTGATCACCGACCATAAAGCCGGCACGCAGACCAGCCGCCCCGGATCGCTTCGACAGGGAATTCAGCACCACAAGATTACGCAATGGATCCTGACCGGATGCATCAGCCGCCAGCGCAGCCGCCGCCTCAATCATGCCCGGCGGCGGTGTATGCCGCCAGATATCGCTATAGCATTCATCCATCACCACAAGAAAATCATGCTGGCGTGCCAATCTTAAAACCGTTTTCAGATAGGCGAGATCCATCACGCTGCCATGTGGATTGGTCGGGCTGCATAGATATAAAATGGTGGTGCGGGCCAGAACATCATCATCAATCGCGGCAAGATCGGGCAGAAAATTATGATTGGCCCCGCTATTGAGGAACTGAATATCCGCGCCACTGGCCAGCGCACCGGCCCGCCAGGCATGATAAAACGGGTTGGTGACCAACGCCACCGCATCGGTTTTTGTGCCAGCAACAAGCTGACCCAGAAGATGCAGCGGTTCACGTGTGCCGGGCACCGGAATGATCTGCGAGTCATCCGCCAATTGGCTGGCATCCGGCCAGCGCCGGTCAATATAATGCTGAACCGCAGCTGTAAACCGCGCATTGCCGGTTGCTTTTGGGTAAAATTGCCAGCCGGCATTATGTCTGGCAACACTGTCCAGCAACAGCTGGCAAGGCGGCATTTGCGGCTCGCCAATGGACATATCAAGCAGCGGTAAAGACGGGTGCGCTGGAATCGGGTCAAGGATTGCGCGTAACTGCACAAACATATTACCGTCAAAAATAGCATGCGCTGGATTGAGTTTCATAAGCTATTTGTTACTCCAAAAAGTCGGTGCCGGAAAACCGCATTCAATATGCAAAAAAATCATTCCCGGCGATGTTGTGTCATTGGTAGCGCATGATACCGGCAGGGGCAATGTTAACTCACTGGTAAAAGCCGCTGATTTGCGTAAACTGTCTGCCGCAACTTTGTTACCAGCCAGGCTGGGGAAAAAGGCCTTTTTCTTATGACGCTGTCACCTGCCATTTTTCTTGATCGGGACAATACCCTGACGGTTGATGAAGGCTATAATTTCGAAATTGCAAAATTTCAATGGGTACGCGGCGCGGCAGCGGCCTTAAAAGCCTTTCATGATGCCGGGATTCCGGTTTTTATTGTCACCAATCAGGGCGGCATTGGCCGCGGCTTTTTCACCATTGAGGATATGCAGAATTTTCACCAGCATCTGCTGATGATGACACAATCAATTGGCGGCAAGATCGCGGATATTGCCTATTGTCCGCATCATCCGCTGGCGGTGACTGAAGCATTGAAAACACCCTGCCGCTGCCGCAAACCAGAGCCCGGGCTGTTATTCGATCTTGCCGAAAAATGGCAGCTTGATCTGCGCCGCTCGGTCATGGTGGGCGACCGCAGCAGCGATGTTGAGGCCGGCCAGCGCGCTGGTTGCCACAGCTATCTTTTTGATGCCGGCGATTTGCATGCTCTGGCACAACATATTATCACAACACATTTTCAATCGAGTGGCAGGCAACCAAGTGACAGTTCAAATGGAATCTGAAATAGGCATTGTTGGCGGCGGGCTGACTGGTGTGATGATGGCGGTCGCGTTGTCACATAGTTCGGATTCGGTGACGCTTATAACCAAGGCGCAACTGTTACCCAAATACCGGCAGGACGACAACCGCACAACGACCATTCATGCGGCTGGCAAGGCCATGCTTGAGGCTTTGGGAATCTGGGAAAATTTACCAAAGCCGCCGGTGCCGATCACGCGGATCATGGTGGCCGAGGGGCCAAGCCCGGCCGGGCTGGCCGAACGACGCCAACAGGATTTTGGCCTGACCTGGCATGATGCGGAACAGCCAATGGCCTATGTTGTGGATAATGCAGCCCTACTTGATGCGTTGTGTGACAATCTGGCGACACGCTCGGTGCGCGTCATCCAACCCGCCACGGTCACCGGTGTTAAAACCGTTGCCGGCAAAGCGCGGCTTGCCTGTGCCGATAGGGAACTGCCGGATTTTGATCTTGTGATTGCCTGTGACGGGGCCAAAAGCCCGTTACGTGACAGCAGTCATCTGCGTCATTTCACGGCATCGCATCGCCAGACAGCGATTGTTGGCAGCCTGCGTCTGGAACGCGATCATGAGAATACAGCCTTTCAACGCTTTTTACCCGATGGGCCGATCGCCTTGATGCCATCTGGTGACCGGCTGGCGTCGCTTGTCTGGACGATGCCGAAGACGGCTGCTGACACTATTATGGCGGCATCTGATGAGGCCTTTAATCAGGCATGTAATGCCGCCTTTGGCACCCAGCTTGGGGCGATGGAAATTATTGGCGCACGTTTGGCCTGGCCATTGCAACCCACATGGATGCCAAAGCTGGGGACGGATCATCTGCTCTTTGCCGGCGATGCCGGGCATCATTTACATCCATTGGCCGGGCAGGGCTATAATCTGGCACTGGCCGATGCGGCTATTTTGGCTGACTGTATCAGCCGGGCACATCGGCGCGGTCTGGCCGCGGGTCATCCGTCGGTGCGGCAAGACTATCAGCGGGGACGACAAGTCGAAATTGCCGCAATGACCGCCGTCACAAGCGGCTTGAATATGATCATGTCTTATGCGCCGAATCCCGTCGCTAAAATAGCTGGTATGGGGATGAGCCTGATCAATGCCAGCCCGGCAAAAAACCTGTTTCGCTCGATTGCGCGGGGCAATGTTCTGGCGCGCGCCAGCCTGCTTTCCGGGCGGCTTCCTGATTAATCGCGGCGCTGACCGGCAGCCGCAAGCCGCGCCAGATAATCGTCAATCAGCTGCTGCTGACGCTGGCCATAATCATGTAAAATATCCCAGCTGAAAAGCCCGGTATCATGGCCGTCGCTAAAGCTGATCCGAATGGCGTAATTGCCAACAGGTTCAATCGCCGCGATGGTGACATTGGCTTTGCCAGCCGGCGTGGTCTTTTGCCCGCTGCCATGGCCCTGCACCTCTGCCGACGGGGATTCAACACGCAGCAATTCAGCCGTCAGCGTGGTTTCATATCCGTTATCAAACTTCACAAACAAACTGTCTTTGGCTTTGCTCAGGCGGATTTCTTCAGGCCAGACAGTGGCTGGTGTTGGGGTCATGATATTTTCCATTTTGGCAAGATCAGCGCCAGCGGCTTGCTATTCGTTATCACTAAGATCGCGGGCTTCTTCAACCAGCATGATCGGCACACCGGAACGAACCGGAAAGGCTTTGCGCGCCTGCTGGCTGATCAATTCCTGTCGGGCCCGGTCATAATGCAGCGCACTGCGGGTGAGCGGGCATACCAGCACATCAAGCAGCCGCGGATCAATATCGCTGGCAGCATCTGTATCTACTGGCGGTGTATCAGTGGCGGGCATCCTGACCTCCATTATCATCATGCAGCGCAATTTCCATCATCGCAATCAGCAAATCTGCACGTGAAGCCGCATCATTGGCTTCCAAAAGCGCTTGTTTTTCTGCCACCTCAAACGGACAGACCATCGATAGGGTGGCCAGCAACTGGTCATTTTCCGATTGTTCAATCTGCGACCAGTCAGCATCAAACCCTTTGAGTTTGAAATATTGCTTCATCACAGCGATTAACGGCTGGCGGTCAATATCGCTTGTATCGGCCTGCATATCAGCGGCAAATTCATGCCAGTCAATCTCGGCATTGCGAAAGCCTGATGGTTGCAATTGCTGGTCAATCAGGCGAAACCGGCTTACCCCGGTCAGCGCGATCAGATAACGCTGGTCTTCGGTTTCCTGAAAATAGGTAATCCGGCCAGCACAGCCAATCGAAAACAATCCGGGGACAGGCTGCGTCTGCGTGTCCACCGTCTGATCATCTTCGACAGGTTGAACCATGCCAATTAACCGGTCAGGGCTGGCCAGTGCGGCATCAATCATCGCCAGATAACGCGGTTCAAAAATATTCAGCGGCAAATGACCGCCGGGCAGCAATAACGCACTTGGCAGCGGAAACATCGGAATAACCGATGGTAAATTATCATCAACGGAACGAAACATATCTTGCGTCATCTCACATTATCCTCGGCAGATCAGTCTTTAATATTGCGTGGCAATGGCTTCACTGGGTTGTCAGCTCAGGAAAACAGCAATGTGGATAGCTGCCGCCGCGCCGCCATAACATCCGGATTGGCAGCCCCAAGGGTTTTGAAAAATTCCAAAAGCTGCAGCCGTGCGGCTTCATCATTCCAGCTGCGATCAATGCGAATAGACTCTAAAAGCTGGGCCATCGCACCCGCATTATCGCCAGTGGCAAATAACGCCATCGCCAGATCCTGTCGGGCCTGTAAATCTTCCGGGTTAGCGGCGACAGCCGCCTGTGCCAGATCAAGATCGCCAGCCGATTCTGCCGCACGTTCGGCAAGTTCAAGCGCCGCAATTGCCGCCTGCATCGACGGTTTTTCCCGAAACTCATCATTCAGCTGATCAATAATTTCACGCGCCGCCTGATGGTCTTGCATACCGGTCAGACACCGCACCAATCCGGCAAGTGCGTCGGCTGATTCCGGGTCAGCCTCCATCACCTGCTGGTAAATTTGCATGGCACCGGCAAAATCCTGGGTTTCGACAGCTGTGTTGGCCGCCTCAAGCATGCCGGCGATATCCGCTCCGGCACCCCCCATTGATGACAGTTTTTCAACAAATTGTGTCAATGCTGATTCAGGCTGCGCGCCGGAAAACCCGTCAACCGGCTGGCCATCAACAAATGCATAGACCGTTGGCACCGATTGCACCCGTAATTGCTGTGCGATCTGCTGGTTATCGTCAATATTGACCCGCACCATTTTGACCTTGCCATGCGCCGCGGCGACAACTTTTTCAAGCACCGGGCCAAGCTGCTTACACGGCCCACACCAAGGTGCCCAGAACTGGACAATCACCGGTATCTGTGATGACCCCTCGACCACCTCAGCCATAAAATTATTCATATCAACGTCAATCGGCGCGGTGGCCGCACTGGCAAGGATTTGCTCCATCACTTCTGTTTCCTTTTTACCTCAAACCGCCATGCCGGCACCATAACAGCCACATTTGGTCTTAAATAAGGGGCCAGCGGCCCCGGCAGCGCTGGTCTTTATGTAGGCATGATAAAATAGTTTAACAAGACCGGAATATGGGCCGCTCTATGCAAAACTCAAAAGCTGTGGTTGATGTCCGGTATATGCGGTAAAGCGCAGCAAATCAGCGCCGCTTAACCCAAGCGTCATGTCGTTGACCAGCGGATGCGCATACAAGCAGGACTGACCAACAAGATCGGCATCCAGAATCAGCTGAACCTTGTGATCCGGATCATTAATCAGGGTAAACGGGCTGACCGCGCCCGGGCGCACCCCGAGCATTTCAAATAGCCGGTCGGCACTGCCAAATGACAATCTGTCAGATCCGATCTGCCCCCCCAAACTCTTTAGGTCAATTTGCCGGTCTTCTTGCGCCACCACCAGAAAATTGCGTTTTTTACGATCCCGCAAATACAGGTTTTTAATATGCGCACCGGGCAAATCACCGCGAAATGCCTTGGCATCTTCAACCGTCCGCAAAGGCGGGTGCGTATGGGTGGTAAAGCTGATATCCAAAGACGTCAGCTTATCCAGCAATGTTTCTGGTGATGTTGGCAAGCTGTCTTTAAAAGCAGAAGACGCATCCATTATAAAACTCCAATCTGCGATGCCGATACAGACCCGGCATTATTCAGGCGGGGCCGGGACAGGGTGCCGCTGCCGCTAAAGCCGCCGCTATTGTAACAAAATGCAACGATTGACCCGATTCGAGATGCATATTAAGACAACCATTCAAGGCAGGCAATCGGACAAGTTGATATGGTAAAAATTGGGCTGGTCGGCTGTGGCATGTGGGGGCGCAACCTCGCCCGCAATTTAGCCCAGCTCGATGTGTTGGCAGCAGTTGCCGACAGGACAGATGAAAACGCCGCTGCGTTTGCCGCCCAGTTTAACAGCCGCAAAAGTGATTGGGACGCCATGCTGGCCGATGCCAGCATTGACGGCGTGGTTATCGCCACCGCAGCCCCCAGCCATGACCAGCTGGCCATCGCCGCGTTGCAGGCCGGCAAACATGTCTATGTAGAAAAGCCGCTGTCGCTGAGCCTTGCTGGCGCCACCAGCATTGCCAAAGCCGCGCAAATGACGGGACGACAAGTGATGGTTGGGCATCTGATCCGCTATCATGCCGCCTTTCGCGAATTGCAGGAACAGATCAGTGCCGGCGCGATTGGCAAATTGCGGCATATTCAGGCGAACCGGCTGGCGATGGGGCGTATTCGCAATACTGAGTCGGTTTTATTTGATCTATGTCCGCATGATCTGTCGCTGATTTTAGCGCTGGCTGGCAGCATGCCAAATCAAATTCATTGCGCTGGCAGCAGCCATATGACAGCCGGCATTGTTGATTATCTGAGCGGGTTTCTCGGATTTGAAAATGGTTTGTCTGCGGGTATGCAGACCAGCTGGCTGAGCCCGTTCAAAGAACATCAGCTGACGGTGACCGGTACAGCCGGGTCAATGGTTTTTGACGATACCAAACCTTGGCCGGAAAAGCTGACGTTATATCAAGATGCAATGCGGCTCAATGGCGAGCATTTTATCATTGACCGGGCCAGCCCGGTTGCCTTGCCGGTACCCGAAGCCGAACCGTTAAAAGATGAAATGCGGGCCTTTATCGCCGTTTGTGAAACCGGCAACCCGGCCGCCAGTGACATTTCCGAAGCGCTGAATGTACAGACCGTTCTGGATCAGATGCAGACAGCGCTGATTGATACAAATAACCGATAGGAACAGATGCCCGATGAGCATAGCCTTTATTGACCTGAAACAGCAGCAAGCCCGCATCCGTGCAAAAATTGACGCTGGACTGAGTACCGTTCTGGATCATGGCGCCTATATCATGGGGCCGGAAGTGGGTGCATTGGAAGCGCGGCTCGGCGAATGGACAGGCGCGGCTCATAATATTTCCTGCTCATCCGGCACCGATGCATTGCTCCTCGCCCTATACGGGCTGGAGTTGCAGCCCGGTCAGGGGGTCATCGTGCCGTCTTTCACATTTGCCGCGAGTGCCGAAGTGATGCCGGTGATGGGCGCCATTCCGGTTTTTGCCGAAGTCGAAGCCGATAGCTTCAATCTCGACCCAAATAAACTTGATGCGGCACTCGCAGCCGGCAAGGCCGCTGATATTGACGTCGTTGGCATTATTGGCGTGGGGCTGTTTGGACAGCCAGCCAATTATGACGCCATCCGGGCATTTGCGACACAGCACGGCCTGTGGTTGATCGATGATGCGGCACAGAGCTTTGGCGCACAATGGCAGGGACAGCCGGTTGGCCAGCTTGCAGATGTCACCTGCACCAGCTTTTTTCCGGCAAAACCGCTTGGTGCCTATGGCGATGGCGGGGCGGTGTTTACCAATGATGATCACATCGCCGAGATCATCAGATCCTGTCGCATTCATGGCATGGGCAAGGATAAATATCAAAATGTCCGCATTGGCATGACCGGCCGCCTCGACAGTATGCAGGCTGTCATATTGGACGCCAAACTTGATATTTTTGAAGATGAATTGACATTGCGGCAGACTGTGGCAGACCGCTATCACACGCTTCTTGGCGATATGGTCGGGACACCACAGCTTGCCTCTGGCGCCACATCAAGCTGGGCACAATATTGTATCAAATTGCCAAACAACAGTGATCGCGCTGCGGTGATCAGCTATCTTGGCGATCACGGGGTGCCGACGGCGATCTATTATCCGGTTCCGATGCACCAGCAACCGCCCTACAAAGATTTTCCACAAAGCCAGTGCGGTCTGGGCGTGACCTGTGATCTGTCGGCGCGGGTATTGGCGCTGCCGATGCACCCGTATCTGGAAGACGCCCAACAACAGCATATCGCCGCACAGCTGCGTCACGCATTATAAACGGCATCAGCAGATGCGTCAGCCGATGAACCAGCCGATGACTCGAATGGAACCAGGACAATGTTCTGGGGCATAAAACGATATTTATCGCCAAGATAGACAGGGCATGGCGCGCTTTGCTTGCGTGCTGTTCTATCGGTTTATGGCTTTGCTTTTGATGTAAAACCTCATCACATAGCCTATTTTGCCACTTGCGTGGACGCAGATCCTGCATTATACCATCGGGCAGCGGTACGCGGATTATTATGTGTTTGTGGTGAGATGTGATTATCTTCACAAATGCAGATAGTTAAGCACCTCGGTGCGACGCGGGTGTAGCTCAGTGGTAGAGCACAACCTTGCCAAGGTTGGGGTCGAGGGTTCGAATCCCTTCACCCGCTCCAAAACTTCCAAGTTTCGAGGTTCAAGTACCTGATTTTCAAGCATTTTAATGTTTGACATCAGGAAGTGTGAACCAAACTGTGATCCAAAATAGCTCCTATTTAATTTGCCGAAACGGCATTTATTACTATTCCCGTCGTGTACCAGCAGATCTGAAAAAACGATTTAATAAAGATCGGGTGATCGTCTCATTGCGAACTAGGTCACGAGATAAAGCCTGCCGATCCTCAAAGGCTTTGTCAGACAGACTGGAACGTTATTGGGACGGCTTGCGTCTGGAATTCTTTCATAGCAGGGAGCTTGGTCTCCACATTCGCAGTGATATTGCGATACGCACTGCAGTTTCAGACTTTACCATCGATGATGCGTTAGAGCTGTATTTGTCCTTAAAAGGCATTGGGCGCCAGAAGACGTTTTTTGAAATAGCGAATCGAACTATCAGCTATCTCAAAGAGGCTACATCAACAATTAACATTACCTCGTTAGCCCCAAGTGACGCGTCGGCGTTTAGAGAGTACCTGTTTTCCCGCGGACTGAGTTCATCATCGGTCAGGAGAATCTTCTCATGCATTAAATCAATTCTAAATTTGGCCATCAAAGAGCAAGGGTTGAGTTGTAGCAATGTTTTTGCCGCCACATACATACCAGATGATTTGTCGAGTCAAAGACGGCTACCAATACCTCAATCAAACATCATCAGTTTACAAAACGACTGTTTTACTCTCGATGATGATAACCGATGGTTAATAGCGTTAATCAGCGATACAGGAATGCGCCTATCAGAGGCTGCAGGTCTTCACGTTGATGACATTAATGTCAGAAATGAAATACCTTTTATAAACCTTAAGGCTAATCCTTGGCGGCCACTAAAAACCAAAAGTAGCGAAAGACAAATCCCACTCGTAGGCGCATCTTTTTGGGCTGCAAAGCGAATAATTGCTCATCAGACTAACTATGCCTTTCCGAAGTACATCCGAAACAAACAGCTAAACTCCAACTCAGCAAGTGCAGCGATAAACAAGTGGCTTAAGCCCAGAGTGCCTGATGGGTGCGTTGTGCATTCATTTAGACATAGTCTTAGGGATAGGCTTCGCAGCGTTGAGTGTCCCTCAGATATTGTTGACGCACTTGGTGGTTGGACAACAGCAAATGTTGGCCAAAAATATGGCATTGGCTACGACCTAAAGGTTAAGCAAAAATGGCTGAAAAGGATCGTGGTTCATGGATAAAAGTCATAGATTTACCATGCTTGAAAATCAGGTACTTGAACCTCGAAACTTGGAAGTTTTGGAGCGGGTGAAGGGTAGTTCGACGCCTAA
>ERZ802830.3511-NODE-3511-length-13238-cov-8.97337_pt1 | contig 13238 bp, 12 predicted proteins | sample MGYA00345654_ERZ802830 | MGnify/ENA primary metagenome ERZ802830 (study PRJEB30503, sample SAMEA104212375) | marine metagenome | biome: Westerlies Biome; feature: [SRF] surface water layer (ENVO:00010504) within the epipelagic zone...; material: water... | reverse complement strand
CTAGCGGATCAGTAGAATACGAGATAGAAAAAGTAGATTATCTATAATTCTCATTCATGTCACTCAAAGCCAATTATCGTGACGGTGACTCTTTTACAAAGAAGTCAAAACAGGATGGCTATAGATCAAGAGCCTCCTATAAATTAAAGGAAATTCTAGAAAAAGAATTAAGTATAAAAAAAGGTCAGTCTGTATTAGATCTAGGCTCATTTCCAGGAGGATGGTCACAGGTGGCTGCTGAATTTACCAAAAAAACAGGAAAAATAGCCGCTGTTGATATACAAAAAATGGAACCAATTCAAGACTGTTTTTTTCTTCACAAGCCAATAGAAGAACTCACTCAAAAGGATTTCAGTGAAATCAAAGAATTTTTACCTTTTGACCTTGTTTTATCAGATATGGCCCCCAATATAAGTGGTATAAGAGAAAGAGATAATGCTTTAATGATTGGACTAGTGGATTGTGTCCTGCTTGCAATTGATCAATTCTTGAAAAAAAAGGGCTTCACAGTAATAAAAGTATTCCAAGGAGAAAGTTTGGACTATACTAGGGATGCCCTCAAAATTAGGTTTAATAAAATAAAGATCCTTAAACCAAAAGCGTCTAGACCAAATTCGAATGAAATTTATATGATTGGAAAGGAATTAAAATAGTATGAGCGAACTTCTAAAAAATTTATTAATGTGGCTTTTTATTGCCATCACAGTATTTTCTGTATTTAACAACTTCAATACTGAGACCTCAACACAAGAATTATCTTATTCAGAATTTATCTCTCAAGTAGAGAGCGATCAAGTACTGAGCGTCGAGTTCTCGGCTGATAATTACACGCTTAAAGGTAAGACAGTTAATGGTGAATCTTTTGAAACAGTAAGACCTCCTTTCTTGCAAGATGATCTTAGTGAGATTCTTACTGACCACAGGGTTGCTGTCACAGGCGAAAGACCTGAAGAGCAGTCCATTTTAAAACAACTTCTTATCGCTAGCTTTCCCATTCTTATTATCTTGGCTGTATTTATATTTTTTATGAGACAGATGCAAGGAGGTTTAGGAGGGAAATCTGGCCCAATGAGTTTTGGAAAGAGTAAGGCCAAGATGCTTGAAGGCGGAAAAGTTAAAACTTCTTTTGCAGATGTTGCTGGCGTTGAAGAAGCTAAAGAAGAAGTTCAGGAGGTTGTAGATTTTCTTAAAGACCCAACTAAGTTTCAAAAACTAGGCGGTAAGATTCCTACAGGAATTCTAATGACCGGTTCCCCCGGCACAGGCAAGACACTTTTAGCAAAAGCTATAGCAGGAGAAGCAGGAGTGCCTTTTTTCAGTATCTCTGGCTCTGACTTTGTTGAAATGTTTGTTGGTGTTGGTGCCTCTAGAGTAAGAGACATGTTTGATCAAGCCAAAAAACAAGCACCTTGTATAGTCTTCATAGATGAGATTGACGCAGTTGGCAGACATAGAGGCGCTGGAATGGGTGGTGGTCATGATGAAAGAGAACAAACTCTTAATCAGCTCTTGGTTGAAATGGACGGCTTCGAGGACAATCAAGCTATTATCATTATTGCTGCGACCAATAGACCTGATGTTTTAGATCCTGCTTTACTAAGACCAGGAAGATTTGATCGTCAGGTTGTAGTTCCTTTACCTGACATAAGAGGAAGAGAGCAGATTCTTAAAGTTCATATGAAGAAAGTGCCAATAGCACAGGACGTCGAAGCTTCTCTAATAGCAAGAGGAACTCCAGGTTTCTCTGGTGCTGATCTCGCAAATTTAGTCAATGAAGCGGCTTTAGTTGCTGCCAGAACAGCTAAAAAATTGGTCGGTATGGAGCAATTAGAGTTTGCAAAAGACAAAGTTATGATGGGTAGCGAAAGAAGGTCTATGGTTATGTCAGAAGAAGAAAAACTTAAGACTGCCTATCATGAATCAGGTCATGCAATCGTTGGTAGATCCCTAGAGGAACATGATCCGGTATATAAAGTGACTATTATTCCAAGAGGTAGGGCCCTAGGTGTAACGATGTTTTTACCGGAAGAAGATAAATATAGTTACAGCCATCAAAGTATTTTAGACAGAATCTGTGGCTTGTATGGTGGAAGAATTGCAGAAGAGCTGATCTATGGAGAAAAAGGAGTAACTACCGGAGCATCTAATGACATAGAGAGAGCTACAGAGCTAGCTCACAATATGGTCACGAAATGGGGATTATCTGAAAAACTTGGCCCTATAAAATATGGTGATGAAACTGACGAACCCTTCTTAGGAAGATCAGCTGGCGCTTCAAAACAAGGTATTTCTGATGAAACTGCTCACGCTATCGATAATGAAGTTAAAGAAATATTATCTAATTGTTATCAAATTGCTAAGGATATTCTTACAAAAGACCTCGAAGCATTGCACAAAATGTCTAAGGCTTTGATGGATTTTGAAACATTAGATGTAGATCAAATCGACGATATTATGGCTGGAGGAGAACCACGAGCCCCTAAATCAACTGAAACGTCTGAACCAATTAATTCTGATGATGAAAGTAAGGTGGGCGATACAGCTGAACAAAATTAATATTTTGTTGATTCTTATGCTATAGACTAGAATCCACTCTTAATGAGTAAAATAGGTTCTATCAGGAAAAATGAGCTTTCTAGCCTCTCTACATTAAGTAATGATAGAAAGTTCGGTACAGACGGCATAAGAGGTCCTGTTACTTCAACAATGAATCCATTGTTTGTAACAAAATTGGGATGGGCTGCAGGGTCTGTACTTAAAGAGGAAGGCATATCAAAAGTTCTTATTGGTAAAGATACAAGGATCTCTGGCTACATGTTTGAATCTGCTTTACAGGCTGGATTTATATCATCGGGTATGGACGTTACTTTACTAGGACCTTTACCAACCCCAGGAGTTTCTTTTCTGGCTAACTCCAATAATCAGGTAGGTCTTGTGATTAGCGCTTCTCATAATTTATTTGAAGATAACGGTATAAAGTTTTTCAATAAAGACGGTCAAAAATTTTCTCTTGAGCTTGAAAGAAGGATAGAGGCAAAGCTCACTCAGGAAATGACTGCTGTTGAATCTATAAATCTTGGTAAAGCATCTAGAATGAATGACGCTCAAGGCAGATACATTGAATTTTGTAAATCTTCTTTTACTAATCTTGACTTGAGTGGTTTATCAATCTTATTAGATTGTGCTAATGGTGCAACTTATTCAGTTGCTCCAAGTGTGTTTAGTGAATTGGGAGCGACAGTCGATACCATAGGAGCATCACCAGATGGTATTAATATTAATCAGAATTGCGGTTCTACAAGTCCTGATTTTTTGAAAGAAGAGATAGCCGAGGGAGATTATGACATTGGTATAGCATTTGATGGTGATGGTGATCGGATTCTTGTAGTTTCGTCTGAAGGAACGGTTCTTGATGGTGATGATATTTTATATATTCTTTCAAAAGTTTTATCAAATGAATCAGGTGTTATTGGTACTCTTATGACTAATAAAGCATTAGAACTCTATTTCGAAGAACAAGGTATTAACTTTTCACGAGCTGATGTTGGAGATAAATATGTTCTCAATGCTTTGGTTTCGAATAAATGGGAGCTTGGAGGAGAGCCTTCTGGTCACATAATATGCCTAGACGCAGCTCCTACTGGAGATGCAATAATTGCTGCTTTGAAGCTTTTAAATGCAATAAAAATAAATGATTTTTCATTAGAGAAGTCCTTAGAAGGGTTCACAAGGTTTCCTCAAACACTTATTAATTTAAAGGTTGATGACCCAAATAAAATTATCCTTAGTGATCAGTTTTGGTCGAAAGTTACACAAATCGAAAAAACACTAGGTGATCAAGGAAGGGTTTTAATACGGCCATCTGGAACAGAACCGTTGATTAGACTCATGGTTGAGTCAACTGATACAAGTATTTCAGAAAATTTTTGTAATTCTCTTGCAGAATTAGCTCTAGAAATATGATTGTTTCAAATTGGAAGATGAATGGCTCCAAATTAAGTGTGGAGAAATGGATAAAAGAAGTCTCTAAAAGTATTCTTCCCAAAGAAAACGTACCTTGTGTGTTTTGTCCACCAGTTTGTTATTTAGATTTGTCCAGAAAAATAATTGATGAAAATTCTAGTCCCATAAGTTTAGGATCCCAGATAATAGAATCTTCAACGCAAACTGCACTTACTGGCGGAATAAACTCTCAAATGCTGCAAGATTATTCGACAGATTATGTCTTAATTGGACATTCTGAACAGAGAGAACACTACAAAGAGGATAATGCTTCTTTGAGATTAAAGTTAAATAGCGCAATCGATAGCCAAATCTCAGTAATATTTTGTTTAGGTGAATCTGAAGAAATTAAGAATAATAACAAAACCAAGGAATTTCTTGCAGATCAGCTTGAGCCTTTATTAGAGCAAGATTTTGGATTACTCACCTTGGCATATGAACCAGTTTGGGCAATCGGAACAGGGTTGAATGCTACAAGTAAATACATAGATGAAATTCATGGATTTTTAAAAGATTACTGTCAAACTCGCTTTGCTCTTAAACAGAATGTTTCAGTTGTTTACGGAGGTAGTGTAAAATTAGAAAATTGTGAAGAGATACTATCTTCAAACAATGTTGATGGTCTCTTGATTGGGGGAGCTTCCCTAGATCCAGAAACTTTTTCTAAAATATATAACTTTAGCTAATGGAAAATTTACTTATATTTATTTACGTACTAGTTGCCGTGGGGCTGGTGTTGATCATTCTCTTACAACAAGGAAAAGGGTCCGATATTGGAAGCGCTTTTGGCGGTGGTTCAAGTAACACAATGTTTGGTTCCAGCAGCAATGCAAATCCTTTAACTAAAGTTACTGCGGTTCTGGCTGCAATCTTCTTAATTATGAGTCTGGCTATTACCTATTCGTCTCGAAGTAGTTTGAATCAAGATAAACCTGTTATCGAACTGGAAGTTGAAGAGACTGGAATTTTACCCGAAGATAACTAATCACGAATGCCGAAGTGGTGGAACTGGTAGACACGCTACCTTGAGGGGGTAGTGAGCATCGCTCGTGGAGGTTCGAATCCTCTCTTCGGCACCAATATCTTTCTTGATTCTTTCGCTGCATCTAACTATACTGCGATCCCTTTGTTGCGGGGTGGAGCAGTCTGGTAGCTCGTCGGGCTCATAACCCGAAGGTCGTAGGTTCAAATCCTGCCCCCGCTACCAAAGTAAGCCCTTTATGGGCTTTTTTTGTAGGTAAAAAATGGATACAGAATATATAAAAGAAGTCTTAGAAAAAGACATAGAGAAACTAGGTTGTAAAATCTGGGGCCTAGAGCTGTTCGGAAGACGGTCAAACCAAACATTAAGAATCTATATCGATAATCACAATGGTATATCTGTAGAGGATTGTGAAAAAGTAAGCAGACATGTTAGTAAAGTATTAGATACAGAAAATGATTTTTCAGAAAACTATATGCTAGAAGTTTCTTCTCCTGGTCTTGATAGAAAATTTTTCTACAAAGAACAATATAAAGAATTTTTAAATGAATCTCTAAAGGTAACTTTTTTTGATAGTCAGAATAAAAAGACTATTAAAGGACTTTTGGAGGAAGTTGACGAAGATAGTATAAAACTCGAGTTAAAAGGTATTACCCAACAAATTCCTTTTTCTTCTATTATTCAAGCAAATCTTATAATCTAAGAGGCAATATTATGCAAAAAGAGATTTTATTAGTCGCAGAGGCCGTTTCAGGCGAAAAGGGTTTACCTCAGGAAGCTATTTTTGAGGCCATTGAGCAAGCTTTAGCAACCGCTACAAAGAAAAGATATAGTGAAAACTCAAATATAGAGGTAACAATTGACCCAAAAACTGGAGATTACGAAACTTTTCGTCTTTGGGAAATAGTTTCAGAGGAAGAAATTGAAGATTCTGGCACTCAGGTTTTACAAAGCGAAGAAAATAGTGAAATTGGCTCTTTTGTAAAAGAGAAGGTTGATAACGTGGAATTTGGTCGTATAGCGGCTCAAGCAGCCAAGCAAGTTATAGTTCAAAAGGTTAGAGAAGCAGAAAGAGCTCAAGTTGTTGAAAAATATCGTTCAGTACTAGGAGAGTTAGTAAATGGCACTGTAAAAAAAGTCACTAGAGAGTTTTTAATAATAGACCTTGGAGAAGGGGCAGAAGCTATTTTATCAAGAAATGAACTAATACCCGGAGAGGTATTCAGGATAGGAGATAGATTAAGAGCAGTCCTTCAAGAAGAGGAAAGAGAAAATAGAGGGCCTCAATTGGCTCTTAGTAGAAAGTGTCCTGAGATGGTTGGAGAGCTGTTTAAGTTAGAAGTTCCTGAAATATCCGAACAAGTGATCGAGATAAAAGCTATTGCACGAGATCCAGGCTCAAGAACAAAGATAGCTGTCAAAACAAATGATAACAGGATAGATCCTGTTGGGGCTTGCGTTGGTATGCGGGGTTCCCGAGTTCAGGCGGTATCTAATGAGTTAGGTAATGAAAGGTTAGATATAGTTATATGGGATGATGATCCTGCCCAATTACTAATCAACTCAATGGGACCTGTTGAAATAACTTCTATAGTGCTTGATGAGGCTACAGGTGCCATGGATGTAGCAGTAACACAAGATACTTTGGCTCAAGCTATAGGTAAGAGTGGTCAAAATGTTCGCCTAAGTAGTCAAATTACTGGTTGGAAACTAAATGTTATTGATCAAGAAACTGCTGATGAGCAGAGTCAAGATAAATCAGAAAGTATTTCTAATATCTTAATTGAAAAGTTAGATGTTGATGAGGACTTGGCAAATACCTTAATCTCCAATGGATACAATACTTTAGAATCAATTTCTTCTTCTTCAACCGAAGACTTGTCACTTATAGAAGGGTTTGATGACGATATCAGCAACTTGTTAATCAACAGAGCAAAAGAGGTTTTGATTACATTAGCCATGGAGGTTTCTACTGACGTTGGTGAGTCAGGAGATCTAATGTCAGTTGAAGGTATGGAAATGACGCTTGCCTTAGAACTCACTCAAAAAGGAATAAATGACAGAGAAGATTTAGCCGAACAATCAATTGATGAACTTACCAGCATAATCGATATTTCAGAAGAAGATGCTGGAGAATTGATTATGCGAGCTCGAGCTCATTGGTTTGAGGATTAATATATATGCCGTCAATAACAGTAGAAAATTTAGCAAAGATCATTGGCTCCGAAGGAGAAGCTCTCCTATCTCAAATGAAAGAAGCAGGTCTTTCGCATAAAGATGTTAAAGATGAGGTTACTGATCAAGATAAGAAGACATTATTAGAGTTCCTTAAAGAGCAGCAAAATAAAAGTTCGAAAACTATTTCATTGAATAAATCGGCTGCCAAAGCAGAGCCTGAGCCAACCGGAACAGTATCTATAACAAGAAAAACAATTTCTAGAGATAGTAGTGAAACTAAGACTACTGATGCACAAAGAACTTCTTCTACCATCAATTTTGACGAAATTGAAAAGAAGAGACAGGCTGGAGAGGCAAACAAAAAGGCAGAAGAAGAGCTAAGAAAGAAAGAACTGGAGCAAAAAACTTTAGTTACCAGACGTAAGGCCAAGACAAATGAGACACCCCAGCCCCAGTCTTCCCAAAAAAAGGTAGTTCAAGTTGCTAAAAGAACAGTTAAGCCAACACGAGCAGAACTTTCTAAAAAAGAACAAAGAGAGCTGGAGGGTGAAAGTTTCTTATCCAATGTCGAGAAACAGGAATTTGAAAAACCAGTTGAACTAGTTACCAAGATTATCCAAATACCTGAATCAATAACTGTCAGTGAACTTGCTCAAAGCTTATCAGTTAAAGGCGGTGAGGTTGTAAAGCAACTCATGTCAATGGGTGTTATGGCTACTTTAAATCAGCCCCTAGATCAGGATACAGCTATCTTAGTTACTGAAGAGCTTGGTCATAAAGGAGAGCCCGCAGTAAAAGTTGAAGTAGAAGATCAGCTGATGGAACTTGTTACTTACGAAGGTGAAGAGGAACCACGAAATCCTGTCATTTCAGTTTTAGGTCATGTTGATCATGGCAAGACAACTTTGCTGGACTATATTAGGCAAGCAAATGTTGCCGCTGGAGAAGATGGAGGCATAACTCAAAAGATCGGTGCTTATCAGGCAAGTACTGAGCAGGGAACTATCGCTTTTATAGATACTCCAGGTCACGCAGCTTTTTCAGAGGTTCGAGCCAGAGGTGCAAACTCTACAGACATTGTAATATTAGTAGTTGCAGCAGATGATGGCCTGCAACCGCAAACTGAGGAAGCCATAAGCCATGCTAAAGCTGCCGGTGTACCAATAGTAGTTGCCGTTAATAAGATGGACCGAGAAGAGGCAGACATAGAGAAAGTTAAAACAGAACTTTCTAATAAAGAGTTGATTCCAGAAGATTGGGGTGGTCAAACCCAATTTCTTCCAATATCCGCCCTAAAAGGAGACGGCATTAAAGAGTTGCTTGAAGCAGTATCTCTTGAGGCTGAAGTTCTAGAACTAAAAGCTCATCATAAAGGCCCGGCATTTGGAGTTGTCTTAGACTCAACCACAGAGGTTGGTAAAGGAGCTGTTGCAACCATTCTTGTTCAAAAGGGTACTCTAAAAAAAGGAGATATGATTCTAGTAGGGGAGCAAACAAAAAGAGTTAGAAGTCTAGTCGACGAAAATGGGCAAACTTTACCTGAAGCCGGACCTTCAGTTCCTGCTTCAATTACTGGCTTAGATGTTCCTCCTAAAGCAGGTGAAGAATTTGTCGTAGTTTCTAGCGAAAAAATGGCTAAAGAAATATCCAATGAAAGAGCAGAAAAATCCAGACAAGAAAGATTGGCTCGCAATCAGATATCTAATCTTGAGATGCTTTTTGAATCTGAACTTGGCAATCATACTATTTTAAATATTGTCCTAAAGGCAGATACACATGGCTCATTAGAAGCAATCATAGGATCTATAAAAAATATAGAAAATGAAGAAGTGAAAATAAATATTGTTCATGAATCAGTAGGTTCTATAAACGCCAATGATGTTAATTTGGCTTTGACTACTAACGCCTTTGTTATGGGGTTCAATGTCAGAGCTGACAATGCAGCGAAATCATTATCTGAAAAGGAATCCATTGAAATACTTTACTACAGCATCATCTATGACCTAATAGATGGTATAAAAACTTCAGTTGAAGGTCACTTAGCACCAGAAGTTAAAGAAGAAATTCTTGGTACCGCAGAAGTTAAAGATATATTCAAGTCACCTAAGTTCGGACAAATTGCAGGTTCTATTGTCATTGAAGGAACTATAAAACGAAATAAACCCATAAGAGTTTTGAGAGATGACATTGTTATTTTTGAAGGTGAACTTGATTCTTTAAAAAGATTTAAAGATGATGCAAATGAAGTTCCTATGGGTACTGAATGTGGAATTGGCGTCGCCAATTATAGAGATGTAAAAGTTGGAGACAAAATTGAAGTCTTCGATAGAATTGAAGTAAAAAGAACACTCGATTAAATGCCCTCGCAAGATTTTAAGCGGTCCGATCGGATTGCTGATCTATTAAAAGTAGAAATTTCTCAAGTTCTTTCACAAGAGGTCAAGGACCCAAGAGTTCAAGGAATAACGGTACTAAACGTAATGCTGACTCCTGATATGAAGAAAGCGGATATTCTAATCTCTCAAAGCAATAGTTTTAATGAAGTAAATCTTGATGAAGTAAAACAAGGTCTTGAGAAAGCTAAAGGATTCATACGTAAAAAACTAAGCCAAAACCTTAACTTAAGAAGAACCCCCGAAATATTTTTTAAAATTGAAGAATTTTTCTAGCTCTATGAATGGATTCCTGATTATAGATAAACCAGAAGGCATTACTTCTGCTAAATGCGTTTATAAACTGCGTTCTAAACTAGGTATTAAAAAAATAGGTCATTGTGGAACACTTGATCCTTTGGCAACAGGTTTACTCCCAGTTTGCGTTGGAGAGGCTACTAAATATAGTAATTATGCTTCTAATTTAGACAAGGTCTATGAAGTAGGTATACAGTTCGGAGTTGAAACAGATACTGGTGATATTACTGGTCAAATAGTATCTGAAACCCAATTTAATGGTTTTAAAGAAAACTTCGATCAATCCATACAGGAGTTGATAGGTATCCATGATCAGATTCCTCCTATGTATTCTGCAATCAAGTTGAATGGTAATCCTCTTTATTATTGGGCTAGAAAAGGAGTTCATCTATATAGAGAGCCAAGAAGGATAGTGATTAAAGAAATAGAACTTATTAATAAATCTAAAAATACCGTTGTTTTGAAAGTAGCTTGCTCAAAAGGCACATACATAAGAAGTCTGGTTGAAAAGCTTGGAAGGGATTTAGGGTCTTGCGCAACCATGATTTCCCTAAGAAGGGTAGAGGTAGGAGATCTAGTATTAGACAAGGAATCATGTAGCTTAGATGAGACACAAGATTCGTTAATTAGAAAATTTTTACCTTGTGACGCTATGCTGGGTGGAATGGATAAAATTGAATTAAATTCAGAAGATACAAAAAAAGTTAGAAATGGAGTTTCAATAGACTATAATGCGCAGCTTAAAAATAAAGGATTAGTAAGAATATATACAGAAAAAGAATTATTTATAGGTATTGGTGAGTTGAATAGGAGTAATAAACTTCTTCCGAAAAGGCTTTTATCTACAAATTAATTTTGAACTAGAGGAAAAAAATTGGCACTAAGTAATACAGAAAAGAAAGAAATAGTTACAAAGTTTGCAAGAACAGACAATGACACTGGGTCTCCTGAAGTACAGGTGGCACTATTGTCAGCAAATATTGATGCACTTCAATCACATTTCAAGGCTAATGCGAAGGACCACCATTCAAGGACTGGCTTAATTCGTATGGTAAATCAGCGTAGAAAGCTACTTGATTACATCAAATCATCAAAACCAGAAACTTATACAAAGTTAATCTCGGATCTAGGTTTAAGAAGATAAAATAATCTCATCTCATCTAATCGTTAATTACTAGGCAATAGGGCTTAGTAAAAAATAGGAAAATAAAATGGAAAGTTATAAAAAATCGTTCAAATTAGGCGGTAAAGAAATCACTTTAGAATCAGGTAAAGTTGCAAGACAAGCAACTGGGGCTGTAATAGCAACTTGTGAAGACACTCAAGTATTGGCTACTGTAGTTGTTGGAAAGGCTCCTGGTGAGCATCAAGACTTCTTCCCTTTAACAGTCAACTATCAAGAGAAGACATACGCTACAGGTAAAATACCTGGGGGCTTTTTTAAGAGAGAGGGGAGACCTACTGAAAAGGAGACACTTACTTCTAGATTAATAGATAGACCATTAAGACCATTATTCAATGATGATTTTCTATATGAAGTACAAGTAATTTGTACTGTGATTTCATCAGATAAGAATGTAGATCCTGATATATTGTCATTTCTAGCTGCCTCAGCGGCTGTTGCTATATCTGGACTGCCTTTTAACGGCCCTCTTGGTGCAATAAGGGTAGGTTTTATTGATGGAAATTATTGTGTAAACCCAACGCGTAGCGAACTTGAAGGCTCTCATTTAGATATGGTTATTGCTGGAAGTGACGCAGCCGTAATTATGGTTGAATCAGAAGCTAAAGAACTCTCTGAGGATCAAATGCTAGGAGGAATTCTATTTGCCCATCAAGAGATGCAGGTAGCTATAGAGGCCATTAAAGAAATGGCATCCGATATAGGGAAACCAGATTTTGAATATCAGCCTAAAGTTTTGAGCGAAGATGTTATTAAACTCGTTGAAGAGAATTGTTCTTCCTCAATAGCTGAAGCATACGAGATTCAAGTAAAACAAGACCGAGTACAAAGTTTATCAACCATCAAAGAATCTTTACTGGCTGAACATGCTACTGGAGAGGAAGGAGCTCCAACAAGTTCAGACTTAATGGATGCAGTTAAGAAAATTGAGAAAAAGGTAGTTAGAACAAAATTAATTCAAGGTGAACCAAGAATTGACGGTAGAGATCTTGATACTGTAAGGCCTTTATTTATTGAAACTGGAGTTCTAAAGAATACTCACGGGTCTGCCTTATTTACTCGAGGTGAAACTCAGGCTATCGTGACTTCTACTTTAGGTTCTCCAAGACAGGCTCAGCTCATTGATGCTCTTGAAGGTGAGTTCAAGGATCAATTTATGCTTCATTACAACTTCCCTCCATATTCTGTAGGTGAAGCAGGATTTATGTCAGGCCCTAAAAGGAGAGAGATAGGTCACGGTAAACTTGCCAGAAGAGCTTTAGAGGCAGTTTTACCATCACCAGATGACTTCCCTTACACCATAAGAGTTGTATCTGAAATCACAGAATCAAATGGTTCAAGCTCTATGGCAAGTGTTTGTGGTTCAAGTCTTGCCCTTATGGATGCAGGTATTCCTTTAAAGGCGGCAGTAGCAGGAATAGCTATGGGCTTAGTTAAGGAAGAAGAAGGCTTTGCTGTCATTACAGATATATTAGGAGATGAAGACCATCTTGGTGATATGGACTTTAAAGTTGCAGGAACTTCTGAAGGCATAACCGCATTGCAAATGGATATAAAGATCGATGGTATTACTGAAGAAATTTTTGAAGTGGCTCTAGAAAAAGCTCACACAGCTAGGAATCATATTTTGTCTAGTATGAATGAAGTAATCTCTTCATCTAGAGAGCAGCTTTCTGAGAAAGCTCCACAAGCTGTAGTCTTACAAATAAATACTAAGAAGATAAGAGACGTAATTGGAAAAGGCGGCGAAACTATTAGAGGCTTAACTGAAGAAACGGGTGCAATTATCGAAGTTGAAGACAGTGGTAAAGTTACAATTTATGGAGACACTCCAGAATCGAGAGAGTCTGCTCAAAAGAGGATTGAAGAAATAACTGCTGAACCCGAAGTAAATAAAATCTATACAGGTACTGTGGCCAATATTAAAGACTTTGGTGCTTTTGTTACGATCATGCCTGGAAGAGATGGTTTAGTCCATGTCTCTGAAATATCTGAAGAAAGAGTTGAAAATGTCTCTGACTATTTTGTCGAAGGTGAAGAAGTTCAAGTCAAAGTCTTAGAAGTAGATAGACAAGGAAAAATAAGACTCACAATGAAAGGATTAGAAGATTAATTTGTAATTTTCTAAATTTTGTGTTAAGGACTCGTTTGTTTTAATACTTTTCATCCTGTTAAATTTAATGGTCCAGAATTATCTGGGCTT
>ERZ802830.3510-NODE-3510-length-13241-cov-35.0808_pt1 | contig 13241 bp, 6 predicted proteins | sample MGYA00345654_ERZ802830 | MGnify/ENA primary metagenome ERZ802830 (study PRJEB30503, sample SAMEA104212375) | marine metagenome | biome: Westerlies Biome; feature: [SRF] surface water layer (ENVO:00010504) within the epipelagic zone...; material: water... | reverse complement strand
TCCATTCGATTGCTTGCCAGGAAATTAGGAGTACTGAGCAAAGACCAATGGCAAAATAGAGCTTGGCATTCTTTCTTAAATCAGCGTTAGGATTTTTTTTCGGTTGCATTTGAAACGTTTATTGAAAAGCTAAAATAATAATTTTAATAGAAGTATAGTTAAATAACGTATAAAGAGTACTTAATTTATGAAATAACAGCTTGATATCCCTCGTGTGTGAGCAAGGCTTCTATCTGAGAGAGGTCACTGATTTTCATTTTTATAATCCATCCTTGGTCATAAGGATCGTCGTTTACCAATTCTGGTGTGTCTTCAAGTTCTTCGTTAAAAGCCGTGATTTCACCCGCAAGTGGTAAAAACAAATCGGATACTGTTTTAACCGCTTCAACTGTTCCGAAAACCGCTTCTTTATCTAGCGATTCGCCTATGGTTTCGACCTCAACGTATACAATGTCTCCCAACTCGCCTTGCGCAAAATCGGTAATGCCAACAGTTGCTTCTTCACCTTCAATGCGAACCCATTCGTGGTCTCGGGTATATTTCAAATCCTGCGGAATATTCATCTCTCAAATTTTTTTTAAATGTAATGCAAACACCCTAATTTCCAAAATTGTATCTCATGGTTATTCCAGCACGAATATTGGTTTGCGGGAAAGCCGTTGATATGGCAAATTTTGAGAATGCGTGGTCGTAGAAAAACAAGGCATTGAAATTACGGGAAAGCGCATAATCTGCTGATACTTTTAGCGACCACAAGCGTTGACCGGCAGTAACCTGATCACTCAAAAGATCTAAGTTTCGAATAAGTGTAATATTATCCCGAATAGATAAATCCCCTTTGATGTTAATGTCTCCTTTGAGCTTGGTTGACTTACCGCCAACATTGGTTTTGAGCTTTACGTCTTTGATGCGGTAACCCATACCCACAATCCATTCGTCACCAGAAGTTTCGGTGAGTAAATTGTTGTCAAGAGACAAGGACAATGCGCGGTCTTTGCGTACTTCAGCAGAAATTTGAAAGCTGTTTTTAAGTTCGAAATCAAGCTTAATCAATGGGTTAAATTGCTCCACCAAGTTTACGTTGGTGTATAAAATTTTATTCATAAAATTCCCTGACTGATCGGTGCCGTTCGCCTGATATTCAAGATTGGTGGCAAAGGCATTGAGCGTATGGCTGGCGCGGTATCCGTGTGAAATTGCAAATCGGTTAAATCGCTTTTTAAATGATTTCAAGCGCATAAATCCAGTATACTGCATGTTCCAGTTGGGTAGTGGGAAGCTGCGTTTTGCGTCCATACTAACCGAATTGGGGTCTGCCCCAGTATAGGCAGCCAAAAATGCAGGAATAAGCACTGCTTGATTGGTTTTTCCATAGCCTGTTGGGAAGCCGTCTGCATCAACATTTCCAGCTGGAATACCTCTTGCAGCACCCAATCGTTCTGCAATAACCAATCGGTTTGTTTTGAGATCTTCAAAAGCTTTTGATGTCAGTCCATCTCCGCTAAATGACGTGCTTAACATGATGGTTGAAATTTCAAAATTACCAAACAAGCGTGGCGACAATGCGTTGTAAACCCCATTGACAACACTAAAGTTTTCAGAGTTGTTTTCTGAATAACTGCGGTTGCCCGTCAGGTCCAGTTGCAATCCTTGCAACAATCCAATCTCAGCGTTGTAGGAGATTTCGTTGTTGTGTACGGTCGTATAGGCTTGGTTAAAATTTGGGAATTCCGTTAACCATCCCCTTTTTGCTGCTTCAAAACGAATGTCTTCTTGACGACCCAAAGCAAATGCTATTCCTGGGTTAGCCGTTCCTAAAAAACCTATGTTTTGGGTATATCCTGGCAACACGGTTCCGTTGTTCTCACTATACGAAAACTGCACCCGTCTCAATGCGGTAACTGCCCCAATCAAAGAATTCTTGATTTGCACTCCTGCTTTCTTTTTGTCGCTTTTCTTGGTGTTTTTTCGCAAGCCCAAGCTGTTGTAAAGCGCTTGCATATTGGCGCTTCCGTTCCATTGTATCGTATTGGCATTCTGTAGCGTATGAACTATACCAAGTGAATTGTTGTTTTCGTCAACCACATTGGCCAAGGCAGTGGAGCCTCGCTGCCAATTAAAATTACCTGTGTAAGAATAGGTTCCGTCTAAGAAAGACAGTAATGGAATATACTTAAATGGCAGCTGATAAGTAGCGCCAATAGACTGGTCAAAACGATCCATTTGGCCCGTGTCCCATATACCATCCCAGACATCCAGTGAGGTGTCTATTTGTGTACTGCCCGCAGTACCATTCTTCAAATAATTACGAACGATATTTCGGCTAGAAGCAGAAAAATCAATGCGGAATGAATTGGTTAGATTATGATTAACCGTAAACAGCCAATCAAATAGGTAGTTGCGTTGTTGTAGGTCGGGCAAGGGTAACTGGCTTGAAGCATCCATGCCATCCAAAAAGACCTGACGGAAACGTTGGCTTTGGAAGGTTCTGTTGATATTTGCTGCAAGTGAAACTGAGCTGGGCATCAAATTCAAATTGATTTCAGACAACCAACGCAAATACTTCTTATTGGTTATGGCCTGTACCTTGCCGAGTGGTTTTATCGACAGCGGCTTGAATGAATAGTTATATCCTGCGCCCAAACGCACATTCTGAAAGGCAAAGTTTTCAATTTCAAAATCGTTTCTCTTTTCTTCGTTGTATGAATAGGAGAGGTCTAAATTCTCAATGTCAAAAAAGTTTTGCTTGGCATCTGGGGCGCGCTGCTTACGCACGCCTATAAGATTGATGCTTTTGAGTTTGGCAACACTAACGGCCTGATCGCGAATGGCATCGCGTTGGTCTTGATTATCAGCTGTGTCTAGTCTGTCCTGTAACTCAATATCCCTGTAAAAAGGATCGTATTTTGGTGTGATAACTTCTTGGTTATAACTGTAACTTACGGGCAGTACTAGTCCCCATTTTTCAGGAAACAGCATCCCCGCATTAATGCTTGTGGCTATGCCATAAGAGCGGGTGTCGTCTTGGCTTCGCATGTTTGGTGACTGATCAATAGCACCAAAGCCTACAGTAGAGATGGCCCCGTTTAATGTGACATTTGCGAAGTCCGCTAGGTTCGCATCCACCGAACCAATAGCAGCCCAACCGCCACTAGAGTCAATTTCGGACAGGCGAAGTTCATTGAACCAAACCTCGCCATCAAGGTTGTTCCCTGCAGTAGTGCTAGGGTTTTTAACCCCCACTACCAAGGTTCTTATGGCGCCAAGCGTTGGGTTACCACGAATGGCTAATTTGTATTTTTTATCCCCTGGCAAAGTGGAGCTTGGTGTGAATTCATTGATGCGGTCGAGGTTCTCATCAAAATAGGTAGCGCCTACTATTTCTCGGCTTGCTATGGATTTGGCCTTAATTTTTGTAAGCCATGCTACAGGTATGTCTATTTCGTTAGATGCCACTTGCCAGACCTCCTCGGCAGTTAAATTATTTGACACCCCATTGGTATAGACCGTTGGCTTAAGCGGAATTTCAATTTGATAATAATTTTCATCTATATCTGTTCCCAATCGGATAAAAGCCACCATACGTTCATCTAAATCGTCATTGGCGCCCTCGCCTGGTAAGGGGTTTTCGTCAGGCAGTGATTCAGCATGCAAGAACATACGCAGACGCTTGTATTGACGCATATCCAAATCGATGTGCTTGTATACCCCTTGTCCATCTTCGGGAGCTAAATCTCTTACTCTTAACGACAGGGATTGTTCGTTTTCACGAATCAGGTTGTTATAGCTGTTCAAGGTCTCACGCAGAATTCCCGGTGGTAGTTTATAGCGTATGGGTGTTCTTGTTTCGTTCTCCAACACATTGACCGCACTTACTTCAAGCTGGGTGTTTGGGTGCGGAATTTGCTTGGTATTAAGTGGTGTGGGCACCCGTGTCCAATCGGCACGGACAATATCCAATGTGCCAAAACGGAAAACCGTTGGCTGGCTAAACCCTGTTAACATCATCCGCATAAAGCGAATTGACCTAAGGTCATTCATCCCATTTATGGGTTCAAAATAATTTCTCTTCTGTGGAGCGTCGTAATACGCTGGAACAACAGGTACACGGAATTGTAGCCAGCGCGAAGAAGTAACCTGTCCATTTGGCAATGGAATATTGTCTTTTTCACGTACATCAACCAAGAACGGGTGATTGCCAACCTGCATGTTTTTTTGAATGGGAATACGATATTGATAATACCTGTCAATGGTATTCATGGTATTGTCCTGATTTAAATCTTCAGCATCCGGTGTGGTATATGATCCCCTAAATTGTTCTGTAACTTCAATTGGGGAGTTGCCTTGTGTACCGTTGTAGTTTTTATAGCGATCCAATACAGAACCACTGCCTTGACCAAAATAGCTGTAGTTGTCACCTGCGGGATCATCCGTGGGCCCGTTGGTATATATGATACGTTCTTCATCGTCGTTGAGTCCGTCCAAACCTACGTCTTGCAAGCTGCGGTTTTGCCCATCGGCATCAAAAGCATAAACCAGCGACTGCGTAGCTGGTGTAATTCCCCAAGCAGTATTGTACGTGGCCGTATTTTGACTGGAGGCTGGAAGTCCGTTTTCGTAAACCTTGCGCCCATCCTTTAATACGTCTTCCGATATATTACCCAAATGAAATACCAATTCGCCCAAATCATCCGTTGCAGACGTTTGCTCTGAAAAAGTGTCTAACAGCCAAAATTCAATATACTCCACATTGGACTGTGCAAAGTCAGTGGTTGACATGGCGCGCGTAATTCCTGCCCAATTGTCTTCTGGCGTTGATCCAAAAGAAGAGGCATTATTGTAGGGCCCGCGTTCGTTTGGATAATAAGCCAAGTCAAAAGTATACTGCACCATAGACTGGCCTTGAACAATGTCTTGCTGAGGAAAGATTTCTTCAATAAAAATACGCCTTGCTTCATTGGTCGAAAGGTCATCGTCAGTAATGCCACCTGGTCTTCTATTGGAATAAAACAAGGGATCAATATTGTACCATGAAAGTTTGGCGCGCTGATACCCTGCACTTATGTCATCTACGTTTACACTTGAACCAGCAATAGGCAATTGTTGTGAGGGGGCGGGCACACTGGAGAGAAACCAAGAGTAAGTATCTCGTATATCTAGGTTGGTCTGCGTTCCTTCAAAATCATCTATGTATGTGGTGGCAGCATTGTTAAGCTGGGTGCCTCTTGGCTGTCCCACTTTCAAATAAGCTGCCTCTGCCCGAATGGAAACATTTGATGCTACTCGGCTATCAATATTGGGAAGCTTGTTTACCATTCTCGTGAGGAAAGGAATCTCCTTAGAGAAATTTCCACTCAGTCCAAGCATGGTGTTGTTTACTGGCTCTGAACCGTAGTTTGCTTTTTGGGTTAGGGGTCGCTCGCTCAGGCGCAAATACGTTCCACCCAGCAAGAGGTCATCATTTACTTTATGTTCGGCAGTGAAGCCCATAAAGCGCTTGTTCTGTTGACCAAAAAGGGTGTTGCTTTCAGTAGAAACCTCAATTGGTATATTCGAATTTTTCACACCCTCGTTAAGTATGGTTACACGTCCCAACTGATAATTTACCGTGTAGTCTAATCCTTCTTGAAGCAACCTACCACCGGCGGTAACACGAACAGAACCGCGTGGCACATTAAAAGCACCAAGTGCTATTCCTTGTCCGCCACCCGTTGATTTGTAGCGTCCTTTTAACTCAAATTTATTATACCGTTGGTAGTCCGCTGCGTCTGCTTTTGTGATATCGTACATCTCTTTGTAGACATACTTCTTTTGGTTTGGGTTGTATAAACTTCTGTTGGAATAATCTTCACTGGGATCCTTCTTCAATAGTTCAAATAAGTACGCGCCAAAAGGCTCTATACTTGGGAAAATAATTTGTCCGCGTTCTGGAAGTACGGTTATCCCGCTGATAAAATCAAAAAATCCATCTCCTTCGGCTTGTGCGTCTTGATAGATATTAAGTCTATCCAAGCCAAAAAGGTTAAGTAAAATACGCTCCTCTGTTCCTGTGGGCCACGCACTGGCTGCGCCTTGTTCAGCTGCAGGAGTAATAAAGTTTGTTGGTGAGGGGTCAGTGTACACAATATTGAAAACAAAATCCTCTTGGTCTAGCTGAAATGCGCCGATGTTATAGACGTTTTTCATCATCAAATCAAAAACAGGTTGTGCCACATCGAGCACCGAGCTTTTAAGCATTTTAACCACCAAACTGTTATTGCTTATAATTGGCGCGGCTGGTAATCCAGAAACGGTAGTTGCCGCGACACCATCACCAGCAAATTCACCTACTTGATAGACTTGACCATTGACGGTATATTGAAAAGCAACGGCTAATACTTCATCATTGTTCAAAGGCTGATTTAATGAAACGTAGCCCAGCTGCTTATGTAAGGTATATTCGCTTTGATTTAATTTTCGAGCACTTTCCAAAATGGCGTAATCACGTCCCTCTATCACTTGGGATGAAATGCTGCCAAAGCCATCTTTTGCTGTAGCAATATCCCGAATATCATCAGTAAGAATTCCCGCACCTCCAATGGCAAGAGGATCAACCTTGTTTACATCGTTATCAGGAAAAGCATTGGGTCCTACATTAAAAAAGCCACTAGTAACATCATCGAGTATAGTGGCATCTGGATTAGATTCCCCCAAATCTTGAAGGGCAATAAGATTTCTCACATTACTTGTACGTGCCGAACGGTTGGTAACCCAAACTTCTAAACGGGTAATGTCAATCGGAGAGTTGATATACGGGTAGGTTTTAACCGATTTATTATAGTTGTCTCTAAAGTATTGTGCTAAGAAAAAGTGTCGGTTGTCCTCATAGTCTAAGGCAAACAGGGAAAATTCTTCAAGTGTCCCCTCTCCGTTGGTTTGGATGGTTTGACTTTGCGAACGTTGCTCTGAAATTACGGCAGCTATGTTTGTATTCCCAAACTTCAATTCTGCTTTGACCCCAAAAAGACTTTGGGCACCAGTAATTAGCGAGCTGTTTATGGGCATACTAACATTACCCACTTCTAATTTTTGAAGGATACTGTCCTCATTTCCGCTTATGCCTTGGTCTCTAAGATTTTGGATGTCGTTAAGCTTGCCCCTGCCGCTATTGACAAGATCATTTCCTTTATTTACAAGGTCCTTGCCTTTGTTGGCCAAGTCCTTTCCTTTATTGACCAAATCTTTGCCTTTATTGATGGTGTTTTGCACACTACTTGGCACTAAGTCTTCTGGGAAAAATTCCAATTTGACAACACGCTGAAAATCAAAAGTAGACTGGGTATCGTAATTTGCGTTTACTTTTAATCGAGTACCTATTGTTCCTGCAAGCGCTAGGTTGATACGTTGGTTGAAATCAAAAGCAAGGGTGCTCTGATTGCGAGGAGAAAGGCTGGGATTACCCGATTTTTGGTATCGAACTCCCAAGTCAATACTCGCAGAACCTTGCGGGCGTATGTCAACCTCATTACTGCCAAAAATACTCACAAAGAGCTTGGAGTTGACATAGTAATCCGGCAACTGGTCTTCTTGCGTTTCTTCATCCCCACTAATTCCAGCTATGGCTTCTTGTTTCTCGCGTATATAAGCTCTTGACTTTTCTAAAAACACCCTTTTTTGGTATTCGTCGGGCGTAAGTACCAAAGGCTTTTCTGCATCTATATTGCCAACTTTAACATTGTAGAAGTACAAGTTCAGTTTTGGGTCAAATGTATAGGATGTGGCAAAGGCGCTGGGTTTATTTTTAAGACTTATTTGCTTAAGGTTTTGTGCTAAAACCACGCTGTCAGCAGCGTTTGTTGTGTTGTTTTGACCATATAAACCAACAGAAAACAGGGCGCTGATAAGCACCAAAAGTAATCCTGCTTTTTGATTGGTTATGGTTCGCATTATAGTTTGTTCAAGGCGTTTTTAATCAAACGATCTACAGGCATGTCGGGCTCCACCTGTAAAAGCGCATCAACGACCTTTTGGGTTTGCTTCATTGGATAACCCAAAACTCCTAATGCAGATAACGCTTCATCACGCTGGGTATTGTTCGAGACCAAGGCTATTTCTTCATCACCTATAAGACCTGTGACCTTGTCTCTTAAATCAACGATAACACGTTGGGCTGTTTTAGCGCCAATTCCCTTCACGGCTTGAATGGCAGCCACATTATCGGTTTGTATGGCCTGCACCACTTCTTGGGGGTTCATAGACGAAAGCACCGTGCGTGCCGTATTGGCACCTATCCCACTCACACTCAAAAGCAAACGGAATACCGAGCGCTCAACTTTTTGCATAAAGCCGTAGAGGTTTTGTGCGTCCTCACGAACCTGTAGATGCGTATAAATACGAATACGCTCGTCTTCTGGCAACTGCCCGTAAGTATTCAGTGAAATATGTACTTCATAGCCCACACCATTGCAGTCTACCACTATGGTTGTTGGCGTTTTGCTAACAAGCCTCCCGTTTAGTTGCGTTATCATTTTTTCTTGTTTTGTGCATCCACGGCAGCAACTGCTGTCATGTGAACAATTTCATCAACACTAGCACCCAACTGCAGTATGTGCACAGGGTGTTTTAGTCCCATCATAATGGGACCTATGGAAAGTGCATCATCTAATTCTTTGATGAGTTTGTAAGCAATGTTTGCGGCATTCAAATCAGGTAATACCAACGTATTTACTGCAGCACCTGCAATTTTTGAGAACGGAAACTTATTGGCAAGCATCGTTTTGTTTAAGGCGAAATCTGCTTGTATAGGGCCGTCAACGGCAATGTCAGGCAGAAAGCGGTGTGCCAGTTTGACGGCCTCACTCACCTTCTGGGCATCCTCATTTTTTGAGGAACCAAAGTTGGAATACGAAAGCATGGCAACCTTAGGCTGAATACCAAAAAGGGCGGCTGTATAAGATGTCATTTGCGCAATCTTTGCAAGATCCTTTGCATTGGGATTGATGTTAATTGAAGTGTCGGAAATAAACAAGGGTCCTCGGTTGGTAATCATCAAGTTGGTGGTAGCCACACGGTTTACCCCTTCTTGAGTATCAATAACTTGTAGGACCGGTTTTAATACATTTGGATAACTACGGCTATAGCCCGAAATCATGGCATCGGCATCCCCTTCACGCACCATCATGGCAGCATAATAGTTGCGTTCGCGCATACGTCTTTGCGCATCATAAAGTGTTATGCCTTTTCGTTGGCGCAGTTGCCAATAGGTATGTGCATAAGCGTCACGTGATTCTTTGACGGTTTCTTTTTTCGGATCAATGATGGTCACATCACCCTCAAATTCTATGGTAGCCATCATTTCGCGTATGTGCTCCTCGTCACCAAGCAGTATAGGAGTGGCTATCCCTTCTTCATGAACCAACTGTGCCGCTTTGAGCACGTCCAGTTCATCTCCTTCGGCAAAGACAACACGTTGCAAATTGCTTTTGGCCTGACTGACAATCAAGCGGACAAGTTTTTTATCAGAGCCTGTGCGTTCATGAAGTTCCTCTTGATATTTTTCCCAATCCTTAATTGGCGCAGCAGCAACCCCGCTTTCCATGGCCGCTTTTGCGACAGCCATAGGTAATGTTGTAATGAGTCTTGGATCAAAGGGCTTTGGGATGATGTAATCTTTTCCAAAGGCAAGTTTGGTTGCCCCATAGGCAATGTTTACTTGTTCGGGAACCGTTTCTTTGGCCAAGGCTGCAAGTGCATGTACGGCAGCCATTTTCATGGCTTCGTTGATTTTGGTAGCGCGCACATCCAGTGCGCCCCTAAATATGAATGGAAAACCAAGCACATTATTAACCTGATTGGGGAAGTCCGATCGGCCAGTAGCCATAATCGCATCGTTGCGTGTGGCAACAGCGAGGTTGTAGTCAATTTCGGGATCAGGATTGGCCATGGCAAAAACGATTGGATCTGCTGCCATGGATTTAAGCAAGGCGGGCGTCATGATATCCGCTTTTGAAAGCCCAATAAAAACATCGGCGTCTACCAGTGCTTCATCTAGCGTGTGCACATCTATTTTTGTAGCAAATTCTGCCTTTTGTGTAGTAAGATTGTCTCTGTCTGCTCTGATAATACCCTTGCTGTCGGTCATCATCATGTTATCTGGAGACACGCCCAAAGCACGATAAAGTCGCGCACAAGAAATGGCTGCAGCTCCCGCCCCGCTAATCACCATTTTTACTTTTGACAATTCTTTTTCGGCTAATTCTACTGCATTGAGTAAGGCAGCTCCAGATATAATGGCGGTGCCATGCTGGTCGTCGTGCATCACCGGTATGTTGAGTTCTTCAACCAACCTACGCTCTATTTCAAAAGCTTCTGGCGCTTTGATGTCTTCAAGGTTAATGCCCCCAAATGTGGGTGCAATGTTTTTTACTGTTGCTACAAAAGCATCCACATCTTTGGTGTCTACTTCGATATCAAAAACGTCTATGCCTGCAAAAATTTTAAAAAGTAGTCCTTTTCCTTCCATCACAGGCTTGGAAGCTTCGGGGCCAATATCGCCTAAACCCAATACAGCAGTACCGTTAGAAATTACGGCAACCAAGTTGGCTTTGTTCGTGTATTTGTAAACATTACCTGCTTCCTTTTCGATTTCCAAACAGGGCTCAGCTACTCCAGGTGAGTAGGCCAAGGACAAATCTCGCTGACTTGCGTAGGGTTTGCTAGGGTTAACTTCTAGTTTTCCAGGCTTAGGTTTTGCGTGATATAATAGGGCTTCACGTCTTTTACTTTCTTTGCTCATACACTTGGCAATTTAGTGGGGAAAGGTATTGATTTCTATCTACTTTAAAAACTCTAAATTTCGCTTTAGTCCATTAAGACCTGTTCGCTGTACAGCACTCACCTCAAACAAGCGATTAAAGAGTTCCTCCGTGACTTCATCCCAATCGTTTCGGGTCATACTCATAAGTTCCGGTTTTGGTTGAAAAGCAGGCTCGTCGTGTGGTGTGGCAAAACGGTTCCAAGGGCATACTTCCTGACAGATATCACAACCAAAAGCCCAGTTGTCAAATTGGCCTTTCACCTCGTTTGGAATGGCGTCTTTTAGCTCAATGGTGAAGTAGGAAACACACTTACTTGCGTCTAATTTATAGGGGGCTACAAATGCATCTGTGGGGCAGGCATCCAAGCAAGCCGTGCAACTGCCACAATGGTCGGTTACGGCGCCATCTGCTTCTAATTCTACATCCAAAATAAGTTCGGCAATAAAAAAATAAGAGCCGTTTTGTTTGCGGATAAGATTGGTGTTTTTGCCTACCCAACCCAAACCACTTTTGGCTGCCCATGCCTTTTCCAGTACAGGAGCAGAATCCACAAACACACGTCCGCCCACCGCGCCAATTTGTTCTTGAATATGATGCATAAATGCAAAGAGCTTGTCCTTGATGACGTGGTGGTAATCCGCGCCATAGGCATAGCGTGCAATCTTGGGTGCGCTTGCATCTGCTGGAACATCTTCTGGGAAATAATTAAAGAGTAAGGACACGACACTCTTAGCACCGGGCACCAATTTTGTTGGATCGAGGCGTTTGTCAAAGTTACGGGCCATATAGCCCATTTGTCCGTGATGGTTTTGGTTTAACCACGACTCCAATCGGGGTGCTTCTTCTTCTAAAAATGTGGCTTTGGAAATCCCACAAGCCATAAAACCCAACTGCTGAGCTATGTCTTTCACAATGGCAGCATGCTGTGCTGCGCTGCTCAAAACAGGCCTTTTTGGTTGCTAGGCATGGACTTGCCAAGGTGTTTGTATGCCTTTTCCGTAACCTCACGGCCACGCGGTGTGCGCATCAAAAATCCTTCTTGAATTAAGAACGGTTCATAGACCTCCTCAATGGTTTCGCCATTTTCAGAAACAGCCGTCGCAAGGGTGTTAAGCCCCACAGGACCGCCTTTGAATTTATCGATAAGGGTGGTGAGAATTTTGTTGTCCATCTCGTCCAAGCCGTGAGCATCTACATGCAAGGCTTTTAACCCAATTTGGGTAATGTCTAGATTGATGGTGCCGTCCCCTTTGATTTGTGCAAAATCACGAATACGTCTCAAGAGTGCATTGGCAATACGCGGCGTACCGCGACTTCTGCTGGCAATCTCAATGGCTGCCTTGTCTGCAATGGGAATGTTTAAAATATGGGCGCTTCGTGTTACGATACCTGCGAGTACTTCTGTGGAGTAATATTCCAGTCGGCTGTTAATGCCAAAACGTGCACGCATAGGTGCTGTCAAAAGACCCGAACGGGTGGTGGCGCCTACTAGCGTAAATGGGCTTAATTCGATTTGAACCGAACGGGCATTGGGCCCTGTTTCGATCATGATGTCAATGCGGTAGTCCTCCATGGCCGAGTATAAATACTCCTCAACAATGGGGCTAAGCCGGTGTATCTCGTCAATAAACAAAACATCTCGAGGTTCGAGGTTGGTAAGCAAGCCTGCCAAATCGCCGGGTTTGTCCAATACAGGACCCGAAGTAAGCTTGAGCTTTACGCCTAGCTCTTGTGCCAAGATATGCGCCAAGGTGGTTTTGCCCAATCCCGGTGGTCCGTGCAAGAGCGTGTGGTCAAGAGCCTCTTCCCGCTGATTGGCGGCGGCAACAAAAATTTCTAGGTTTTCGAGTACTTGTGGTTGGCCGTTAAAGTCGTCAAAACTAAGCGGCCGCAAGGCACGATCGATGTCGTGTTCCTCATGACTTAAGTGCTCTCCAGTGGGATCTAGATGTTCATTCATCTATCCAAAGATACGGAAAACAAAAAAGCCCCGGTTCTCGAGCTTGCCGAGAGACGGGGCTTTGTTTTAGTATTGAAGTTCTTCCTCGCCCTCGGCTAGTGGAACGTTTTGAAGAACAAAGTCCTCTTCTTGTCCAGGCTTGGAGTAATCGTATGCCCAACGGTGTACGTGAGGTATCTTTCCAGGCCAGTTACCGTGCATATGTTCCACAGGCGTTGTCCATTCAAGAGTGTTGGATTTCCAAGGATTCTGAACTGTTTTCTTTCCGTAGAAAATACTGCTGATAAAGTTGTACAGGAACACCAGCTGTGCAGCACCTGCAATCAGAGCGAAAATGGTGATGATGACGTTGATATTTGCCAAATCGTCGAAATATGGAAATGCCGTGTTGGAATAATATCTTCTTGGTAATCCTGCCATACCAATAAAGTGCATGGGGAAAAAGACGCCATAAGCACAAACAGCCGTCACCCAAAAGTGAATAT
>ERZ802830.3507-NODE-3507-length-13255-cov-23.212_pt1 | contig 13255 bp, 10 predicted proteins | sample MGYA00345654_ERZ802830 | MGnify/ENA primary metagenome ERZ802830 (study PRJEB30503, sample SAMEA104212375) | marine metagenome | biome: Westerlies Biome; feature: [SRF] surface water layer (ENVO:00010504) within the epipelagic zone...; material: water... | reverse complement strand
CGAAATAATGCTGGAAATGAATTGGGATTTTGCTCCAAGATTTCTGCATATCTTAAATCCTTTTTATAGGGGTCCTTTAAATCATTTTTTAAATCAGCAGATAGTAAGCGTAGTTGGTAATAATCTGGATATGTAGAAACCAAGTCATCAATTATTTTATCTGCTAGTACAGTATTTAAATTAATGTACTGTTGGTAAGTAGCCTCAATTATTTTTTCTTCAATTTCAGAGACATTACTTCTATTTTCGTAAGCATTATTCAGATTTGTTCTATAAGTATTATTTTCAAGTAATAGTGAATTATAGGTTTTTGCATAATAGAAGTTGGGATCAAGTCTTAATATTTCTTCCAATAGAGGCGGGTTATCATTACCTCTGAATTCTTCAGCATTAGCCATTACTGTCCTCATTAATTCTAATGCTTTTTCAGAATTAGTAGTTAGAGGTATCAATTTAGTCTCTTGAGCAAATATTGTGGCTGTATATAACGCTACACTAAATGTAAGTGCAATAATTTTAAATACTTTCATTTTTAAACTTATTATTTACGGTTAGTCGATTGGTTGATTTTCGTCAATTGGTAATATGCCGTCATCAAAAGATTGCACTGCTGGCACAGTATTATCTTGCATTAGTGGAGCTCCTCCCTGTAGAATGCTATTTTCTGTTTCCGGTTTATCAATTACAAAATTAGCAAGTACGCATAAAATAAGAAAAGCGCCTCCCAAGTAAGATGTCGCCTTTGATAATAAATCAGCCGTTCTTCTTGCACCAAGTCCAGAACTTCCTCCCATGGATGTTGCACCGATTCCGGAAAGACCTTGCCCAGTCCCGTTCTGAAGTAATACCACAACAATTAGTAACGCGCATATAATGGCAATAGTAATGATTAGAATTGTATATAACATAATGACATTAATTATCTTGTAAATAGTTTTTGGATTCTGAAGAATATATCAATAATTGTCTTGTATACCAATGCTTTTCAAATAGGTAGAAACAATCTAAAACCAAATTACCTAGCTATAATAAGAAACAAGTTTTAACTTAATATTAATGAATGACTTTAAAGTTAATGCCAAACTTTTTCTAAGCTCTTACGAGGGTGTTTTCTAAATTCTCAATAAATATAATAGTTAATTGATATGGTGATTCTTTAGATGATGAATCCGCTATTTAATTATAAAGAAAGAAGATTTCGTTCAGGTCTACGAATTACATTCTTTAGTGTAACGATGATATTATTGGTTGGATTTATACAGTATATCCCTATGGCAGGTTGGCAATGGATGTTCGTTCCACCCTGCGCCTACATCTGGTACCGATTGAGCTTATTTTTAACGGATCATCGAATTACTAAAGATAATCCATGGTACCAAGGTGGATTGTATTGGAATTCAACTTCACTAACACATTATATAGCTGGTTGGGTAATTGGTTTGCTAGCATTAAGTATAATGGTTGGGATTGGTTATTTGTTAGGTTTTTTTAGTGTAGGATCAGCAGGATATGCGACGCAATTTGCAACCGAAAATATGGCTACTAATGACCGCACTTATTTAGTCAGTATATCTGCATCATCGTATTACTCTATCTTTCTTTTTCTTTTTCAAATGTTGGCAGTTGGGTTCTATGAAGAGGTTATGCTGAGGGGGTATGTGCTTATTAATCTTAAGGAAGGGATTCAGTGGAAGTATATTTCTGATAGGACAGCGCTCATTATTGCCGTGATGCTATCCTCCTTGATATTTTCTTTGGCTCATTTGCTCAATCCTAGTGCGTCTATTATCACATTTATAACCATTAGTTTAGCAGGTATTTTATTGGCTTTTCCTTTCGTTTGGACAGGTAATCTAGCCCTTTCTATAGGTCTACATAGTGCATGGAATTTTATTTTAGGAGGGGTATTTGGGTTTAAGGTAAGTGGGCTATCTTGGTCAGCATCCATTCTATATGTTCAATCAACCGGACCAGATTGGTGGACAGGAGGCTTATTTGGTCCAGAAGCCGGTATATCGGGGGTAATTGCCATGTTTTTGTCTCTATTGCTGATTTTTATTTTTTTACAAAAATATTCCACGCATCAAAGCATTCACAGTAATTGGTTAAATCCTGCTAAAAAGGATGAGCTTATCAAATGACTTTTGTATATTAGTCATTGCTGAGCAACGGTTTAAAGGTTTATTAGCTCGGTGAATAGATCTGCAGCACTAGAACAGTTTAGGTATAGAAGAGAAGAAGAGGTGAAGTTTTGACGTTTGAAAGCTTAAATATACATCCAAGCATCAAAAAAGGGTTAGAGGATGTTCAGATTTCAGAAGCAAAAAAAATCCACAAGGATTTACTAGATCTGTTTCGTGTACAGGTGCCTGCTCTTATAAAGACTTCTAATTCATCATTGGATGAATTACTTCTTCCGTTATTGCATTACATTACAGAGTCAGACGAGAAGCAGTTTAAATCCAATCGGATAGGGATATTATGCCCTACCGCTAGTTTTGCAATTGAAGTAGAACAATGGATTTGGGCAGTGGGATATCACGCCAAAATCCGATGTTCCCGAGTGACTCAGCGAGAAGAAAAAGCGATTCAAGAGCAGGCTTTAAAATCACAGCCATCTATTGTGATTGGGGATCCTGGGAGACTGCTAGATTTTATTTCCGATGGGATTTGGCAGCTAGATCAGCTAGATATGTTAGTCATTTTTGGCGCAGATGAATTGGATCGATATAAACAATTCAATAAGGTTAAAAAAATTGCAAAAAGTGTAGAATCGGCGACTCAAATATATGTTCAGGCCCAAGTTTTTAACGCCACCGTTGAATCCTTGTTAGCCTTTATGCCAGTACACACGAAATGTATTGGATTTGACTCCTTAGAAAACACAGTTGGTCCAGTATTTTCACTTAATAAGCGGGTTCATAACCAATATTATGAGGTGCCAGATCGGTTGAAGATTTCTACTCTAATGAGTCATCTTGAGGAGTCCAAAAACCAACGTATTATAGTATCTGCCTATTCAAGAAAAACCATACAACGTTTATTTAAAATTATCAGGAAAAAAAACTGGGGAGTGGTCAGCATCGATTCATCCTTATCGGAAGACCTTCGGAGCGAGCGCTTGAGTAATTATTACGACAAAGACTATCGTGTTTTATTGCTGTCAGGTCTATCCGTGGAAGAACGTAACCTTCATGGAATCGGTGAGGTCATTCTTTATGATATCCCGGACGACATATTTGAAATCGTGCGTTGTATGCAACTCCTGGACTATGGATATAAAAAGCAGGTGGTATCTTTGTTGTATCAAGATGATCTAGAAGCCTATTTAAGGGTATCAGCAGGTATAGGTTTAGAGCCAAATAAGCTTTTCCTACCGGAGCGAAAGTATAGAATCCAATCCGAAGTGCCAGCGACATCAAATAAGAAATACAAGGTGAAGGCTTCAGAAAGAAATAGCCGGAAAAAAAATCAGAAGCCAAAGAAATCAACTAATAACTCGACAACATATAAGTCGGTTGAAATTCCAAGGGTAAATTTGGAGGAGCTGGAAAACAAGAAAAAGCAGAGAAAACACTCGAAATCACAGCATGCAAGTGGTACTTCGGCTAAGGGTTCTGCCAAGACTCTGAGCAAAAAGAAAACAGGATCTCCGAAAAACGAGTCTTCAGAAAATCCTGTTAAACGATTTATTAAGCGCTTATTTTAGAGGCTTCTGTCTCTACGAACTCTTTAATCGCTTCAAAAGCAGTTAGAGTTTTTTCGATGTGTGCGTCGTTATGCGCAGCCGTAGGAATAAGTCTAATTAAAACTACCCCTTTCGGAACTACTGGATAGGCTACACCACTAACAAATATACCGTGATCTTCACGTAGAATACGCATTATATCCTGACATAAATCCGTACTTCCTTGGGTTAAAACCGGGGTTACTGGACTTTCAGAAGGCAATACATTATAGCCAATTTTGATGAGTCCTTCGCGTAATTTTAAGGTATTAGCCCAAAGTTTTTCTCTCCATTCTGGATGTTGCCGAATCATTTTCAGCCGCTCTCTAGCAGTAGCAACAATGGGTAGGGGTAGAGATTTTGCAAAGATTTGACTACGTACATTAGCCTTTAAAAACTGAATGACTCTAGGCTCAGAAGCAACAAAAGCCCCAATTAAAGCAACTGCTTTAGCAAATGTTCCAAAGTAAATGTCTATTCCATCTTGACATTCAAGCTGGGTACCTGTACCTGACCCGTCATGACCTAAGGTGCCAAATCCATGAGCATCATCGACCAACAAACGGAAAGGTACTTCCTCTTTTAACTTGATAATTTCAGGCAGAATCCCAAGATCTCCCGTCATCCCAAAAACTCCTTCCGTAACTACAAGTATAGAAGAATTGTCTTTTTTCTTTGCTGCTGCCCGGTATAACTGCTTTTTGAAACTTTCTATGTCGTTATGTTTGAATACAGATTTATCCGCCATTGCTAATTGTTTACCGTCCACAATACAAGCATGGCTCAACTCATCATAAATTAGATAATCATTTCGGTCAACTAAGGCATGAACTACACTCATTATACCTTGATAACCGAAATTTAAAAGCTGTGCATCTTCTTTGTGGACAAAGGCAGCTAGTTCTTTTTCAAGGGCTTCATGCTCGTCCGAATTACCTGTCATTAAACGAGCACCCATGGGCGCACTAAGGCTGTATTTTGCTGTAGCCTCTGCATCAATTTGTTTAATTTTTTCATTACTACCCACACCTAGATAATCGTTTATGCTCCAAACGACCATATCTTTTCCATTAAATTTCATTTCAGGTCCAAGAGGCCCTTCTAATTTTGGAAAAGTATAATAGCCATATCCGGCTGATGTGAAGGGTCCAAGGGGGCTAGGGCGATTTGCCAGCTTATCAAATAAATCCATTAGCTAGAATAGTAGTTAAATAAGGGTTATACCGAAGTATACTTTTAATTTTATTTCAGTGGCAGAGGCCAAAATTCAATGACGGAAATAAACAATGAAAATAGTGATGAATGATGAACTATGCAGAATTTTAAATTTAAGAATTAATTAAAATATAATCTAAGAAAGTTTGTGTGTAACTAAAAAAATGAACAATTATTTATTTAAATAATCAGGGCGAACGATAAATAGACCATTACGTATGTCACTAATTAATATAATACCACTGGGTAAATAAGGATAATTACCCCATGAGCCATTCCAGTTTGCATCATTATGGCTTGGCTCAGAATCAAAATAAGCTACTTCGTTAAGACTTGCATTATGTACGTCAAGTAAATCGAAAATCCGAAGACCGCTACTGTAATTAGATTGTATCAAATAATCACCTCTTACAAATAGGTTGTGATCAATAGAGTTGGTATTGTGCGTGTGATATCCTAAAAAAGTGGGTTCATTGATGATAGATACATCCCAAATATAAGTCTTGGTATTACGCCCAAAATTGAGCTCATCTAATTCATCATTCATTAAAAAGTATCGATGATCTTCTGTAAGCCAACCTTGATGAGAATATCCCATATCTGGGTGTGAGGTTGTTGATAAAGTTTTAGGATTCTTTTTGTTATCTACGTCGGTAATTACAATAGCTCCTTCAGCAGAACTAAAGCACAATTCTTTATCTTTATGTTGGTCGTCAGGTCCGTTATATATTATACATTGTGTGTCATGTATATATCCAATCCCTGCGCTGAAGAGTGAATACACCTCGGTAGCTGGATCACTATAACAACCAGCAAAAGTTGGATTTTTAGGTTTATTTAGGTCGATTATGTGTAAACCTGTTTTATTCCTAGAGCCACAAGTATCTGCTTGAGTTACACCAACAGCATATCCAAATCCTGTAGCTTCGTTAATGGCTATATTGTGGGCGTTACCCAGTACATTGTAGAGCGCGTCTTCTTTGAATTGCATAAAATCACCTTCGAAGGCCCGTAGTCTAGTTAGATCCAAAACTTGCATGCCATGAATCTGTCCATCAGAAACGACAAACATGTGGTTATCAAATACTTTCATATCCCTCCAAGCAGAACCTTGAGTTACCATTTTAGCTGTGGTACTACTTCCTAGTCCTATATTGCATGCTGGAAAATCGTCCAAGCCAAATGAAGCATGCTTTAAAGGAAAATCAGATTCATCCAATTTGCCGACAACTATTGGCTGATTTGGGTTAGTTACATCAACAAAACTAACACCATCGGTTAGCCCAACTAAAGCATACTCTTTAGATGTTTCAATATCAAACCAACCCCAAATATCATTAACCTGTTGTCCACCCAAGTCTGTTGGGGTTAGATGAGCATACAAACTAAGGTTTGAGCAGGGGTATAAATCAGCAGCCAGATTATTTTCACATGGGTTATTAGCGACCTCAAAATCTGTATCCTGCTCCTCGTTTTCGCTTAGGTTACTAGGGCCTGATTCAAGGCTACATCCACCTAAAAACAAAAGGAAAAGGCCTGTTATTAATGTGTTGGTTTTTATACCTATTAACCAGGGAGAAATGGATGGATAATCACATACTTGAGTCACTGGGTTTGAATTTATCTTGAATTTGGAGATACTTTTTGAAGTCATAGAATTCAATTTAATTATTTTCTATGATAGAAGATGATCAAGATTTTGATGTAAATCACAGATATTTTTGTTGTTGATAATAGTATTTAAAGTATAGAGTCGAATAACTTTTAGGCATTACATATATTGTTTTAAGCGCGTTAGTTAATCACCTTGTTATCCTAAATCTATGAAAAGCACCCATATCGAGACCGTAGCTATACATGGTAGTATGAGAGCCCAAAAAGCAGAAAATAGTCCTATTGTGCCGGGTATTGAACTATCTACCATTTACGAGCATGCGAAAGATGGACACAGAGAAGGAGATTTGAAGTATAGCCGTCTAGAAAACCCTAACCGTTTAGAACTAGAAGCTGTGTTAAATGATTTGGAGAAGGGCGCAGAGGCCGCTGCTTTTTCCTCTGGCATTGCCGCCATTAATGCGGTTTTTCAAACCCTCTCTCATGGCGATCATGTACTCATACCCAATGATGTTTACTTCGGCACCCGAAAATTAATGTGGGAGTTTTCGGAGCGATGGGGGCTGGAAATTGATTTTGTGGATATGACAAATTTGGAAGTCGTAGAGGCCGCCGCAAAGAAGAATACCCGAATGATATGGATTGAAACCCCGTCTAATCCTCAGATGTTCATTACCGATGTTGAGGCTATGGTGAAATGGGCGGCTGATCGGAAGGTAGTGGTTGCCGTAGATAATACGTGGCCTACACCCTTCAATATGAATCCCATCGACTTTGGAGTCGACTTAGTTATTCACTCTACTACCAAGTATTTAGGTGGGCATTCGGATCTAATAGGTGGAGCGGTTATAGCCAAAGAGTCGGGACCCTTAATGGATAGGGTGAGAAGCGTACAGGTCGTTCAGGGAGGGGTACCCTCTCCTTTCGACGCTTGGATGCTGTGCCGAAGTATTCGCAGTTTCCCTTACCGCATGAGAGCACATAACGAAAATGCCTCCCAATTAGCAACATTTATGACCCGATTACCGGGCATTGAAGAGGTATTTTACCCTGGTTTAGTCTCCCATCCAGGACATAAAATTGCCAAAACACAGATGCGAGCTTTTGGCGGGATGATATCTTTTCTGGTCTCTGATGGAGAGCCCGCGGCTAAAAAAATGGTCGCATCATCCCGAATAATTAAGGCCGCTACGAGTCTGGGTGGTATTGAAAGTATATGGGAGCACAGAAAATCTACGGAGGGTCCTTTATCACAAACACCGGATAATCTAATTCGATTAAGTGTGGGCTTAGAGCACATTGACGATTTAAAATTGGATCTTCAGCAGGCGCTAGAATTGTCACTTACTATATAGTCAGTTAGGTGGGCTTGATGCGCAATACTTACTATATAGTAAGTACCTAAAGAGGCTTTTTTGCCTGCTTTTAAGCTATTTTATGATTTGATGTCTTAAAAATAATAGAGAACTTTAGTATGTCCGTATGTGAAAAATCTGAAGACACAGACTCAAAATAAATCTACGATAAACACAACTAATTAGATTATGGCTAAGGTCGATGTAATGATGCCCCAAATGGGTGAATCGGTAATGGAAGGAACGGTAATTGAATGGACCAAACAAATAGGTGATACTGTTGAGGTTGATGAAACCCTATTGGAAATTGCTACCGATAAAGTGGATAGTGAGGTTCCATCTCCTGAGGCGGGTATTTTAGTTGAAATATTAGTAGAAGAAGGGGAAACCATTGAGGTGGGTAAGCCAATTGCTAGGATAGAAACGGATGTGGAAAAAGCATCAGTTGCAACGGATGCAGCCCCAACAAAAGCCCCTGAAACTAACCCTGAGTCTGTAGAAAGTGAGCTAAGTCCATCATCTGAAAGTGATTCAACTGAAACATCTTCGGTGGCTGCACCTGGCAGCGCAGAGCCACAGCCGAAAGCAGCGGACCAAGCTGTTCAGGGTTCAATGGAGACCATTGATGTGATAATGCCCCAAATGGGGGAATCTGTTGTGGAGGCCACGGTAATAGGTTGGATGAAAGAGGTAGGAGATACGGTAGAAGAAGATGAGACCATTCTTGAAATTTCTACCGATAAAGTAGATTCTGAAGTTCCTTCTCCAGCTAAGGGTACCTTGGTGGAAATTCGAGCTCAAGCCGATGACACCATTGAGGTTGGGCAAGTAATTGCTGTTATAGCTGTTGGTGAAGGGATTTCTGCAGGAACACCTGCATTAACCAGTTCATCCGCGTCATCTACATCGACCAGATCTGTTGATACTAGTAGTGCCGCTCCCCCGGTTACTCAACTTACCAAAGAGCAAATAGCGGCCATGAAGCCGGAGGAACTATCTGCACAGCTAGCTCCATCTTCAGGAGCACCGGCTACTGACATTCCAAGGGAAGGAAGCGACGGCCAATTCTTCTCCCCACTTGTCCGGTCAATCGCCAAAGAAGAGGGGGTAAGTGCACAGGAGTTAGAGCAAATTCAAGGTACTGGACAAGCGGGTCGAGTGACCAAAAAAGACATTTTAAGCTACATAGTCAATCGAACTACTACCTCAGTAGCAAGCAGTACGTCAACCCCTGCATTATCACTAACTCGTCCTGGCAGTCAGGCTTCTAGTCCTGCTAATGTTTCTTCCGAGGACAGCAGAGACTCAATTCAAGCGGGTCAACTCGATGTTTCGAGAAGTCCTAAAGGCGAGGTTGAAATTATTAAAATGGACCGAATGCGGAAAATGATCTCCGAGCACATGGTTCGTTCTAAGCAGACCTCTGCCCATGTTACCACCTTTGCGGAGGTAGATGTTACTGGGCTGGTACAATGGAGAAACAAGCATAAAGTAGCATTCCAACAAAAAACTGGAATTAAATTAACCTTCACCCCTTTGTTTGTGGAAGCAATAATCAAAGCGATGCTTGAGTATCCTATGATGAATAGCTCGGTTGTAGGCGATGAAATTCATGTCAAAAAAGATATTAATTTTGGCATCGCCGTTGCCTTAGGTAATGGTGGAGAAGGAGGTTTAATAGTGCCTGTGATGAAAAAAGCACAGCAGATGAACTTGGTAGGATTAGCAGAAGAAGTAAATAATGTAGCTCAGAAGGCACGCAGTAAAAAATTAAGCCCAGATGATTTGGCAGGAGGTACCATTACCTTGACCAACTATGGAAGTGTAGGAAATTTAATGGGCACGCCAATTATAAACCAACCCCAAGTCGCCATCATAGGGACTGGAGCCATTGTAAAACGACCGATGGTTATGGAAACCGAACAGGGTGATGTAATTGCGGTCCGTCATATGATGTACTTATCCATGAGTTACGATCATCGAATTATAGATGGAGCGCATGGTGGAGCATTTGTGAGTCGGGTTAAGGAGATTTTAGAACAGTTTGATACGCATCGAGATATCTAGACATGCAGGTAACTGGGCATATCCCTGAGCTCCGAGATATTATACGGGGCTATAAAAAAGAAGGAAAAAGGGTGTCGTTTGTCCCTACAATGGGGGCCTTACATGACGGTCATTTATCCCTCATACGACTAGCTAAGAAGCATTCTGATGTGGTAGTAGTGTCCATTTATGTGAATCCAAAACAATTTGCCCCTAACGAAGACTTCGCTTCCTATCCAAGCACCTTAGAGCAGGATATGAACTTCTGTGACCAAGAGGGGGTGTCCTTGATATTCACACCTGATACCGAGGTAATGTATAATCAAGAGCTATTTTTTAGTATAGATATACACACGCTTAACGATTACTTAGACGGAGCGAGTCGTCAAGGGTATTTTCAGGGGATTGCTCTAGTTGTAAACAAGTTGTTCAATATTGTAGAACCTGATGTAGCCATATTTGGTCAAAAAGATTATCAACAATATAAGGTCATTGAAGCATTGGTTGAGGAATTTAACCACGGGGTAGAGCTACTAATGGCACCTATCGAACGAGCGCCAGATGGCTTGGCACTCAGCAGTCGAAATGCCTATTTGACCCCCGCCCAAAGGGAAGTAGCTCCATTAATGTACCAATGTTTGTTGTCTGCAAAGGTGCAGATTGAGCAGGGAATGAAAGATTGGGCCACCATGTTTTTACATTTACAGCAGGAGTTGTTAGAAGCAGGCTTTCGAAACGATTATTTTGGTATCTTTGACACAGAGAAATTACATCCTGTCGATAAAATAGTCGAGGGACAGCGCTATCTAATAGCCGTAGCTGCCTATCTAGGGAAGGCTCGTTTAATTGATAATGTAATCTTCACGAACAAAACATTGATCAAAGGAGAATCGTGATGAAAGTAACTATGTTTAAATCTAAATTACATCAAATGGTGGTCACCGAGGCTAATCTGATGTACGAAGGGAGTATTACCATAGATCAAGATTTATTGGACCAAGCTCAGTTACTTCCCTACGAAAAGGTACAAGTACTAAATATCACCAATGGGCAGCGATTAGAAACCTATACAATACCGGGTGAAAGAGGCTCGAGAGTTTGTTGTCTAAATGGCGCCGCCGCTAGACTTACCCAGATTGGGGATCGAATTATCGTCATTGCCTACGCAGAAATGACGCCAGAGGAAGCGCAAACTCATAAACCTCGCGTTGTGGTTGTTGATGAACACAACAACCCAAAAACAGTCTTGAATTATTCGCAACCTGCTACCAGTTTCAGCCTAGAAACGGGCTTAAATGTAAAATAATATATAGGGTGTAACCGTTAGAACTAGTCTAGCGTATATTTGAATGTTTAGCCATATAGTTCAATGAACTATAGTGTGCAGACAGAATTCCTACTTCTTGTTAGAAAAGTAGGCTTTTTCGAAAAGCTTAGCCGATTCAAAAAGTGGACCTGTTCAAAAAGTAATTCGATCAAAAAACCGATTCATAACACATTCCTCTTTCCATGAAAAAAAGAATACTCATACCAGGTGTTTTTGTAGTACTTCTACTAGCACTTTGGCTCTTTAACCGAAGCGAAGCAACTAATTTTGTTGATTTATATACTACACCTAGAGTGGGAAGCTTTGAGGTCGATGTAACCACTACTGGTGAACTTCGAGCAAAAAACTCCGTTGAAATTAAAGGGCCACAAGGTGCGCGAGATTTTCGGGTGAACAACATGCGTATTCAGCGACTTATTCCCGAGGGAAGCGTAGTCAAGCAAGGAGATTTTGTAGCCGAATTAGATCGTTCCGAAATTATGGGTAAACTACAAGATGCTCAGTTAGATGTGCAGTCTGCAGAATCTCAGGTAATCCAAGCACAATTGGATACCACCTTAACCCTATCACAAGCTAGAGATAATCTAATCAACCTGCGATTTGCTTTGGAAGAACGGCAAATTGAGGTAGACCAATCTAAATATGAATCACCCGCTGTACAACGTCAGGCTGAAATCGAATTAGATAGAGCACGCCGGCAACTAGCTCAGGAAACCAAAAACTATCAAACTAAGGTGAAGCAGTCAGATGCTCAGTTACGAGAAGTGGAAACGGAATTACAAAAAAAGCGAAATGAAATAGTGAAGATTCGGGAACTTATGTCTCAATTCACTGTATATGCACCTGATCAAGGGATGATTATCTACAGGCGAAATTGGGATGGCTCTAAGATCACCGAGGGGGAACAAATAAGCGCGTGGAGTCCTGTTGTAGCGGAATTACCGGATTTTACCGTAATGGAATCAGTGACCTATGTGAATGAAGTAGATATCCAAAAAATTGAGTTAGGTCAATTAGTACAGGTTGGTTTGGATGCGGTGCCCGATAAAATGCTCACTGGTATTGTTACCGATGTGGCTAATATTGGAGAACAACGTAAGAATTATGATTCGAAGGTATTTGAGGTAGTCATAGAAATAAATGAATCTGACAGTTTATTACGCCCTGCAATGACCACGAGTAACCGAATAAAGATTGCATCTGTGGAGAATGCCTTAGCGGTACCTTTAGAAACCATTCATGCACAGGACTCATTAACCTTCGTATATAAAAGAGATGGTTTAGATGTTGTGTTACAAGAAGTAGAATTAGGATTGGTGAACGAAAACGAAGCTATCATAAATAAAGGCATAAGCGAGGATGATGAGTTGTATTTGAGTTTGCCCTCGGATACAACCGGTATAAAGCGAATCCGTATTTCACCGGATGGGGTGAAATAAGGCCTATGAGCAACATCAACAGCCAAAAGCTTTTATACAATCTAGATATTGCACTAGAGGCCATACAACGAAACAAGCTACGAGCCCTATTAACCTCATTAGGGATTATTTTTGGAGTTGCTTCGGTCATAGCTATGTTGGCTATAGGTAGTGGTGCACAACAAGAGGTGTTAAGTCAAATGGAACTCTTAGGCACGAATAATGTAATTATTCAGCCTACACTCGAACAAACAGAAGGACAGCTTGGTCAAGATAATGGGGAAGGAGAGTCCAATAAGTATTCCCCTGGGCTAACACTGCACGACATTGAAAGTATTCGTGAATTGGTTCCCGAGGTGGAATACATAAGTCCCGAAATTGTATTCGAATCTAATTTCATACGAAAAGCCAGAATGCGAAGTGGGAAAATCGTTGGAGTTAGTGAGGAGTATTTTAACATCAATAGTTTTGATGTGGTTGAAGGAAATAACTTCAATCGTTCTCAAATCGAACGAGCAGAACCTGTTTGTGTTATTGGATACGATGTTAAAAC
>ERZ802830.3506-NODE-3506-length-13256-cov-15.3564_pt1 | contig 13256 bp, 12 predicted proteins | sample MGYA00345654_ERZ802830 | MGnify/ENA primary metagenome ERZ802830 (study PRJEB30503, sample SAMEA104212375) | marine metagenome | biome: Westerlies Biome; feature: [SRF] surface water layer (ENVO:00010504) within the epipelagic zone...; material: water... | reverse complement strand
GAGATCATGGCTCATCTGGAGATGGAATGGTTACTGCGCTAAAGATATTATCTATATTAAAAGATAGTAAAGCGACATCAAGCGAGATATTAAATGTCTTTGATGCAGTTCCACAAAAACTTCTTAATTTTAATATCAGTGATAAGAAGGTCCTTGAAAAGAAAGAAACGAAAACTTTATTAGAGAGTTATAAACAAGAATTATCATCTGATGGAAGAATTTTTGAGAGAATGTCTGGAACAGAACCAGTTTTGAGGGTAATGATAGAATGTGATAACCCTGAAAAATTGGATCATATTGGAGATCAGATATCATCTTATTTTTCAAAATTTAATTAGAAAGATATTTTTATCATGACTGGAGTTGTAGTCATTGGTTCTCAATGGGGCGATGAAGGAAAAGGCAAGATTGTTGACTGGCTATCAAGTCAAGCCAACGTTGTTATTCGATTTCAGGGAGGACATAATGCAGGACATACTTTAGTTATTGATGGTGAAACGTATAAATTAAATATCTTACCTTCTGGAATTCTTAGAAGTGAAAAAAAATCAATAATAGGTAATGGAGTTGTTCTTGATCTTAGTTCATTAATTAATGAAATAGATAAACTTACAGAGAGAGGTGTTAAAATTTCTCCCGAAAACCTCTATATTTCAGATCGAGCAACAATAATATTACCTCTTCATCAGCACTTAGACGAGTTAAGAGAAAATAATAATCTGATTAAAATTGGAACGACTAAAAGAGGTATTGGCCCAGCTTATGAGGATAAGGTAGCAAGAAGGGCTCTGCGTCTGTGTGATTTATTTGATAAGTCAAAATTATTACATAAAGTTGAAATACTTTTGAATCACCATAATGCTTTATTGAGAGGTTTTAATAAAAAGGAATACGATTTAAATGAAGTTGTTGAGGATATATACAAATTAGGTCAGAAAGTTAAGCCATTTGCTAAAACTATTAATGAATTATCAAATGAGATTGACAATGAAAATCAACATATTTTATTTGAGGGCGCCCAAGGATTCTTACTTGATATAGATCATGGAACATATCCTTATGTTACTTCTTCGAACGTTCATGCTAGTTATGCTTCTATTGGTAGCGGTTTGAGTCCTAAACTGATAAATCATGTTCTTGGAATTACAAAAGCTTACACAACAAGAGTTGGCAACGGTCCTTTTCCAACCGAGCAAGATAATGAAATTGGTAATAAGTTGGGTGAAATAGGGCACGAGTTTGGAACCGTTACTGCTCGTAAGAGAAGATGTGGTTGGTTTGATGCAGTTTTAGTCAGGCAGGCATTAGTTCAATCTGGAGTAACTGGAATTGCTTTAACTAAAATTGATGTTTTGGACAGTTTTGATGAAATAAAAATATGTGTTGGATATAAACTTGGAGATCAAAAATTAGATTATTTTCCAAGCTCTGAGGATGATCAACAAAATGTAGAGCCAATATATGAGTCTTTTGAGGGCTGGAAATCTAAAACAACTGGAATTAATAGTTTTGAAGATCTCCCCATTTTAGCACAAAACTACATAAATCGCATAGTTGAGTTGACTGGAACAAAAATTGACCTGATTTCTACGAGCCCTAAGAGAGAGGATACAATTCTAATCAACAAATTATTTAATTAGGCGGGAAGTAGCTTAGTTTCTTTCGCTAAGTTCATCATTTCTAATTGAAGTTTTTCAAAAGCTCTTTCTTCAATCTGTCTAATTCTTTCTCTACTTATTTTGTATTCTTTACTTAGTTCTTCAAGAGTTTTGGGCTCTTCAGAAAGTTTTCTAACTTGTATTATATTTTTTTCACGCTCATTAAGAACATTAATTGCTTTTGAAAGAAGAGCTTTTCTTTTATTTATTTCTTCTTTTTCAGCAATTTTGATTTCATGATCTGCATCTTCGTCAACAAGCCACTCTTGCCATTCTTCATCACTATCAGAGCTAACCATTGAATTTAGTGAGTAGTCATTTCCAGAAATTCTACCCTCCATTTCTGTCACTTCTTTTTCAGATACATTTAAACGATCAGAAATTTCTTTAACTTGATGAGGTTTAAGATTTCCATCAGTATAATCATCTAATTGGTTTTTAATTTTTTTTAGATTAAAAAAAAGTTTTTTTTGTGCAGCTGTTGTTCCAATCTTCACAAGACTCCATGACTTTAAAACATATTCTTGAATGGCAGCTCTAATCCACCACATAGCGTATGTTGCAAGTCTAAACCCTTTATCCGGATCGTATTTTTTGACTGCTTGCATTAAGCCGATATTGCCCTCAGAAATTAGTTCCGTAATCGGAAGTCCATACCCTCTATAGCCCATTGCTATTCTTGCAACTAATCTCAGGTGGCTAGTAACTAATGTATGGGCCGCTTTTGTATCACCTTCTTTTCTCCACTTATTAGCCAGAGAAACTTCCTGTTTCTCGGTAAGCATTGGAAATTTCTTAATTTGCTGAAGGTAATGGCTTAAGCTTCCTTCATTCGAAAGTACTGGCAATGTGTTCTTTTCAGACATGAATAATATATGGGGTTATAATGATTATTTTTCAATGGCCTTTTTTGTAAAGGAATCAATCAAATTTCTCAAGTTTTTAGGCATATCACATTGATAAATATGATTTTTTTCTGTTTTTGGATGGATAAATCCAAGTGATTGAGCATGAAGACATTGCCCATCTAAATTGTCGATTATTTTAATTAAATCTTTTTGAAGGTACTTAGTTTTACTTGAAGGTGTTCTTCCATAGACTTTATCTCCAATAATTGGATTCCCATTTTCACTTAAATGAACTCTTATTTGATGAGTTCTTCCCGTCTCTAATTTACATGATAATAAGCTGGCAACATTATTTCCCTTCAGGTCAAAAAAACTATCAATTGTCTTATAGTGAGTAATTGCTGTCTTGCCTTTAATAATAGAAGACATCATTTTTTTTCTATTTCGATTACTTCTTGAAATCAAACTTTCTATTTTACCAACTCGAGGAATAACTTTTCCCCATACAAGTGCAAGATATTCTCTATCAATAGTATGTTCGGAAAATTGTTTTGAGAGATGAACGTGAGTTGAGTTATCTTTTGCGACAACAATTAATCCACTTGTATTCTTGTCAATTCGATGAACTATCCCAGGGCGTTCACTATTACCAACATCTGAGAGTTTTCCTTTTGAATGATGGATAATTGCTTGCACCAAAGTCCCAGTTCTATTCCCTGCACCAGGATGTACTACCAAGCCTGATGGCTTATTAATTATAATTAAATGCTTATCTTCATATATAATATTAAGTTTAATATCCTCACCAATCAGCTTTGTATTATTTAGTTCTATTTTATTGATTATGATTTTATCGTGTAAAGCAATTTTATAATCAGGCTCACTTGGGTTTCCATTAACCAAAATATTTTTATTTAAAATTAATTGTTTAATTTTAGACCTACTTTGATTTTTTGATTTTAAGCTAATAAATTTATCTAATCTTTCACCAATCAAGTCATTTACATTTACTTCAATATGATGCATTTTATTCATATGCAGGATAATCCAAAATATTTAAGATCTTTAAAAATTGCAGTTATCACCATGGGTATTTTAATTATTTTTGGCGTAATAATTATTATTTCGACAATTGTTTATAGAATATCTTCACCTAATTATAGCCTAAGCTCTGAAAATAGAGAATTAAATATAAAATTAAATGTACCAGATGCAGCAGAGATAAAATCAGTAAATTCTAATAGAAAAACTCTCACAATTTTTTATGAATTAGATGAAGAGAAATATGTCAAAATACTAAGTTTGGAGAGTGGAAAAGTAATTAAAAATATTAAACTTGAATTTTAGGAAGCCTTATAAAATTCTATATTAACTTTTTCAGCAGTTATTTTGTTTTGTATTAAATCTGAAGCCTTTTCAGCTATCATTACTGTTGTAGCATTTAAATTACCTGAAACTATGTTAGGCATTATTGATGCATCAACCACTCTCAGTTTTTCGACACCATAAACTTTAAGGTTTTGATCAACAACTGACATATCATCATTACCCATTTTACAGGTACATGATGGATGATAAGCTGTATCTCCTTTTGATCTAATAAAGTTATTCAGACCATCATCACTGTTAATGTTCTCTCCTGGGGAAATTTCTTTTCCTCGGTAATGATCAAAAGCTTTTTGGTGAAAAATATTCCTCGCAATCTTTATTCCCTCTCTCATTTCATTAAGATCGTGTTCAGTTTGCATGTAATTAAATTGGATCCTTGGTGAGTCAATTGGGTTTGATGATTTTAGCTTAACAAAACCTCTACTGGTAGGTCTCATAGGACCTACATGAGCTTGAAAGGCATGACAACTTGGATTTTGACGTCCATGGTCAATAACTAGAGAAGGAAAAAAATGATATTGCATATTTGGATAGTCAACCATTTCATTTGTTCTTATGAAGCCACCAATCTCTAAATTTGAATGTGCAGCGATACCTTTTTTAAATAAAAACCACTGCATGCCAATAAGTGCCATATTGATAGGATTAAATGAGCTGTACAGAGTAACGGGTTTTGTGCATTCATACTGGACATATGTCTCTAAATGATCCTGTAAGTTTTCACCAACACCATTAAGAGCCGATATTACATTTATACCATGATTTTTTAACTCTTCTTCAGGACCAACTCCTGAGAGCATCAGGATTTGAGGGGAATTGATTGCTCCAGCTGATAAAAGCACTTCTTTTTCTATAAAGATTTTTTCTAGTTTATTTTTATTCTTTATTTCAACTCCAATAGCAGATGAGTTTTCAATAATTATTTTTGACACTTGGATATTTGTTATCAGAGTTAAGTTTTGTCTTTGTTTAATTGGATGTAAATAAGTGACACTAGTGCTCTGACGTTTTCCATCAAAGATTGTAGTATCCATTAGGCCAAAGCCCTCTTGTTTATAGCCATTCATATCATTATTAATCTCGTAGCCTGCTTCCGCTGCTGCTTCCAGATAGATTTTAGATAATATATTTCCATTTTCTGTTCTAGACAATTTTAGCGGACCATCAGTATTTCTATATTCTGTATCTAGTCCCTCAATAGACTCAGATTTTTTAAAATACGGAAGAACACTTTCATAGTTCCAATTACTAAGCCCAAGTTGTCCCCAATTTTCAAAATCCATAGCATTGCCTCGAACATGAACCATGCCATTATGAGATGAACATCCTCCTAACATCTTACCTCGTGGACAGAACATTTTTCTATTGTTCATAAATGGTTCTGGTTCAGTTTCGTAAAGATAATTATATTTTGGATCATGCATCGTATATAACAGTGCTGAAGGCATTGCAGTTTTCCAAGTCTTATCACTAGGTCCTGCTTCAAGTAGTAAAACTCTATTGTTGGGATCTTCTGATAATCTATTTGCTAATACACATCCAGCTGAACCAGCTCCAATAATTATGTAATCGTAATTTTTTTGCATAAGTTGTTTTTACTAAGTAATGTAATTATCATACAATATAGTTCGATGCTAAAAAAATTAAATCCAAATTTTGCAATTATATTATCAACAGTTTTATGGGGAACGTGGTGGCTCCCTTTACGTCTCATGAATGAATATGCTGACAATAATGCTATTCCACTATTTTTGAGTTTTATGATAGCTGGCTTATTCCTATTAGTTTTTTCATTACAAAATATTCATCTATTCACAAAAAAAAATATAATTTTAACTGTAGTTGCTGCTGCCTTTGGAGCAGCAGCAATGTGTTTTTATAATGAGGGCCTTTTGCGGGGAAATGTTGCACGAATTTTAATATTTTTTTATCTGACTGCTGTCTGGTCTACGATCATAGAAATTGTATTTTTAAGAACTGCGATAACAATGTATCGTTTTTTATCAATTTCAGCAGGTTTCACTGGATTATTTATTATTACTGGTTTTGATCAAGGAAATTTTTTACCACAATCTCTAGCTGATCTTTTTGGAATTATTGCTGGTTTAATGTGGTCAGTCTGTGCAACTTTAATCAGAATTAATAAAGACCTTGATGTCAATTTTGGAACTTCTGTTTTTATTTTAATTGGAGGTCTCTTTGTAGTCTTTGCGACTTACTTGCCTGACGGCCAAGTTTTGTCTGGTTATAATAGCGAGATTTTCTCTAAAACACTTCCAATAGTTTTAATCTTTGCTTTTATTTGGCTACTGCCAGGTTACTGGCTTGTCACATACGGACAAGATCAGGTCGACCCTGGAAGAGCTGGAATTTTATTGATGTTCGAGGTTGTGATCGGAATTGTATCAGCTTACTTATTAGCTAATGAAGTTATCACTATCAGAGAATTCTTAGGAGCATTATTTGTGATGAGCGCTCCATTAATTGAAATCTATCTTGGAAATAAATCAATTGAATCAATAAGTTAATTAATAAAAAATAAATTAGTGAATAAGCTATATTTGGGGTAGATCGTACGCTTTATATATGTTTCAATAATTTTATTAATAAAAAAAACGGAGAATATAAATGCATTTATTAAAAAAATTAATAGTTACAGGAATATTTGCCCTTGGCGTAGCTGGATTTTCATCTCAAGCTTATGCTTCATGTGGTAAGATTACTGTTGCTGAAATGGACTGGGCATCAGCAGAAATGTTTGCTCATATTGACAAAGTAGTTCTAGAAAATGGATATGGCTGCGAGATAGAGCTAGTTCCTGGAGCTACAATGCCTACAGCGACATCTATGATGGAAAAAGGTGAGCCAGATATTGCTCCTGAGTTATGGATTAATGCTGTAAGAACTGCTCTTGATGCAGCAACTGCAGAAGGAAGACTTCATTATGCAGCAGAAGTATTTTCAGACACAGGTGAAGAAGGATGGTGGATTCCTCAGTATATAGCTGATGCAAACCCTGAAATTCAAACTGTATCTGATGCTTTAGCAAGACCTGACTTATTTCCTCACCCTGAAGGAGACGGTGGTGGTTTATACACTTGCCCATCAGGTTGGAACTGTCAGCTAAGTACTGGAAACTTATTCAAAGCTTTTGGTGGTGAAGAAGCAGGATTTAGAATAATCGATCCAGGTTCTGGTGGTGCACTAGCAGGATCAATTGCAGAAGCCTATGAAAAAGAACAAGGCTGGTTTGGTTACTATTGGGCCCCAACAGCAATTCTTGGAAAGTATCCAATGAAAAAATTAAGCTTTGATACACCTCATGATAACGATGAGTGGAATAGCTGTACTTCTCAAGAAGATTGTGCGGACCCTCAGAAAAATTCATGGGTTGTTTCATCAGTTTATACTGTTGTGACAGATAACTTTAAACAAAAGGCTGGTATTGGAATGGATTATATTGTTAAGAGAGCTCTTCCAAACAGCACTATCAATGCTTTATTAGCATGGAAAGATGATAACCAAGCAACTGGTGAAGACGCTGCGTTTTATTTCTTAGAAAATTATACGGAGTGGCATGACTGGGTGGACTTTGGTGCTCGTTTAAAGATAGAAAACGCACTTTAATTAATGCACTTTAAGATAGCAGACCTATTTATTAGGTCTGCTATTTTATTATTAAATTAAAATTATCATATTATGAATTTCACAGAATTTTTTACTTCCTTCCCTGAAATGAGTAAAAGTGGCTTAAGGACTTTCAAAAAAACTGTTGACGGTGCTTATCGTCAATTTTCAAGAGAGTATGGAGACTCAATAGAGGCAGTATTTGATCCAGTTTTATTTTTTTTAATATGGTTTGAAAAACTTCTTCAAAATTCACCTTGGATAATAGTAATAATTGTATTTTTAGCTCTTATTTATTTTGGAAGTAGAAGTATTTATCTTACTGTCGGATCTTTCTTTGCCTTCATATTCATTGGATATTTTGGAATGTGGGAAGATACGATGTCTACTGTAAGTATAATTGGAGTTTGTACTTTCTTATCCATTGGTTTTGGAATACCAATTGGCATCTTAATGTCTGGATCAGATCGAGCGAGAGCCTCAATTTCTCCAATACTAGATATAATGCAAACAATGCCGAGCTTTGTTTATCTAATTCCAGTTGTTATGCTTTTGGGGATTGGTAAAATTCCAGGCTTATTAGCAGTGGTAATCTATGCAATTCCACCAATTATTAGATTAACAGACTTGGGCATTAGAGAAGTTGATAAGGAAGTTTTAGAAGCTGCGGAAGCATTTGGAGCAAATCGTTCACAAAAACTATTTAGGGTACAGTTACCTCTAGCCTTACCAACAATTTTTGCGGGAATTAATCAAACTATTATGATGGCACTAGCGATGGTGGTAATTGCTTCAATGATTGGTGTAAAAGGTCTCGGCCAGCCAGTTTTAAAAGCAATTGCAAATCAATATTTTACTATGGGTCTCTTAAATGGATTAGCAATTGTAGTTCTAGCGATCATTTTTGATAGAGTCTCCCAATCATTTGGCAAAAGACTTCAGCAGCATAGGCTTGGTTCTCATGAGTAATATAAAAATCAAAATTGAGAATTTGTATAAAATCTTTGGCCCTGATGCTAAAGGTTTAACTAGTGCAGTCAAAGATGGTCTCGATAAGGACGAGTTACTGGCAAAACATAATCATGTTTTGGGGCTTGATAATATTAATATTGATATTGAGGAGCAGTCTATTCAAGTAATAATGGGATTGTCAGGTTCTGGAAAATCAACATTGATCAGACACATCAATCGTCTTATAGAGCCGACAGAGGGTGTCGTGATGGTTGATAATCAGGATGTTACAAAACTAAATAAAAGTGAGTTGTTAGAATTTAGAAGAAATCGAACAGGTATGGTTTTTCAGAGATTTGGTTTATTTCCACATCAAAATATAGTTGATAATGTTCAGCTTGGACTAAGTATTAAAGGTGTTGATAAATCTGAGTCGAATGAAACAGCTATGTTTTGGATTGATAAAGTTGGTTTAAATGGGTTTGAGTATAAATTTCCAAATCAACTTTCTGGTGGAATGCAACAAAGAGTTGGTTTAGCGCGTGCTTTAGCAAATGACCCTGATATTTTATTGATGGATGAAGCATTCAGTGCTCTTGATCCACTTATAAGATCAGATATGCAGGATCAATTGCTAGAACTTCAAAAAAATTTGAAAAAAACCATTGTATTTATTACTCATGATTTAGATGAGGCTTTAAAATTAGGTGACCGAATTGCAATTCTAAATGGTGGAAAACTTGTACAAGATGGGAAACCTGAGGACATACTACTTAGCCCCGCTGATGAATATGTAACTAATTTTGTAAAAGATGTAAATCGTACTAAAGTTCTTAAAATTAAAACTATTATGAAAGATAGTATTCAAAGTGGTTCTGATTATCCAAAGGTTGCAATGGATAGCAATATAGAATCTTGCTTACCTTTATTTTTAGATGGAGAGTCTGTGCTAAACGTTACTGATGATGAAAAAAATATTGTTGGATCAATTTCAAGAGAAGAAGTAGCAAATATTCTCAAGAGATATTAAGAATCGATTTTCTTGAGAAAGTTTAATCTTCCAATTATTTCATCACGATCTATATAATACCCTTGTAAGTGTCTTTCGCCTGAATTTGGATTAAACTCAGTTCTTCCATGCAATACTCTTAAATTATTAAAAGAAAAGATATCTCCTGCTTTTAATCTAAAATTAATTGTAAATCTTTTATCGTGAAGTAATTCAGCAAATTTTCTATAAGCTTTATAAAATAGATCCATTTTGTCAGGTGTACAGTCCATAATGCTCATATATGCAACACTAAATCTAATGATATTAAAGTCATTATCTTTTGTTAGCGTGATAAGAGGTGAGTAGTGAATTCTTGTTGTATTTTGAGTATAATCACGATTACAAAATTTTACATGAGTTTCAGTCAGAATTTTAAAATACTCTGGAAATTCTTTTTGCATAAATGATGCTACTTTAAATCCATCTAATGCCACTGATTCACCACCATCAGCCTCGTTAACTAAACAATGAAGGAATTGATAGCCAGGTGGAATTTCGAAATATGGCAAATCAAGATGATTTCTTAAACCAAGTGCAGTATATGCAGAATTATTTGGATTAGGAATATTGATTACTTCAAAGGGAGTTTCAAAAAAAGTTTCTCTAAAATGACTTATCTTTTTTAAAACATCTTCTGCAGACATTTTTGAAGTAGGCGCATTTTGAACAAGAGAAATTCCATAATAATGGAGTTGCTCAAGATACTTTGTTACTCCTTCATCACTGCTCATTATTTCATCACAGTCAATTTGAATTTCTTTGATATTATTCTGAATTGATTGATCCCATAATTGATAAGGTGTTTTGTATGGAGTTGAATTTTTTAATGTATAACAATTTTTTCTAAGCCATTCATAACTATAATTACTAGAATGATCTCCTTCACTCCATTTAATCGATAAACTATTATCTTCTGAAATAGTGAAACTCTTAGGATGAATACTTTCTGAAACTGTTAGGAGGTTAAATGTTCTTTCCCTTGCGGTTGGGTGAATTTCAGATGGACAGTTATCTCTAAGCCACAAAAAATTGTAGTCACTAATGTTGCCATCACTCCATTTAATTTCTATTGAACGCTCTTTTTTTTCAGCATTTAAAATTTTAATTTCAGATTCCATTTATTATTTAAAATTATTAAACTTTTTATTCCAATTTGGAAATTTATTTTTTTGATGCTTATTCAATGTTTTCATTATTTCAATTAGAAAAACATCTCTTTGTTTTTCTAGTTCGTAAATACTGAATTTTTTTGACTGTTTCTGAGTTCCTGAAATCATTAAGTTTTTTAATTTTTTATCTAAAGGGGGAGCTTTTAACTTAGTCCATGGTAATTTGAGAGCTGGACCAAATTGTTCGAGCATATGTTTCATTCCTGTTTCACCACCAGCAAGGTGAAAAGTTAAACAGACTCCCATAAAAGCCCATCTCAGACCGGGACCATAAACAATTGCATCATCGATTTCATCCGTCGTTGCTATTCCATCTTTAATTAAGTGAAGAGACTCTCTCCATAAAGCCTCTTGAAGGCGATCAGAGATATATCCCTCAATCTCTTTTCTAACTATAAGTGGCTTCATGCCAATACTTTCATAAACCTTAACTGCTTTATTGATATATATTTTAGAGGTTTTTTTTCCTCCAACCACTTCTACTAATGGTAATAAATAAACAGGATTAAAAGGATGTCCAATTAAAACTCTTTGAGGATATTTACACTGAGATTGAATTTTAGATGGCAATAGTCCAGATGAGCTTGATGCAATAACCACATTCTTATCAGAGACAGAATCAATTTGCTTCAAAAGTTTGGTTTTTATTTTTTCATTCTCGGGGGCATTTTCTTGGATAAAATCCGCATCTTTAATAGCGGCATTAATTGTAGAATAGCATTTTAAGTTTCTTAATGATGCATTTTTATTCAAACCAATTTTTCTAAGAGAAGCCAAAGCATTTTTTACATCTTTTTGAAGTTTTTTTAATGCTCTCTTATTTGGGTCATATGCTTTCACATTATGACCACTGGCTAAAAATCTAGCAGCCCAGCCTGCTCCAATAACACCAGTTCCAATAATAGAAATAGTTTTTTTTTTCAATTTTTTAGACCAAGTTTTTTTCTGGCCTCACTCACACCCATTACATTTGCGCCAAGATTGTTTATAATTGTTGCAGCTTTTTCTACAAGTGAACCATTTGAAGCATATACGCCTTTTTCTAGATATAAATTATCTTCAAGACCGACTCTTACATTACCACCAAGTAGAACAGCTTGAGCGACCATTGGCATTTGCATTGCACCAATTCCAAATGCAGCCCAATTGCTTCCAGGAGGCAACATATCAACCATATTTTTCATCGATGAAGTATTAGCTGGTGCTCCATAAGGTATGCCAAGACATATTTGAAACAAAGCAGGATCATCTAACAATCCTTCTTCATGCATTTTATTTGCAAACCACATATGGCCAGTATCAAATATTTCTAACTCTGGTTTTACACCAAGCTCTTGAATTCTTTTCGCACCAAGACGTAATTGTTCAGGAGTAGAGACATATATCATATTTCCATCACCAAAATTTAACGTTCCACAGTCTAATGAACATATATCTGGTAATATTTTCTCTACATGGCTTAATCTTTCTAATGCGTTGACAAAATCAGTATTTGGTCCAAATTTCATTAGATCATCTTCTGGGCCTATTTCAATATCTCCACCCATACCACTAGTTAAATTTATAATTACATCAGTCCCAGAATCTTTAATTCTACTTACAACTTCCTTGTATAATTCATCATCACGGCAACCTTTTCCAGTTTCTAGATCTCTTACATGCATATGGGCAATTGCAGCTCCTGCAGACGCAGCTTCAATTGCAGCATCAGCAATCTGTTTTGGAGTTACAGGAATAGCAGGGTGCTTGTCTACCGTATCTCCAGATCCAGTAACGGCGCATGAAATTATTACATTTTTATTCATATATATTTTTTTATTTTTAAGAGTTATTTAATAGCTTACTATAAAGCTGATTTACTAATTAAAGCAAGATAGAAAAACATGGAAAAGCCACTCTGGAAACCCTCGAAAAGTAGATTAGAGGAGTCAAATCTTTATAATTTTTATAATTTTTTAGCAAGTAAAGATGGTCTTGATTTTAAGAATAACTATGAGGAACTGTGGAATTGGAGCATTAAAGAAAGCTCTAATTTTTGGCCTAAATTAATTGATTTTTTAGATATTAAGACTGGAGGATCACATCAACTAAATATTAATTTTAAAGACAAGATATATGATCAGTCATTTTTCCCAAATCTACAGATTAATTATTCAGAAAATATTTTACGATCTCTTAATGATGAGCCGATTATCTTTAGAAATGAATTAGGTGTAAGACAAGTATTAAGCAAGACTGAAATTCAAGAAAAAGTTGGCAAACTAAGTAATTATTTAAAATCTATTGGCATCAAAAAAAATGATCGTATCGTAGCTGTAGCGGCAAATACACCTAATACAATTATTAGTTTTTTAGCTGTAAATTCAATAGGAGCAATTTGGAGTAGTTGCTCACCTGATTTTGGTATTGATGCAATCTTGGATAGGTTCTCACAGATTGAGCCTGTAGCAATCATGTATACTAATTCCTATCATTATGGAGGTAAATTTATTGATATTTCAGGAAAAAATATTGAAGTAGCAAGAAGCTTAAAATCAATAAAACATAAATTTTTAATGAACTA
>ERZ802830.3505-NODE-3505-length-13258-cov-5.7593_pt1 | contig 13258 bp, 10 predicted proteins | sample MGYA00345654_ERZ802830 | MGnify/ENA primary metagenome ERZ802830 (study PRJEB30503, sample SAMEA104212375) | marine metagenome | biome: Westerlies Biome; feature: [SRF] surface water layer (ENVO:00010504) within the epipelagic zone...; material: water... | reverse complement strand
TGGTAATGCCACCGGTAGGCTCCGGTATCCGCATCGACGGCGAGGATAGAGGAGAGAAAAAGGTTATCTCCGTCACTATTAGGGTCGCGAATGTCGGCATTCCAAGGCGAGCCATTGCCGACTCCAATAAGCACCTGGTCATTCACCGTATCGTAAACAATCGAGTCCCAAGCGGTCCCGCCACCACCGTCGGTCACCCAGGCGCCCTCGTCTCCCCAAGTCTCGTTAGCCATCTTGGCCAGTATGTCGTCTGAAGCCGCGCCATCGGGTTTTTTCTCGGGGTTAGGCACGGTATAGAATCGCCACGCTAACTCACCACTGGATACATCGTAGGCGCTCACATAACCCCGAACGCCCAATTCGGCTCCAGCATTACCAATAATCACCTTATTTTTGAAAACCCGCGGCGCTCCCGTAATGGTGTAGGGCTTGGACTGATCCACGGTGACTTCACTCCATAGCACCGTGCCTGTCGCTGCATCAAGCGCCTCGAGGCGCCCATCAAACACGCCTATAAACACCTTGCCGTCATGCACGGCAACGCCGCGATTCACGACATCACAACATCCTTTTACAGCGTCCTTCCCCGACACTTCAGGGTCGTATACCCAGATTTCCTCTCCGGTTTTCGCGTCTATGGCGTACACCACCGACCATGCACTTGACACATACATCACCCCGTCTACCACAATGGGTGTCGCCTCAGCACCGCGGGGCTTCGCCATCTCGTAAACCCACCCCACACCGAGCTCAGACAACGTATCGCGGTTAATTTGCCCAAGGGTCGAGTGACGCTGCTCGTCGTAACTACCGCCGTAGGTCAGCCACATTTCAGGCTCCCGCGCTGCATTTTGTATTCTCGCGGTGTCAACCAGCGCAACCGCTGGAGCGCCGGCGGTGTCAAGACTGGCGGTATCGGACTTCGGTCCACAGGCGTAAATAGTCAACAAGGCAAAGAACACGGTACTTAAGCGCGCGAAAGATGTCATGGCGGTCCCTCTTTTCTATTAATCAGCTACGCGGGCAGTGTAGCGAAAACCCCATCCAACAACGCCTGAAAAAAGCCCACGCGAATGGCGACAATGGCCGCGCTTACTTGGAAAGAAATGCCATCCCCTCCTCCAAGCCTCGGAGTGTAAGCGGGTACATGTTCCCCTCCATTAATTGTCGGGTAATAGGAATCGATTGGGTGTACTCCCATTCGTCCTCGGGAACAGGGTTAATCCAAATGCACTTTTCATAGGTCTCGCGCAGCCGGCGCATCCACAACTCGCCCGATTCCTCATTCCAATGCTCTACGGAACCACCTGGCTGCATGATTTCATAAGGGCTCATGGACGCATCACCTACAAATACAACTTTATAGTCGTGGGCGTACTTGTGCATCAGATCAAGTGTCGCGGTCCGCTCATTAAAGCGGCGTATATTGTTCTTCCATACACTTTCATAAATAAAGTTGTGGAAGTAGAAATATTCAAGATGCTTAAACTCAGTGCGCGCCGCTGAAAAAAGCTCCTGACACACTTTCACATGAGGATCCATTGAACCGCCCACATCCAAAAATAGCAGCACCTTCACTGCGTTATGGCGTTCTGGGACCATCTTGATATCGAGTAATCCCGCATTGCGCGCGGTCGACTTGATGGTGTCATCCAAATCAAGCTCTTCGGTGGCGCCCGTTCTGGCAAACTTCCTTAACCGCCGCATAGCAATTTTAATATTACGGGTTCCTAACTCGACGCTGTCATCAAGATTTTTGAAATCTCTCCGATCCCATACTTTTGCCGCGCGCTTGTTTTTGCTCTCACCGCCAACACGAATACCTTCAGGGTGATAGCCATCGTTGCCAAAGGGCGAGGTACCCTCTGTACCGATCCATTTATTGCCGCCGGAGTGTCGCTTTTTTTGCTCCTCAAGTCGCTGCTTGAATTGTTCAATCAGCTCTTCGAGGCCGCCCAGACTTTCAATCTTGGCTTTATCCTCCTCCGACAACTGCTTTAGAAATTCCGAGCGCAGCCAATCATCGGGAATCATGGCTTCAATCACATCATCGAGCGCCTCAAGCTCCTGAAAATGCAGGCCGAAAGCGCGGTCAAAACGATCATAGTACTTCTCGTCCTTAACAAGCACTGCGCGCGACAACGCGTAAAAATCGTCCATGTCACCAAACGCCAGCCGCTGCTCCATCGCCTCAAGCAAATCAAGTAGTTCACGGGGTGTTACCGGAACCCCCGAATCCTTCAGCACATGAAAAAAGTTGATCAACAAGGTTTAACGCGCCTCGCGTCGATGCATAAAGGCCAACCGTTCGAGCAGCTGCACATCCTGCTCGTTTTTTAGCAGTGCGCCGTACAGCGGAGGGATGGCCTTACTCTGATCGCGGTTCTTCAACACCTCATCGGGAATATCATCAGCCATGAGGAGCTTGAGCCAGTCAATCAATTCAGAGGTTGACGGTTTCTTCTTGAGGCCCGGGATTTCCCGCAATTCAAAAAAGACCTGAAGAGCCTCTTGCACAAGACTGGCCTGAATGTCGGGATAATGAACGTCGATGATTTCTTTCATCGTTTCCTTACTGGGAAAGTTAATGAAATGAAAGAAACATCGGCGGAGAAAAGCGTCGGGCAATTCCTTTTCGTTATTGGAAGTAATGATAATGATTGGCCGGTGCCGGGCCTTCACGGTCTCACCGGTTTCGTAGACAAAGAACTCCATGCGATCAAGTTCGACCAGCAGATCATTGGGAAACTCGATATCGGCCTTGTCGACTTCATCGATGAGCAAAACAACTTGCTCATCAGCAGTGAACGCCTCCCACAACTTGCCTCTCTTGATGTACTGACTAATATCCTCAACCTTGCCATCCCCCAGTTGAGAATCGCGCAGCCGCGACACGGCGTCGTATTCATAAAGTCCCTGCTGCGCCTTGGTCGTTGACTTAATATGCCATTGGATAAGTGTCTTACCCAAGCCCGCCGCTACCTCTTCCGCTAGCATGGTTTTACCCGTGCCGGGCTCTCCCTTTATCAACAGCGGTCTCTGTAGCGCCACAGAGGCATTGACCGCCATGCGCAAGTCATCTGTTGCGACGTAGCGCTCGGTTCCTTCAAACTTCATAAAAAGGCTCTCTCATCTGTATAAATTTCGGGTCCGCAGACTAACCGATGTCAACTGCACAAACCACTCAAGGGACGTCGGTCACACCCCGGCGACGCCACCATAAACTCACTATCGTGCCCGCAATCGCGCTGGCGACGAGCCAGATACCTGGCCACACTGCCGATGTGACACCCTCGCCGAATACGGTATTAAAGATCACAATAATAAGTGCTGGTGCCACAGTTTCTGTGGCCTCTCCGGGAAAAGCCGGGGCCAGCAGCAGGCCTGCCAAACAGCCAAGCATCGCGGCAGCTCCCCGCCCGGGATTAACAGAGAGCCATAACCGCTTCAGCAACCAAACGCCACCGATTGCCGAAGCCCAGTAAAGCAAGAGCGCAATCAGATAGGACTGTGTTGTCAGCATCAACGTCGCTCCATCAGCGTCGCCCGACCTGCGGATCGGGCGGTAATTGCAGAAAATAACCTCGGGCGCGAATCGCGCCTATACGAGTTGTTGCCGCCTGTGCCGCTGACGTGTGATGCGGTGTCAGCCTAATCGAGAGCACTTTTTCAGGCGCACGAAACAAAGCGCAAAGATCCGCTGGCCAACAGTCTGGTTGCACGTCACTCGGGACAAACAAAAACGTCAGCGGGCGGGCCGCTGTCTTGTAGACATCCACCTCCAATGCACTCAATTCAGTCGCGTGTGTCACGTCGTCGCCTCTGAAAGCCAATGCCGCAATGGATCAACAATTACCTCGCTACGCCATCCTGACCAAGTGGCGGGACTGACGAGCGATATATCAGACTGTTGCCGGATTAGATGCTCGAGATCAGCTTTTGGCATCAAGATCGCGGGGGCAATGCCCAGTTCCGTGGCAACCACATCCAACCGTTCCGAAAGCGCACCCAACAACTGGCGCTGCGCGCCAGACAATGGACTGGGGCCAATTTGAGAGCGTAGTGATGGAGTATTCCCCTCGAGCGCGGCACTGATCGCAGCAACGAGATGCTCTCCCGCCCTACGCACCAATCCACCGGGCATATCGGGTATCTCTGACAACTCGCGCACAGAGCGCGGCACCGACCGGGCAATCGCAGTCAGTACCTTGTCTCCTATAATCCAACTCCGCGGCCGATCAAGCCTGCGCGCCTCGGCTTCCCGCCAGTCAACGGCTGCCACTAGCGCACACTGTTGCGCGTCCGAGAGTTTATAGGCTGACTTGAATTTAGTGATCGGAGCTTTGCCCCCAGGCGTCATGCGTGCACCGTCCTCTAAAACCCATGGCGCTCTGCCCGATGCAGTTGCCCGCTCGAGCAGCCGACTGCCTATCGGGTGCAGATAGATCACATCCTGAGCGGCATAGTCGGCCTGACTCTCTGACAGGGGTCGGTGCAACCAGTCCGACTGGGTCTCATCCTTTGGTAGATCAATTTCGAAAAAGTCGGCCACCATCGCTCGGTAACTCATTCCCGAGTCCATGCCCAGGAGGGCTGCAGCACGCTGCGTATCAAATAGTGGTGCTGGCAACACGCCCAACCAATGGGAAAACACCTCCAAATCCTCACTAGCGCTATGAATAAACTTGGTTTGGGTCGAGTTGATCAACAGTTCCCGAAGCGGCGCTGCGTGACCCTCCTGCAACGGATCAACAAGATAGGCCTTATCTCCCCAGCACAGCTGCACCAAAGCGACAATAGGGAAAAACGTATCCCGCCGCCTGAACTCGGTATCAATTGCGACCGATTCCGCGCCGCGATGCGCAGTAATCACCGCCTCAAGTTCAACCGAACTTTGAACCCACTCCCAATTCACTCGTCTACTACCGTCCGTCCACTTAAAGCGTGAGCCAAGGTGCTCGAGTCGGTATATTCGAGCTCGCCTCCCAAAGGCACTCCGTGTGCGATACGTGTCACTGTCACTTTGGCATCTTTGGCTTTTTGGCTAATAAAATACGCCGTTGCCTCTCCCTCCACAGTGGGGTTGGTCGCCAAGATCACCTCTTCAATCACCCCTTCATCAAAACGAGCGCATAGGCTATCCAGCCCAAGCTGTTCTGGGCCAATACCGTCTATCGGTGACAAGTGGCCCATCAGCACATAGTAATGGCCTCTGAATCCGCCGCTTTGCTCTATCGCCATGACATCGGCGGGAGCCTCCACCACACACAATGTCGCAGGGTCGCGCTTGGGGTCAACGCAGATTTCACAAACATTGAGCTCGGTAAAATTACGGCACCGCTCGCAGTTCTGTACCTTGGCCAACGCCGTTTCGATGGCCTCAGCGATAAGCTGGGCGCCATCCCGATCACGCTCAAGCAAATGCAGAGTCATGCGTTGAGCAGATTTGGGGCCCACGCCAGGCAAATGACGCAAACTGTCAATCAAAGCAGCGATAGACGGACTTAACTTCACTTTACTGAGGTCTCCAAAGCATTCGCCGAAAACATGATCGCAACCCCACTCAGGCCTCTGAGGCCTGCTCAAGGTCAGCATCTATTTCCGGATGTTCAACATCAACAGCCACCGGCCTAATGCTACCGGGGATGATCTCGCCGTCAAATACACGCATCAGTGTGTGCAGAGCATCATCACTGGCAATCGCTTGCTCGGCATCGGCGAGCCTTGCGGCAGCGGCCGCTGCGCGTCGATTAGCGGGGGTATGGCCCTGGTGTCTGTCGACAACTATCGTTGCCATGATCGATTCATCCACCTGCTGCCGCAGTGCTTGCGTCAACTGCGCCGCGTGGCGCTCGTTGAGCAGTGCAGAATCCGATTGGGCAATCGTAAAATTCAATTCCTTGCCAGAACAGTGACTTAATTCGAGGTGCAGGGCAATGTTGTGCAGAATGCCGCCAAAGCGAAGTTCTTCAAACAGAACCGGCCAACTGTCCTGGGTGAAATGTGATAGCGCGTGCGCGGGAGGCAACGTCGTGAGATCGTCATCTTTCGGTTCAGCGACTTCTCCGGCCGGCATCTTCGGTGAGGCGAGCCGCACCTCCGGCTCACGAGACAGAGTGCCCACCGCTTGCCCCTCTGATTCGCGCTTCGCGTGCGCAGGTATCTCACCTGCTGAATTCACACATTCAGCATGTTGAGATTCAGTCTGACTGGTGTTCTCCGGTGTTGCGTCATCCCTCGCATCAGTCACTGCCACCGCGCGCGCTGTATCAACACTGACCACTTCTGAAACAGCGTCATCCAAACTTTGCACTGCGACGGCGCCTGACCGACTGACCTTCTCGACCCGGGGCTCCACCGGCGCCGCCGGTGGCTCAGGCTTTTTTGCCGGGGGCGCTCCTGCTGAGCCGTCACCATGAATGACCACAGCGGGTCGGAAAGCAATCATCCTCAAGAGGATCATCTCCAGTCCCGCTCTAGCTGACGAGGCCAGATGCACATCGCGACGACCCGACACTGCCATTTGCCAAAACAATTGGGTGTCATCAATAGTCGCTCTGCTCGCCAGTTCGACGATACGTGCCTGATCGGGCCAGCTGGTGTCGAGTGCTCCCGGGACCATCTGTGCCACGGTCATCTGGTGCAAAATACTGCTCAGCTCATCTAGCGTTGAAACATAATCTGGCGCGTGCTCGGCAATGTTAGCGACCAGCTGCAATACGCCGGCAGCGTCTTCCTCCAAGATAGCAGCAACCAGATCCAGGACGCGGCCGCGGTCCACCGTCCCCAACATTTCGGCCACTTCGGCTCCCTGCAGACGCCCCTCACCGTAAGCGATCGCCTGATCCGTCAGGCTCAAAGCGTCTCGCATGGATCCGTCGGCCGCCCGCGCAATCAGTGCTAGTGCCTCCGGCTCGGCGCTGATCGATTCGGCGGCCAAAATGTGTTGCAAATGAGACACAATCTGCTCGGGTTGCATGTTCTTCAGATTGAACTGTAGACATCGCGACAATACGGTAGCAGGTAGCTTTTGCGGGTCTGTTGTTGCGAGCAGAAACATGGCGTGGGGGGGCGGCTCTTCCAAGGTCTTTAAAAGTGCATTGAAGCTGTGATTGGACAGCATGTGTACTTCGTCAATGAGATAAATCTTGTAGCGCGCGCGCGTGGGCGTGTACTGCACATTTTCGAGTAGCTCGCGCGTGTCCTCCACCTTGGTTTTGGAGGCTGCATCGACCTCAATCAGGTCTACCGATCGTCCTTCAGCAATCTCCGCACAAGCGCCACACTCGCCACACGGTGTAGCGGTGATACCGGTATCACAATTGAGACATTTAGCTAAGATGCGCGCTACCGTGGTTTTGCCCACGCCTCGGGTTCCCGTGAACAAGTAGGCATGATGGAGACGGCCCGACTCGAGGGCGTTGACCAACGCCTGCAGAACATGCTGCTGACCGACCATCTCAGCAAACGTGCCGGGGCGCCATTTACGGGCCAGAACCTGATAGGACATGCTTGACCATCCGTGACTAGGGAGGCGACTCGGACAGCCACACCCCGGCACCCGAGTCAGTAACTACCGTTGCTCCCTTCCGGGCCTGGCGGGGTTCGTCACTTATCGCTGCGAGGGGACCATCCGAGTCACCACAAAGCCCACCGCAGGGTGGGGGCGCTAGTGTCGCGAAATCCCCACGGCCGCGCAAGCGTAGAACTGACGCGGTGCTACCCTATCTCAATGTAAATAGAGTTAACATGGGGGCCTCACGGACATTTGCCTGACACTGGAAGCGCCCTTTTGAACCGCAATCTACTGAAATCCCTGTGGGCAGTGGCCCTGGCAGTGGTACTCACTGTGGTTAGCGTCGCCCTGATCAAAGCCAACAGGGTCACCACGACTTCTGTGGAGCGAACCCCGATGCCGGTAGCCGCTATCGCCTACCGGCAGCAACCCACCTACATACGCGAGGCTACCTATCTAGGTGTGATTCGGGCAGGGTCAGATAGTGTTATTGGGTTTGAGGTAGCGGGTGTACTGACTTCGGTTAATGCCACTGAGGGTATGAGAGTTGCGCCGGGTGATGTCCTCGCACAGTTAGGGACCGACCGCCGCCAAGCTCGCCTTGACGCCGCTGCCGCTGCTTATGAGCGCGTGGTAGCACAGCGCGCGCAGGCCGAGTCCCGAGCTACGCGTATCGCCAGCCTTGTTGAGGATGGATCGGCCTCAGAGCAGGACTATGATGATGCTCGATTCACGGCTCAGGCTCTCAGCGCTGCCGAGAGCACAGCCGCTGCGCAGCGCCAATCAGCCAAACTGGAACTCGAAAAGGGGACACTGCGCGCTCCCTATGACGCCATTGTTGCCGAACGGCTGTTGCAAACCGGGGCAGTCGTTGCGCCCGGTACACCCGTATTGCGCCTGGTGACAGCCACGGGGCGCGAAGCGCACATCGGGGTACCAGCTGATGTGGCTCGGACACTCGTTCCCGGCAACGCATACCCACTGATACTGCAGGGAAAGCGCGTCACCGCCGAGCTGCGCTCGATTAGAGATGATCTCGACCCCGCCACACTGACCGTCGGGACTGTTTTCGACCTGCCCGATGGGATCTCGGTGGCCGTTGGCGAATCAGCAGTGCTGCAAAATATGGAAGCAGTGGATTCGTCGGGCGGATGGCTGCCCATCACAGCGCTCCTGGAAGCTTCACGCGGCCTCTGGGATGTGCTGACGATCACACCTGACAACGAGGGAAAACAGCGAGCCCAACGCGAGAGCGTAGAGATTCTGTATACCCGAGGCCACGAAGTGTTTGTTCGAGGCACACTACCGGCCGACGTGCCCGTGGTGGCCTCGGGACTGCAACGCATTAGCCCCGGAGATCTGGTTGAGCCGATCTTCAGTCAATCATCTGCCCCTGCCGCGGCTCCGACATCCCCACAGCCACCCTCTCGGCGACTTTCCGACTCATGATTGCCAAACTTCTGCACGCTAACTCACGATACCTCGCGCTGGTCATACTCGCGGTGGTGGTGGTCGGCTACACCAGTATGAGTGGCATGGCACGAAAGGAAGATCCCGCTGTCACACCGTGGTTTGCCAAAGTTCAGATCCTCTTCCCTGGTGCGAGCCCTGCAAGAGTCGAAGCGCTGGTTACTAAACCGATGGTCGACGCACTGCGCGAGGAGCCTGATGTCAGCGAAGTCGACGGCAGGTCTGCCGCCGGTGTTTCCCTCATCTTTGTCGAAGTTGACTACAAAGCACCGCCAGCGCGTCTGACGCAAATCATGGCCGAGTTGCGAGACGTGGTTGATAGAGTTGGCATAACTTTGCCAACAGGAACCTCCCCGCCCGATTTCGATGACGAACTCTGGACCGAGTTTGTCAAGATTATTGCGATCACGGGCGCGGAGGACCGTCCGCTGTCGGCGGCTCAACTGCGAAGGCAATCCCTGTTGTTCGCCGATGCTGCGCGCGGAGTATCCATGACCCGACGCGTGATGCTGTATGGACTTCCCACTGAGGAAGTGCGTGTGCAGCTGAATGAAACCAAACTGTCTATGCTGGGCATTTCAATTGATGAGGTAGCGGTTGCCCTGGCCGAGGCTGACGCCCGAACCCCCGCGGGACAATTAACCGGAACCGGCGCCGCGCTTACCGTCGAGTTAACAGGCGAGTTTACGAATCTAGAATCCGTGCGAAATGTCATCGTAAGAGGCCTACCTGATGGGCGCGCGATCCGCATTTCAGATCTCGGTGATGTCGTGAAGTCGGAAGTCATCCCGCTGGAGAGCGTGTCACTCTCCAATGGCCAACGCTCTGTATTAATCGCAGTCGAAATGCAGCCTGGCTATCAGGTCGACCGTTATGGCGCGAGGTTTGACGAATTTCTTAATGCCTATCGCGCAAGCGCGCCTCACGGGGTCAGTATAGAGACGAGCTTTGATCAAGCAGGCTACACCATCGAGCGACTGCAGAGTGTTGGTAAAAATATGTTGATGGGCGTCACTTTGGTATTAACCGTGCTGTTGATCACCCTCGGGTGGCGCGCAGCGATGGTCGTCGCGGTAATCTTACCGCTGTGCACGCTCATGTCGATGATCGCCCTCTTCTACCTCAAAATACCCATCCAACACATGTCGGTAACCGGTCTAGTGGTGGCCTTAGGATTGCTGGTTGACGGCTCCATTGTCATGACGGACGAGATCCGCAAGCGACTCCTGAACGGACTAGCGCCTGCCAAAGCGATGAAAGGCGCCGTCTCGCGAATGCGTATCCCGCTGATGTCGTCGACGCTGACCACCGTCCTCGCCTTTCTCCCGCTGGTCATGCTGCCCGGTGCCGGCGGCGATTTCCTTGGATCGATTGCGGTGGCGGTCATTGCCATGCTGGTGTCTTCATTCATTTTGGCTATTGCCGTGACACCCGTACTCGCCTCCCGTTGGTTGCCATCAGGCATTGCGCTCGAGCACCGCTGGTGGCGGGCCGGGGCCAAAAACCAACGCCTCACCGCTGGATTTAGGCGATCCCTCAATTGGTCGATTCGTAACCCCCTTGGCGCATTTGCACTGGCTCTGACGCTCCCGTTAACGGGATATCTAAGCCTTGACACGCTGACCCTACAATTTTTCCCCGGAACAGATCGCGACCAAATGTACCTTGACGTGAAGCTATCAGAGGGCACCTCCATAGAGGATTCGCTGAATCTGGTGACCCAAATTGATAAAAAACTGCGATCAGAGGCACTCATTCGCCGCGTAGACTGGTCTATCGGCGAGAGCCCACCTGAGTTTTATTACAACCTGCGGGCCAACGTGAAAGGGGTGCCCAGCTGGTCGCGCGCACTGGTGCTCACCACCGATGAAAACCAGACAGACGCATTGATCACGCGACTCCAACGGGAAGTCGACAGGGAATTCCCCGCAGCTCAAATTCTCGTGCGTGGCATTGACCAAGGCCCCCCCGTTGAAGCGCCACTCGAGATTCGCTTGTTTGGTCCAAGCACGGATCTGCTGAAATCACTCGGCGAGCAATTTCGTCGACGCATGGCAGCGTTGCCCGATATCACCCACACCAAACTCCTGATGGCACCCGCACCGCCCAAGGTCGTCTTCGATCTCGATGAGTCGGCACTGATGCGAGCTGGGCTCAGCAAGGCCGAGGTCGCGCGTGGTATCCAAAGCGCTCTAAAGGGTCGCGTGGGTGGCGAGTTACTGGAGGGTACAGAGCGATTGTCCGTCCGCGCGATTCTAAAGCGAGAGGAATGGGATAGCACCGATGACCTAGCAAATATTCGTATTCCGATCCGCAATCGGGGCAGCGACACGCTCATTCCAGCGGTGCCGCTCAGCGCGCTAGGCACCGTGTCTCTGGAGCCCGACGAAAGTCCCATTGCCCGTAAAAACGGTGACCGGCTGAACAGCGTTCAGGGTTACCTAAAGCGCGGCGTGCTGCCCGAGGACGCACTAAGAACGCTAGCGCGGGACTTCGCGGCCAACCCCATGCCGCTTCCCTCGGGCTACCGTCTCGAATTCGGGGGGGACAGTCAGGAACGAGGAGAACTGGTGGAGGATCTGACTGCACCACTTGGGACGATCGTTGCTGCAATGCTGGCCACGATTTTGCTCACCTTTAATTCATGGCGGCTGACCGGTATCGCTTTTGGTGTGACCGGATGCTCCTTTGGACTGAGCCTGCTGGCGCTGGCCGCCTTCCAATACCCGCTGGGCATTCAGGCCCTGATTGGCGTAATTGGCTCGGTGGGCGTGTCGATCAACGCGGCCATCATTATTTTGAGCGGCCTCAAATTAAATGAGCGCGCGACGGCGGGTGACCCTGACGCCATTGTCGATGTGGTCATGGATGCGAGCCGGCACATTGTCTCGACCACCGTCACCACTTTTGGTGGCTTCTTACCACTGATACTGGAGGGTAGCCAATTCTGGCCACCCTTCGCTATGGCGATCGCCGGTGGTGTGCTGCTCTCTACCATTGTTTCTTTTTACCTCGTGCCACCCCTGTATACGCTGCTGATGCATCCCAGGCGCCATTTCCTGAAGTCAAAACCTCAACAAGAGCTTGAGATGCACACGTCGCTACCGGAGGCCGCATGAGTCAGGCTCTCCGTAACTATCATCACGGAGATTTGCGCAATGCCTTGATTATTGCCGCTGCGGAGCTCATAGAGCGCGACAGCACGCTTGATTTCACCATGGCTGAAGCAGCAGCCCGGGCAGGCGTCAGCGCTGCAGCCCCCTATCGTCACTTTGCCGACAAAGAGGCGCTTTTGCAGGCCGTGCGCCAGCTTGCCATTCTCGGGCTGGGCAACAGGGCCGCCAAAGCTGCGTCACTGCATCCTGGGGGTTCTATAGAAGGCATTCTTGCCATGGGGCATACCTACCTGCACTATGCGAGGGAAAAACGCGCCTTTTTCTCTCTGATGTGGGAGGACCGCGGCAACATAGAGGAAATTCGCGAAAACGTTGCTCAGGAGGACCACGGTGGCTTCATGATTTTGGTCGGGTTGGTTAAGGCCTTCTGCGAGCACAACAGCGATACTGCTATCGATGGCGTGTACCTTGCCACCCAAATTTGGTCCATGACGCATGGCGTTGCAACGCTCGAGGCCAGTCAATTAATCAACCTTTTCGATCGATCAATCGATCCCGAGGCGCTGCTAGACCAAAGCGTCAGAACCCTTCTGGTTGGCGCGACCGGGCATCAACCGTTATGAAACAAGCTGATTGCGACACATTCCACCGCGTCCAACCGCTTGTGACTTGGCCCAACTCGTCTGGAGTGGGATACTTCGCCCCCGCCGCCCGTAGCACAACCGGATAGTGCAACGGCCTTCTAAGCCGTAGGTTGCAGGTTCGAATCCTGCCGGGCGGGCCCTTAACCGCATAAAAATGAGGCTTCAAGCGGGAAAAAAGTCAATTTCGGGCACTCCCAGACTACCCTAGAGTAAATATGAGAATACCGTTTGATACAGAGATGTACTCAAATTTGCTAGCGGGCCTTGAGTAACTCGCTCTCGGTACCCACTATCCAGTGAGTGCCGTTTAAAGCATGATCTGTGTCTACTGGATCAATATAAAAGAGAGTTCTGATGACTCAGGATGTTTTGATAGCAGACGGCCCCGCACAGCCCAATCCGGCCGCAATCGATGCCTTTTGGCAACGAGCTTGTGAGCAGAACGCCGGGCTCGGGAGCGATTATCAAGTCCGCTCAATTGGCATCGATGCCGAAACAACCGAACAGATCTT
>ERZ802830.3504-NODE-3504-length-13262-cov-9.48724_pt1 | contig 13262 bp, 14 predicted proteins | sample MGYA00345654_ERZ802830 | MGnify/ENA primary metagenome ERZ802830 (study PRJEB30503, sample SAMEA104212375) | marine metagenome | biome: Westerlies Biome; feature: [SRF] surface water layer (ENVO:00010504) within the epipelagic zone...; material: water... | reverse complement strand
AACCCCTCCTAACTCTGGATAATGCTTTAATAACTCGTAAGTTTTGTATTGTGCCGAAACACTAAAAACTGTAGATAAAAATCCTAATAAAAAAATAAACTGATTGAAAATGCTTTTTGTCGATTTAAAAATGTTATTCAACGTTACTTTAAAATTTTGAGAATGCAAACATACAACTTATTTTTATTTAAAAGTCTATTTTAAAGTTATTTACAAAAAAGCACCACTTTTTTTTAAAAAAAGTGGTGCTTGTAAATTTACTGAAATTTTAAATCTTACTCTCCCCTGAGCATGGCCTTAAAATCTTCAAGGTCGTATTCATTTCCATAAAACAATGTACTCATTCTCATCACATCGCCTGCCAATAAAATAGCTGTTTTAATTTCATCTTCTGTAGCGCCCAAACGACGCAATTCTGCTTGGTGATATGGAATACAATACTGGCACTTTGTAGCTGCTGATGCCGCTAAAGCAATCAAGTGTGCGCTTTTTTCATCTATAGCCCCTTGCTGATAAAGTGCCATTTGAGATTTGAAATAGGTATCTGAACTTTTTAATATTGATTTTGGATAAAGGCTATTAAAAGGACTGCTTTTTAATAATTCTTGCTGTTCAGCATCTGTAATTTTGTCTTGTGCGTTAGCGAAACTCATGCATAAAAATAGACTTAGGCTTAATAATAAAAAACGTTTCATTGGATAGTATTTTAAGTTAATGTTTTAAATATAGTTAAAATACAGGTAATCAGGCTTTTATACTTATAAAACTTCTAATCGTAAGTGATTAAGCACTTGATATTGTGTGATATTACTAATCCTATGTCTAGTAAACAAAGTTTGTCAATGACATTAAACCCAGCTTGCTCACATAACAGCGTTGCAGCTTGTAAAGTTCCGCCTGTAGCTAAGACATCATCAACAATGACGACTGTTTTAGGCGACGATTCCTCCAAAGCCATTTCAAGCACATCATTCCCATACTCTAAGCCATAAGCTTGAGAAATTATTTTTGAATTGGGTAATTTTCCTTGTTTTCTTATGAGTTTTATACCACCTCCATAGGTTAAAGATAATGCCGATGCAAACAAAAACCCACGAGATTCAATTGCTACCCAATAGTCAGGAACTTCTACCAATTTCCCAAGTTCTAATACCGCCTTTTTGAAAACCTCAGGAGCTGATAATAAGGGCTGAATATCCCTATATAAAATTCCTTCTTTTGGAAAATCGGGTATCGATTCAATATGATCTTTAAAATTTATCATGCTTGTAAAGTTGTTTAATCAAAAATACAACTTCACAAGCATAATTTAATGTTGGGTTTAGTCTTTTACGGGCTTTTGAAATTGATTTACAAAAGCAATTTTACCATCAATAATTCTAAAACTTTCTTGAGCTCTTAAATTTTTAGAATTCCCCTCTTTATCGGTGTAAGTTTCACGGGTCCAAAGTAACACCCACTCGTGACCGTCTGGATTAATAACAGGAATCCAAACTACAGGAGTAATACTTATAGAATAGTTTTCAAAAAAACTACGATATGCCGCCTCAAAAGCTTCTTTTCCTTCAAGAACACTTCCATCTGAAGCGTTAATCATTATGTCATCTGAAACCATATTCAAGATGGGGTCGAATTGATTGCCTTCTGCTGCTTTTTGTAAGTCAAGTACTAATTTCGAAGCTTCGGAGCTGCCTATTTCCCATGAACTGGAATAAGTAGCCTCATAAGGGAACTCCTCTTTAGTTTTCATCATTGCCTTAACTTCGCCATTTAAAGTTTGCATATCAAAGTAATGTAGTATGGTTACAATCTTGTCGTCACTCCACTGGTAAGCCATATGTACTGGAACACGTTGTTTTTCTTTAGTAAAATTTCCTGTACCTGTCCACAGTCCCCAACCTAAGGTCCATACAGAACCATCTTTATAGCTTGCAGTTTCGGTGTTTAACCAGCCCCAAGCAATGTCACTAAATAAGGTGTGGTCTTGGTTTAACCCTGCCATTAAATCAGATTTAGTAAGCTTGTTTGTGTTACTCACATACACCCTGACCGTGTCTGATAATTTGGACTCAAACAATTTAAAATCGCCTTTAGTGTAATCGTTAAACATTTTCATGGCAGTCTCTGCCTTATCGTCAAAACGAATTTTTCCGGTACTTTTTTTGCCTTGAGCAAAACCTAAAGCCCCAATAAAAAGGACTATTAATGTAAAGTGTTTCATAATAATTTATTGATGTTTAGTTAAAGTTATTAATTAGTCAATCCAGCCACCTACTTGAGTTCTATAATCTATAGGGAATGCTTTCATACGGTTTTTTAATGAATCTGAGCATTGTCCTGCAACGATAAAATCTTTTACAGAAAACATTTCAAAAAAGGGCGCCATATTAGGGCCGTTTTCAAAATTATTAACATGAGTAATGAAATCGTCTTCATGTAAATATTTTTCCATTAAGGTTACACTTTTTTCATCCTTAGAAATAAAATAATTGTAATCATATGTATTTGGCTCGTTGGCACGAATGTAGGCTGTAATACTTTTAAGCGCGTCTTCTATTCGTGTTTTGTTAAAGCCTTTGTTAACGCCTAATTCTAGTAATACAATAAGTTTTTTCGAAGATTTGGTTTGGGCTGCTTTAGCGTTAGCCTCATTGTCAAAAACTGTGGTATCAAAAAACTGCACCTCCTTGGTGATTTTGTTACCATCCCATTGGTAAGAGATATGGAATGGAAAATTTACCTCTTGACCTGTGTAAGCCCCTTTGGCTTTAAAATTATTCCAAATATTGGTCCACGTTATCCCGTTTTCATAGGTTGTGGTCTCAATTTCAGCACCAAGTGCGTCGCCATCAACAGGGTCGAAACTTATATCTTCAAATAAATCAAAAAGTCCAGAGACTGCTGCAATGAACGCTGTTTTATTTAATGTTTGCTCATGAGGATTAATGAAAACTAAGCTGTCTGAAAAAACTTTCTCCAAATAGGCAATATTTTCATTAGATACCTCTTGAAAAAGCGTTTTAATTATTTCTGACTTCTCGTCATTTGTGGTAACTGTTCCATAAGGATTTTGACATGAAACCATAAAAATTACAGTCATGCATAATAAAAGGGATCTCATAATAAATCAAATTAGTTAAAAAATTAATTTACTAAAAAATAAACAAAATTCACAAATAATTGAATGATAGTTATTTAAACTAATTAGAGTGTTGAAATTGCACTTCTAAAGGGACATTGTAATTGGATTCTAATTCTACTTTTATCTTTTTATAAAAAGCGGTTGGTGGAGGTAAACTTATGGACTCCCAAAATTTGGCATTGTATGGTTTTTGAATTTCAGACATATCAATACCCTCTCCGTCTGGCCCTTTTAAATCGAACGTTTTTTTGTTTGTTTTTAAATCCATGACATAAACCTCATGCCTGTAAGAAACGGGAATAGAAGACGGTACTTTTTTACCTTGAAGTTTATAAGCATTATAAAGTTGAGGAGGCACTTTGGCGTTCTTATTCTTCCATTCGCGATTGTGATAACTTAAATATAATTTCCCGTTTTTGTCCTTTTTGTATATGTAGGTAGCATCTAAAATATTGGTTTCTACTTTATATATTGAAAATGTATCTATTCCAACGTATAGCTTTAAAAAGCCATAGCCGTTTTTTCGTGTCCCGTTTAAAATAACTATATCCTCGCCATCGTAATTAGAGTCGCCAATCTTTTTCCACTTAAATCCATTGGTATACACCCCATTCTTAAGAGGATTAATTTGGTCCATATAATTAACTGCATGAATCTTTTGTTTAATTTTTACATAGCGGTAGTCTGCAGATTTACGCATTTCTTTAACTGCTAATCTTGAAATGTGGCCAGAAGGGCCACGATCTACAACGTGCATAAACTGTTCCACAAAAAAACGAGACACATAATCCTCTACAGATGCCCTTCTGTATAATATCCCTAGTTGGTGTGGTTTACTAACGGTCGTATTTTTTAAATTTTTCAGTGCTGCATTAACATATTCTTTGGGTGCCAATAACTCTACATCGTCTAATTGAGTAATATTCTCTTTCAATACAATAACTTGACTTTCTGCATCAATAAATTCTTTGACTCTAACTTTAAACGTTTCAAAACCAATACTTGACACCTCAAGAATATCCTCAAGTTCATTTATTGTAACTACCAGATGAAATCGTCCCTCATCATTGGAAGCGACACCTATATTTTTTTCAACAACCCCCACAGCCGCATAAGGAACAGGTTCGTCAAATTCATCTACGATAACTCCATCGACAACAACCCTGTTTTGAGCTAAGAAAATAAAAGGAATAAGGAAGAAAATCTTAAAAAAATGAATCATTATATATTAATTATTTAAAACTACATTAAACACCATAAAACCAATCTCTTCATCTGCTATTTGTGCATCCATATCAAAATAAACTTCTACAGGATAACCATACGTTTCATTAAAACCCAAACTGTATTGGAACGGTTCATTTTCTAATTTAGAAAAAATAAGCTCAAAAAGCGCATCAAAAGTCACAGGAAACTCCTCATAACCCCACTTTTCATTGCCTTCAACATTTACCGCAACACCATTTTCAACAGTGATTTTATAAGGCTCTTCAATTAAACAAAAACAAGCCACTTGAAGCTGGAACGTATAACTATTTATTCCAGATAAAACCCATTTTTGATAGGCATTTTCAGCCAATGAATCAATAGAGCAAGTGCCATCTCTATATAGTGTCACACCACTTATTTCTGCGAAACAAGCATTGGGATAAGTTACCTCATCACAACCACATACTGGTGCATATTCTTCGGTACAAATAGCTTCGGGGTCAATAAGGGCTGGGTCTATACATCCTTCTGTTTTATCGTCACCATTGCAAGAAAATAAGAATATAGAGTAAATTAAGAGCAAAAGATTTTTCATTAAAACAGTTTTATTATCTTTTTTAAAGGTATTCAAAAAAAGTATTAATTTTTAAATGTTTTCTCGGTCTTTACTTGATTTTTTGTATTTATTATTTTGAAAAAAACACTATTGTTTATTGGACAAATTTTAACATTAAAATTTTGTTAAATAAAAAACCCCGAATGTTCGGGGTTTACTTTTTATTCTTCATTTTTATCGGGTCGCTCTTGTTCTGCAACAGTAAACCTAACTACTTTACCGTCCTTAATTAAAGCATCGTGTACTTGAAAAACTTTAACTTCAGTGCTGTCAATAGTCATTGTTAAATCATGGCCAGAGGTTACCCATTCCATAAGGTTCCCTTTTTTGTTGGTGTATGTATTAGCTAAAAAATATTTTGAGTTCCATACCGGTGATGCTCCTGCAAACCATTCACTAAGAAATTGTATGTGCGCTTCAGTACCTTCAATGTATTCGCCTCTAGGACCCCATACTTTTATAGAATCGACATTCATTCCTTTTATAGCCTCTAAATCTCTGTCGTTATGAGCTTTTACATAGTCTTTCCAAATTTGGACATTGTCCAAGTTTCCAGCAATGATGTCAATAGACTCGCCATCATCGGTCATTTGATGGCCAATAACCTGTGGTGCGGTTGATACTGAGTTTTGACAAGAAAAAAGAACTAGCACAAAACCCAAAGAAATTAATAACTGTTTCATGATTTTAAATTTTAGTTAGTTAAAACACTCAATTTACAAAAAAGAATTCTAAGAATTAAAGACTTGTAAATAAGTATATTAATTCATTTGCATTTTGGTCTTCTTCAAATTATATGAAATGTGTTTGTGATGTTAAAAATACTTTAATAGATTGGGGCTTACGTTATTTTAGTCATGTTTAAAAAATCTAAACTTCCCAAAAAACCACTTGACCCCAGTTGCTTAAATTGCGGTCATCCTTTTTTTAGAAATGAAAAGTATTGTCCTGAATGTGGCCAAGAAAATAAAGGCCAACACTTAAGCTTTAATAATTTTATTTTTAGTGTTCCTAGTCTATTTTATTTCTGGCACTTAAAAAGGTGTACCAACAAGGTTATATTAAAACATTTATAAAGTTTATTTTCTTGAACCTTGTGTTTTCTATGCTATGTGTCTTGGGACTACTTATTGTAATTGCGGCTACTTTAGCTATGTATTAATTGTAAATTAATTTAATGCGGATTCCTAATTAAAATTTGTAAATTAATACACTATTAATTAATACTTTAAACTTATGAAATTTCTAACTGGCTCTGTTTTGGCTATATGCTTAATCTTTGCGTGTATGCCATCAAATGAAGCAACCTCTGAACCAACAAATGGCTTTGGTCCTTATGAAGGCCAAAGTGTGTATTTAGGTGATGAATCTTATGTGGATTTATTTAAAAAATTGGATGCCGCCTGGGCTGCCCGTGATTATGAAACTATGAAAAGCCTAATTTCTGATGATGGCGTTTTTGTTTTTGAAGATGGCACAACCGTCAATAACGGCTCAGCCTTCACTGAAAAAGTTGAAGCAGAATATCAAGCCTCATTGAGTGATGATAGCCCTTGGGGCTGGGTAACCGATTACGCTTTTGCTGCTTATCCTAAAGGCTCCGAAGACCCTAGAGCCACAAATCAAGCTGGGCAGTGGGTAAATGCCCAATTTACTGGTGCTGATGCCACCTACATTGAATGGTATCAATTTGTTGATGGCAAACTAAAAACCTGGTACCAATCAAAAGGCAATTTTGTTTTTGAAAAATAATTTAAAAGCCTTCATTTTGTGGAGGCTTTTTACTTTTTTAGATTATTCTTTCAAAATTACTCAAATTGACTAAACCTGTTTTTTTTATTTGTGTTTCAATCTTGCACATTTTTTGTACAAAAGTTTTTGCTCAAAGTGTTCACCTTAAGTCGGTGTTAGCAAATAGTAACACAAAAAAAATCATTAAAAACGCATACATTTTAAATGCTAATAATATTATTATAGATAGTACTTCTGGTAATGGAAAATTTGAATTAATTTTTACCAATCCTAAGGGTATCTACAGTCTTTACAAATCAAATTATTTTGTTAAAAAAATAACAATTAAGGATGCTTATAAAGACACTATTTATTTAAATCCAATCCAAGAAAAATTATCGGAAATTTTAATTCAATCCAAAAGGCAAAAACAACTTTTAAATATTGAAACGGGTACAAATTATCTCAATAGATTAGAAATCACAAACATTCCATCTATTTTAGGAGACCAAGACATTTTAAAATATTTAGCATTAAGCCCTGGCATTCAGCCTTCAATGGAGGGACAATCTGGATTTTTTGTAAGAGGAGGAAATAGCAGTATGAATTATTTTGAGTTGGATAACATGTACTTGCACCAAATTAATCATTTAGGAGGATTGTATAATGCTATTAACTCAGATATGATTCAATCTGTTAGATTTTCAAAATCCAGCTTTGATGCAAATTTTGGAAACAGGATGAGTTCTGTAACGGAGATGAAATCACTAAAGAAACCAAAGCATTTGAATGGTAAAATTTCACTTGGTGTTTTAGCTTCAAGAGGAACAATTAATATCCCTATTAATGAAACAACATCCCTATTATTATCTGGCAGAAGAACCTATTTAGATCTAATAAAAAACCTATTCTCCAACGATAATGAAAATTCGTTGTTATACAAAAACACAAATTATTCTTTTTATGATTATTATTTAAAATTAAAAAAATCAATGGGGCAAAAAAGTTCTCTTAATTTTAAAATTTTTAAAACAAAAGACAATTACCTGAGAGACAAGCCCTCTGCTGAATCTTTTAAAAAGGGTAGCTGGTCTAATATTGTGCTTGGAACAGATTGGAGTTATTTGTTTTCAGAAAATTCAAAGAATACTTTCCAGATCAATTACTCTGGATATAGTTTTAATTTTTCAGAAAAATTATTATCGTATGACTATGATTTAAATAATTATTACAGAAGATTCTCTATAGAAAACACTTATTACAAAACATCAACTTTATTTAACTTTTCTGCAGGAATAAATTATAATTTTATAAAAAATAACACAAAAAATATTGAAGCCTATTACAACGATAGCCTATTAAATGTTGAAAATAGTCCGGTTCAAAATAGTAATATTATTTCTATATATGCTCAAATAAAATCGGTTTCCTTTAATGATTTTGATTTTAAACTTGGTGGACGATTAACCCATTACAATTATGGCTCAAAAATTGATTTTACAACAAATAATTACCTTAGATTTGATCCAAGGTTAACTCTTAGTTATAATATTAACAACAAGCAATCAATTAAATTTTCATACCAAAACATCCATCAATTTCTTCATCAAACAACCATTACCTCATTTAGCTTACCTTCTGATTTTTATTTACTCAGCAATGCAACAGCTAAGCCGCAATTCAATCATATGTTTAACCTAGAACATGTGGTTTTTTTAAAAAATTTAAGTCTTACTTCAGGGTTTTATTATAATAAGGTGTTGAATTTTTCTGAACTTAAAAACGGCACATTAAACAATCTGTTTAATAGTAATGTATACAGTGAACTTGTTTTTGGAAAATTAACGTCTTATGGACTTGAACTAAGTCTAAATACCAAAATTAAAAATGTTGAAGGGAACATTAATTATACATTTTCTGATAGTGAAGTACAATTTGCTGATTTAAATGATAACCTACCTTTTAAACCTGTTTTTGATCGCCCTCACAATTTAAACATTTCTTTATCATATAATATTAACAAAAGAATTAAACTTGGTGGGCTTTTTATGTTTTTTAGTGGCCAAAACTACTCGGAACCTACTGCAATTAGAATAATAGAAGAACTACCTGTTTTAGAATATAGTAGCACAAATAATAACAGATTCCCAAGCTATCATAGATTAGATTTGAGTATAAACTATAAATTAAAAGAAACTAAAAAATTAGAATCTAACTTAAATTTGACTATATATAATTGTTATAACAGAAAAAACCCATTTTACATAAATTATGAGTCTACAAGAAACACCAACTCCTCCATCACTTTAACTAAAGAGAATTTATATTTGTTCCCTATAATACCAACTATTAACTGGAATCTTACTTTTTTCTAATGAAGCTTGTTTTATTTTTATGCTGTTTTTGCTTTTGTTGCAGTCCAGACGGATTTGATAATACTATTCATAATAGCCTTACTGTTGAAGGGTATATTGAGCCAGGTAAATATGCAAGGATTTACTTGACTAAAAACTTACCAGTAATTGGAACAATTGACTCGTTAGATTTAGTAGATTCTATTGAAACTACAGCTAAAGTAGAACTCTTCTCAGAAAATACTTCAGAAATTCTAACCTTAAAAAAAGATTTAAATCGATTTCCTTTTTTTTATTACAGAAGTAATATCATTTCAGGTGATATAAATAAAAACTACACGTTAAAAATAAGTTTAAATAATTCTATTTACAACGCTGAAACAACAATTCCGTCTCAACCTATAATTGAATCTTATAATTTTGAAAACACCAAAAAAGACTCTCTAAGAAAATTAAGTGTTTCATTTAAAAAACAATTGGATTTAGTTGGGTTTTACAAATGCTTTATAAAACATAATAATGATGATGTTTATACCAAAGCCAAACCTTTTATTTTTAGTGATTCACTTGTTATATCTAATACATATACTGTCTCCTTTTTGTATGATAAAATAATTGATAATGAAATTAAAAATCAAATGAAAGTTGGAGATACCATAGAATTCAAAATTAGTTCGATTCCAAAAACAGAATATGAGTTTTGGAAAGCAATCGTAGGAGATCAAACAACTTTAAACAATGATGTTTTATTTACACAAAACACTCCTACTAATATCTATGGTGCAAAAGCTTTTGGTTATTGGTCTGGACAAAATTCTCAAAAAACTACAATTATAGTTAAATAAAAAGTGGGCTTGTAGCCCACTTTTTAATAATATAAATACGCTTTAATTAGTCGTCAAGTGCCTCATCCAATGAGTTTTCAAAATTATCTAGAACAGTGTCTAATTTGTTTTCAAGCTCATTAAAACTATCATCAAAATAGACTTCTAAATCTTGTGTTGAACCATCGTTAAAGAGCATATGTATGTTTAATACGTCCTCAGTTACAGTCTCATATTGTCCCGTATTATAATTATATTCCTCATAGGTGTCTTGATCCACATAAAATTCACCTTTAGCAACAGCACTATTATCTAAAAGAATTGTAATTTCAGTATTAGTATTAAGAAAGTCTACAAGCTCTTGAATCGAAGAATCATCTTCAGATGGAACTATTTTATTAGTTATATCACCAGTAACTTGTATTTCAGCATTAACAACTTTTATAGACAAATTTAAACTGTTTAAAATTTCATCTATATCTTCATCAATATCATCGCCATCATTATCAATTGGATAAAAATTACCATTTGCTGTCATACTCATTTCAAATATGGTATCACCATCCATAGCGATTGATGAACTCGCGATGAAAGTTTCATTTGAATTATTTTGAAAAGAAACATTTAATCCCATACAGCCCAAGGTTGTTTGATTGGACAAATTGTTAGGCAGGTATTTAAAATCATCAACAGAAGCAGAGAAATTTTGAGTCATATAAACCGTATTGTTATATTTTAATTCGGCAACAACTCTTGTTGGGACCTCAACTTGATCTTCAGTAAAATATCCCGTATTAAAACTGGAAACTTCAAGTCTTAAATTGTTATCTGCACAATCAACTATAAAAATCATGTTGCCTCCATTAGTTGTTTTTTCAAACTCTTTGGTTGAATTATTCCAAACCCAAGTGCCTTTTTCATTGTTAAATTCATCAAGCAAAGAATCGTCACTTTTTAAGGAGCTGATTGCATTGCTAGTTAAAAGCGCATTCAGTTTATTTTTATCAAAATCTGAATTATAGGCTATTAAAATATCGACTGTGTTTTGAAAATATGCAGAAAATAAAGGCTGATTGTCCCCTTTTGATGATTTGCTTGGACGATCTGTGTTAGGATCCATACAGTCTAAAACAACAATAAGGTCATCAATTTGTGAACAACTATTCATAGAATCCATTTCATCCATAAATGCAATCGAGTTGTTCTTCAACCCTTCTTTGGTTTCTTCAACAGTAAGATCGGTTGAAATGTCTGGATTATCTGAGTCAGAGCCGTCAGAGTCAGAGCCACACGCACATAACATGATGGCCGAAATTAAAAGTAATTTTTTCATGTTTTGTTATTTGATTTACTCAAAGGTAATCATAAGTGCTATGATATTCAAAAGATTACATCAAAATCATGGCTTTAAAATCTTGAAAAATATTACTGTCTGATGGTGGAATTAAGGCTTCCCAAGCATTAATAAAAAATTCAAAAGCCATTTCTTCAGCTATTGGAATTTGCTTAATTAATAACACGACATCCCAAAGTTTGGGGTTTTCAAAAAATAATGGAGCTAACTTTATTGCTATGGTTTTATTATGTGTTCTAAAGTAACGGTCTAAACTAAGTAGCTCTTGGTTTTCAGCAATCCACTCCGCAAGTGGCCTATCAATATGATACGTTTTATCATTTAAAATATCTCGAAGTACGTCATTTAAATCATTGGCTAACTCTGCATCGCACTCTTTTGAAACCGCATGAAGTGCATATAAACCGGCAACCTCGCATAAAACTTCTTCAAACCAACCAAACTGATCATGGGTATTATAAAAATCACAATCAAGTAAATGATGGCCATATTCATGAGCAAATTGTAATACATAATTCGCATAAGCATCATTATCTGCATTAATATTTAAGTAGATTCTGTTCTCAGGCGTTACTTTATACATTTTTGGGTGTTCCTGAGAAAAAGCGGTGTCTGTATAGTTCTCTACAAGCACGGCTTTTTTATTAAATAATTTAGGGGTGATAACCGTTTTAAAAACACTTACTGTTTGCGAGAGGCAAACTAAAATATCGTCTAAATCGCGATCTCCCCATCCAGAAATATTTAAAATAACATGATCTCCTTTAATTGTTCTCATGAAAATGTATTAAAAACCTAATAAATTTTAGTCTGCAAAAATAATTGGTTCTTAAGTATTACAAGTAATTATTGTGATAATTTTAAATTTTTTTTACTTGTATTTAGTTGAGCGAAATAATGGTATCATTAACAACCTCCGAAAAATAAAATTTAACCTTAAGTTGTTCTTGTTCTTTGACCATATATACACTTTCCAGCCAGTCAAAAATCATTTGAATTTTACCCTCTGGTGTTGTAACTATAAATTCGCCATGTTGTTTAAGTGATAGGTGTGCTGAATTTTGGTCTGTATCAATAACAACATCTTCAAAAGAACGTTTGGCTTCAAACTCACCAAAACTTTTTACATAGTCTACAAATTCATCTTTGGTATATGTTCTGCTATTTTCAAAAATGAAAAAATCGTCGGTTACAATGTCGCCAAAACGGTCAATGTCTTGGTCAACAATTTCAAACAAAGTGTCTAACGTATTATTAGCTTCTTGATCAGATATGTTTTCAGGCATATTGCATGCCATGAAAAACGAGATTGTAATGGTTAAAATTATTTCTTTCATTATAGTGTTTGTTTTAGGATTTCCAGCCAGAATTTGAATTCGTTAATGACATATAAACAGGATACATTACCACTACTGCAGCCACAATATGAAAATAGCCAAACAGGTCGGGCACCCCAACATCGTTAGCTAAAATATTAAAAGCTTGAAAAAGGTTGACAAAAATAACGGCAGCACCAATTTTTTTGGCTAAATGTGTCGCCGCTAAATTCTCACTGTTATATGATAACTTACTTGGTGCTGTTAATATAGCTAATGCAAAAAATAATGCCATTACCAACAAATGAGAAAGATCATGGTCTTGAGAATACTTGGCCCCCTCACCTATTACTGGAATTAAACTCCATAAAAAAATACCGGTTAAAAATAATTTACGCTGCTGTTTTAAAGCGCCTGCTGCTGCAATAGCTATAAAAAGAACACTAAAAGTTGTAAATGCAATAGTTTGTAAATCCATAAAATTAGCTTTAGTTAATTAAAAATAAATAGGACTTTGATGTTACAATATAAACGCCTAAAAAGTTTATAGTCTAAAATAATAACTTAAGATTTTAAAAACAGTGTTTTAGCAAAAAATCCGAGAAAATAATCAACATTTGCCGTGATTTACTATCTTCATAACTCATTAACCAACAATTATTTACAATGAAAAATTTAGTTTTCTTTTTTGCCCTTTTATGTAGTACAAGTTTAGT
>ERZ802830.3503-NODE-3503-length-13263-cov-10.3026_pt1 | contig 13263 bp, 10 predicted proteins | sample MGYA00345654_ERZ802830 | MGnify/ENA primary metagenome ERZ802830 (study PRJEB30503, sample SAMEA104212375) | marine metagenome | biome: Westerlies Biome; feature: [SRF] surface water layer (ENVO:00010504) within the epipelagic zone...; material: water... | reverse complement strand
TCGTCGTGGTCGCTATCACGAATCAACTTTTGAACCACATCAATAACGAGGTCTTTCTTTTCTACACCATTCAATTTACTGAATGATTGCACAATCTTCATACAATGAGTAATAATCTTAACAATGTTGGAGAGAGTGATACGGGTATCGAGTGTCATTACCACTTGGTCATAACAATTATCGAAGTATTTGTTCTTGTCTACTACAAGTACAGGAGTCTTCGATGCTTGTTTTCTTGGGCTAACACTCCTAGATGACGGAGGAGTGCGTAAGCGAGGAGAGTTTATTGTTTCAGCGACAATCGTTTTGTTCATTCGTATATTTTACTCTAACGAACCATTTTATTTTCTTCCAACAAACCATTTAAAAAAATTGAAATTCTAATGTTAAACAGTATACTTTGTATCATCAGTGGATTGAGCGTATCAAAATGAATACATCATCAGTGGATTACAGAATAAACTCGGCGAATATTGTGCGCATAGAAACCATAGTTCGAAACAAAAATGTGGATGTGTACATCGCTCTGTGGAGGGAGTATCAAAAGGTTTGTGTAAAGGAAATCGAAAACGACGAGAAAGTGGATAACGAGCTTTGTGTTCTTTCAAAATGCATACATCCAAAAATTGTTCAGTTTTTTGGTGCGGGTAAAAATGAAAATCATACATTCATGATGTTCGAGTACATGGAAAATGGAGACCTTGAAAATTACATCAAAAAAGAGAAAATTGACAATAAGAAAAAGATCGACATTATGTTAGACATCGCTATTGGACTTCACTATTTACACAACAGGAATCCAGAAATAGTTTTGCATAGAGATTTGAAACCAGAGAATATACTCATTAATAGACATGGAGAGGCAAAGATTTCTGATTTTGGAATCTCCAAATTGGTAAATACTGATAGTTCAGATGTGTTTAATGGTCACACTGGAGAGACGGGAACCTATCTATGGATGTCTCCTGAAGTCCTTAAACACGAAGAATACAATTACAAATCAGACATCTATTCACTCGGTTTAATCATATACTATATATGGATGGAAGAGAAGCCCTTTTTAAGAAACAACTTGAATACAATACAATTAATGTTTGCGAAATTTCAAGACAATCTTACCATTGATGTTACAAACCATCATGCGCTCGACGAGTTAATCAAAAGATGCTGTTCGTTCGAAAAAGAAAATAGACCATCATCGAGAGAAGTGATAGAAAGTTTGAAGGTCATTCTGAATGACCTCTTAATCATCTGAATATGTGCTTTATTGTAAACTCATTATTCCCTACACTCAACTCGTTCACGATTTCAATACCCTCTTGTGCGATGATCATCTTTCCATCTTCTTGATAGAAATGCATCTTATATTCAATATTCCTATCATTCCCAGGTTCTTTTGTTCTTTGTTCAAAAGTGAGTCCGTTCTCTGATATGCTACCAATATCTCCTATACGAACCGAGTTTCTCCAGTGCATCACTGCATTGGAATCTGAATACAAGATGCATCCTTCGGGTATATCCACAGCATGTGTTCTTCCACCATCGTCGTACTGAATGGTGTGATACACATCGAGTGATTGTGTATTTACGGTGGTGACTTGATGTAAATCCACGGTATTGACTTCCACATGTTTTTTATATGAACTCAATGCATTTGACATTGAAATCCATTCAGATACATTGTTTTCACCTAGAACCAACACCTTTTGAAATTGTTCTCCGTCTTCGTTCACAGCGTACCGTTCTTCGTCTGGTCGATAAATAAGGTTCGACAAAACCGTCAAGTTCTCTGTTTCAGAGGCTTGTTCGTAGACAAGCGCTTCCATACCTTGGAATTTCGAATCGATGTACGATGCCGAATAGACGCTCGTGAAGTCTTCGTCTGGGTTTGTAAAAAATATGTCCCGTTGTTCCTCATCGTTGATGGCGAACACCAATCCTGGATTTTGATAATCTGCGCTAGGAAGCTCACCCCAACCTGCGGTGCCGTTCACATCGATCGCTTTCAGGAACAAAATATTGCTCAAACTAGAAAAGTTGGGCACATTGGAATCCAAAATGAATTCTTGTGTGCGTAGTGAAGTCAAATCTCGAATCACACCACCATTCACATCTATGTCATTCGCATCTTGTAGTGCCATGTCACCTAACCCCAGATTTGAACGAACTAACTCATAATTTCCGAGAAAGTCGGATAGGTTGTTGTCTTTGAGTAAAAACTTGTCTTCCATCACATCATCTCTCAGATATTCAGGTATATTCATCAAGTCGTTGAAATCTCCGGTGTGAGACACAAGTTCTAGTCTCAAATTGGAATACGCCTCATGAACATTCGTTAAATCGCTCAAGTTGTTTGTCGCTACCATGTAATTGCATCCGTTCTGGAATGAGATGTTGTTTGTAGGGATTTTAACGGATGTAAATCTTGTATTCACGGAGTCTTCCAACTCGGACACTCGATTAACCAATGTGATATTACTAGATTTCAAACCTTCGAAATTGTTGTGTGTGTGCAATTTGCTGAAGATATACTGGTCCGTAAAGAACTCTTCGGATTCCGTATTATTGTTCATAATAACAGTTCCCGCGGTACCCAAGTTTACATTGACAAGTGGTAGCGAACTCCATTCGGTACGACCTTCGTTATCTTTTACCGTGAGAAACTGGTGATCGTCGTAAAGTGGAGGTGGATATATGAATTGTTCAACTTCAGCTTTCGTAACTTTAATCGATTGTTCGGTGGGGTTAATGAACTGGAGACCTAGATTACATAACGCTTCGGTACGATCATTAAGATCGTTCAAGTTGTTTGTTGTCCGTAGAAATTTACTTCCATTCCCAGAGGGGTCTTGTATCGTTTCCAACTCTGCTTGAAGTTCAGAGATTTGCTCCAGATTCGTTTGAATTTCTCCATGAATGGAAGAATACATGTCGTGCATGAAAGATAGTGAAGTGAGCTTAGTCTCTGGGTTCACTTCCGCCGAATACATGTTTTCGGACAAAACGGTGTTTGCGTCCGTCAATATTGGGGTACTTTTGATATTTCCATCGTTCTTCACAATCAATGCTTCGTTTTCAGTGAGATTGTTCAAGATCAAATCGTTCAGCTTGAGTTTATCGAAGAAACGAAACCCATTTTCGTCGAGTGGTGCGATGAATTCATGCATTCCTAGATTGGAGAGGGCTTCCACTTTGTCGTACACATCGCTCAGATTGCTAGCAGGATTGAGCGTCTCATTTTGTACGACATAACCCACATCATTGTGGAATTGACTCAAGTTCGACTCGTAGTTATCCCTCGAAATATAATCCCAGTAGGCTTTTCCTTGATGATCGCTCGTCAAGACCTTGTTAACGCCATAATTACTTAATAACCACAGCTCGTCTGTTTTTAAAACATCATGATTAAGCAAATCGTTTTCGTCTAGTAGCGCCATTCTTCCTAAGCCTAGATTTTCACGAGCTCTTTCCACATCACTCAAATCTGCTAAATTGTGCTTTCCTAATAAAAATGTTGACATTATTAATACAAATGTACATATTTATGGATGTAATTTGGACTTCAAATCTTACAAGGAGTTTTCAAGGATGGTCATCAAAGATTCGATTTGGTCGAGTTTGTCAGTAAGTTCCCGATACATCGCATCCACATGATTTCCCTTGACAACCGAGTCACTTGATGCTGTTTTGTAACTATCCATCAATTTCACGATTCCATATTTCGTTTCGTTTCCAATCTGTAAGGGTGTCCAAGAGACAATTCGAGGATCGTCCGCATTAAACGACATAAAATTTCCCTCGATATTCGTGTATATGGGAGGAACTACCGTGAACGAGGATGCATGTGTGTTATTCGTGGTCATCTTTCCCCCGTCAATGATGACACTCGAGTCGTTCTGTAAGGATATATCACCTATCTTTAAATTTTTCATGACTTCTTCATGGTTTAATTGGTTGTCTCCTCCAAATGACTTCGACTTTTCCAACAGCGGTATATCGTTGGTAAACTGATCCAAATACTGTGGAATGTTCAGTAAGTCTTTGAAATTATTTGTGTAACAAACTTGTGGTATCTTGAGGTTTTCATATACGCCTAGATCTTTCAAGTCGATGTTACTCAAGTGCTCGTACCCAGATAAGTTACTATCTAATATTCCGTCTGGTGGATCTTCTAACTCGTCGAAGAAATACCGTAGATTTCCACGAATTAACTCTAAGGCTTCGTTAGTTTCTGTTCTAAGAGAATCGACGAGGTTCCCATTCGGGACTTCGTGCTCTAATGAGTCTAGTGTCAAATCTTCAAAAGAGTTGTGTAGATATACGGACCCTACATTTGAAGTCGATGCGGGATCTAAATCACTCACAATCACATTACTGTTCCAGATCGTGTAAAACTTTAGATTTGTAAAATCGTCTGTGTCAAAAGTTTTGTAAATGAGCTTCGATGTTACTTCTATCGAGTCGATATGGGCATCTTCGGTGTCTTCTGATGCTACCGTGCCGATGTTGAAGAGATTGTACACCTTCTCCAAATCATCCACATCACCCAAACATTTTGCTCTTTCTAAATACGCTTTTTTAACCACCACATTTTCGGTGATGACGGATTTTACGCGATCGATGTCGAGATTGTTTTGAAACTCGTGTATTTTTGTGAGTAGGATGTCTTTGAAATATGGGATGTTCGAAATCTCCACCGACGACAAGTCGGTTGTGTCTTCTAAGAAATTGTGGATGAGTTTGTACTCATTTTTTAAAGTCAAGTCTTGGTTCAAGAAGGGGTTATTCCAGCACACCTTGTTTCGAACCATCAATTCGTCGTCAACGATGTTTGAGGAATACAAAAAACCATCTTGTACGACTTCGGATAGAAGATGAAAATGTTCCACATGAACTTTGTTGACTTTTGGTAGTATTTCTTGTTCATAGGATAGATTTCCTAATGTGTTATCGAAAAGCTGATTGACTCGTCCGAATATATCGCTTGTGCTACCTTCGTTAAAGTTAATGACTTCTATTAGTTCGTTTAAGTTGCTACTACTCGAGAATAGCTTAAGTTCGGCGTCGTAACTTGTGGGTATGGTTTGATCCTTTCTCGGTAAGTTAGAGAGCTTGTAGATGTCACCATCGTACGCAAAGCTCGAAAGTGTGGTCGTGATCGCAAAACTGTTGGTGTTTAAAAAGTTGGAAATGTAAATGTTCGGTTCGTACACCCACAAATAATGTTGCTCTTCCCAAGATAATTTGTCGTTCTTTTGTTTCAAAAAGTATCCCGATGTTCTTTGGTCACTCGTTAATCGGAAACTGTCAGCCACGATCTTCCCATTAGAGACCACTACATTGTCTGCGTAGACAGAATCGAAACTTCCTATTCGTAGCACTTCTTTGCTTCTCGAGGTGCTTTTCACATCCCCTAAGTTCAGCTCACAAGGCATATAATAGCTTGGCATTTTTGGACACGATCTCCTTATTGAAAGAATGCAACAAAAGAATGTCTACGAACTTAACTTGCGTGCCAAGGCATCTATTCTGCTACTAATCAGTTCTATTCTTGCGTTCAGTTCGGTGTACACCTTGAACACCGCGGTAGCGCTCGCAATCTTTCCGAGGGTCTCCGAGTTGCTTATATCGTGAGTCAATTGTACCACCCCGTACAACTCTTCGGTTGCTGTTTGAATTGTTTTCCAGCACACTTTTCCCTCTTTGTTCTCTGCTGCCAAAAAGTGGGTTTGTATCGTATCTTCCTTTAGTGTGGGAATCTTGTCAAATACGAATTTTTCTTTTACGGTGAAATCGTTCACAACTACTGTACCTCCTGTAATATTCACATCGTTTGAGTTTTGGGTGGACATCGAACCTAGTCCCAAATTATGACGAGCTGTGTCCACATTTCCCAAATCGCTAAGATTGTTGTTTTTCTCCAAGAAGGAGTAATTGTTGAAGTAAGATAGATTTTCAGGAGTGTTATCCAAGCTCGTATAACTTCCAGTCCATGATATAGGATGAAGCTTTAGATTGGTTCGGGCTCTGTTCGCATCGATGTTTAAGAATGCGTCATCGATCAAGCAAAATTGCTGCCAATCTTCAAGGTCTCTCACCTTTATGGGTACCATGTTAGACAAAGTATCTATTTCGTTCAGTAAGTCTTCGTAGATGTTGATGATAGAATCTATATTTGGCACCGTAAATGACTTTCGTTCCACAGGAACGCTGTCGATGTCTGATGATATACATACCATTCCTTTCGTACCTAGCCTATGATCCGCTGTTGGCAAACTCTGCCAAACCGCTTCTCCACTTGCGTTTTGACACCCTAAGAAAGCCCCCTCGAAAGGTAACTTTGAAAAGACGAAATCGGAGAGGATTTCCAAGTTTTCGACGACTACACTATCCGAGTTTTGTTCGGATAAGGTTCCTAATTTCAAATTAGACTTTGTCTCCACTAATTGAGGCGTAAGCTCTTTCAAGTTGTTGTTCTTTGTGAGCAATCCATAATGGTCTATGAGATCATTCATGAATTGCTGTTCGGTCGTAGTTGATATTTTGGAATTCAACTCTGTGTACGCCTCGAATAGAGCCTTCGAAGTTGGTGCTGTAAATGGGTCGTCTGATGTGTAATCTGAAGAAAGCTGCAGCATTCCAAAGGCGCTACCGTTTCTACCTGCGATGGGAAAATCTACCCACTCTGTTTGCATGGTATTTGCCGCGTCGTTGTACTCTGTAACCTTCAAGTATTTGTTCAAGTACTGTTCTACATTATTCCTTTGGGGAATGAAGTGAAAGTTGTTCAATACATATAAGTTTGATAACACGATTGTATCTGAATTCGCGAAAGAAGCAAACGGACCAAAGCCTAGATTCCTCTTCGCTTCCTCCACATCCAAAATATCAGACAAGTTATTCGCTCTTAGTAGATACTCCGATTCTGTGAAGTAGTCAGACAAATTCATCGGTGTATTTAATAAGTCGTTGTAGTCCCCTGAGAACGCAACATTTGCCAAAGAGCTGGTTTCCACATAGTTCAAATCGTTTTCAAATTGACTAATATTCACCTCATTCTGTGGTTTGTAGGCCCAATCGGGTAATTCGTTCTTGTAAAAGCCTAGCGTGCCTTCGCTGTCTAGTGACACGACGAAGCTACCCTCCTCGGCATTTGCGGCATGTAAGACTAGATTACTTACGGATATGCTTCCTCCGGTAATGTCCACATCATCCGCGTTTTGTAGTGCTAGTGTTCCTATTCCTAGATTGTTGCGAGCCTTTTCAATATTTGTTAAGTCTGACAAGTTGTTTTTTGAAATCAAAAATGTACTCATTTTACATTTAAATTCGATTAATTTAAATAATTTAAAAACTCAGGCATATAAAATACTAAATGCCGGGTGGTTTACTACAACTAGTTTCATTTGGGGCACAAAATCTATATTTGAATGGGAATCCTTCTATGAGTTTCTTCAAAAAGGTCTACAAAACACATACGAATTTTGCATGTGAAAGTATTCGTCTTAATTTTAATAAGACCACTATAAACCATGATACCGAAACAAAACTCTACACGAAGATCGACCGTAACGCAGACTTAGTGAATAATATATACTTCGTGTTCAGTTTACCAGCCGTTCGAAAAGTCGGACATAATGTTTTTCGATATGTTGAGTTCTTAGGAGAAACCATAATAGAAGAGTATCATATTTCGATCGGTGGAAACATGATTGACAAACAGTATGGAGAGTGGCTACACATATGGAATGAGTTATCTCTTGAAAGCAGCAAGCGGTACGGCTACGAGAAGATGATTGGAAATGTCCCTCATAACTACAAACCAGATGACTACAACCTTAAAAATAACAACGACATTCAATCTCCCGCACAACAGATAGTGGTTCCCTTAAAATTCTGGTTCAACTCTTCACCTGGATTAGCCCTTCCATTAATTGCATTACAGTATCACGACATTGAGGTCCATGTTACCTTGAAACCTTTGTCTCATTTGTATGTTGAAATACCAGAAGGTTCATCGAATGTGACAAGAGTGTCAGACTCAAAAAAGTATTTTAATGGAAACACACTGAACATTCAACCTTACTTAGAGTGCAACTACATCTTTCTAGATAACGAAGAAAGAAACTTCTTTTCCCAGCATTCAGTAGATTATCTTATCGAACAAGTGAATCGTGTACCATTTCACGAACTAAGCAATAACAATATTCTTGATCTCAAATTACAGAATCCTGTAAAAGAAATCATATGGGTATTAGGGAAAAACAACAGGTACATGCAAAACGATTGGTTAATTTATGGAGACAACCATGACGAAAACGACATCGAAATTGAAGTGCTTAACACCGCCAAACTCACCTTTAATGGACTAGACCGAATAGAAGAAAAACAAGGGTCGTATTTTTCGTTGATTCAACCCTATCAGCATCATACGGGTATTCCTAAGGGAGGAATCTACTTGTACTCATTCAGTTTTAATCCAGAAAAGTTTCAACCATCTGGTTCATGCAACATGTCGAGAATCAACAAGGTGCAACTCCATTTGAATACAAAAAAACCACAATCAGATGACTACAAGTATGATTGTGTCGTGTACACAACAAACTATAACTTCTTGCGCATCACATCTGGTTTGGCTGGTGTAGCATTTGCTTGTTAATTTTCTAAGTATAACTTAAACATGAATCAATATCTCGGGGACAACATCGAAAATCACGACAAGTTGATGGTAAAAGTCAATGACATTACTGAAAAAATAGAAAAGAAAAGGAGCCATTATCAAAACATGAAAAACAAGGTGGAAAAATTGACAGAACTAAATAATAAATTATCAAACGGGTATGAATTGTCTTTGAAAATGGTTGTTGATGTCAGCAAACTTTTGACGAACTACACCAAAATGTTCGATGATCTTGAACAACTTTTGGGAAATTTGGACAATGATATGAATGTAAAACAGACGGACATCAAATACATCAGTAACCTTACCAAAGAGAGCATTAACAAGATCTCTTTCGATTTCAATCAACAATTTCCCTCCGTCATTCAAGCGTTAGAAAAATCAAACAGTAGAGATAGTGTCGTGTACGCGAACCGTCTCAAGACAATTGTAAACGAATTACCTTCAGATGCAAAGGTTATAGGTACCATGAATGGTGGTAAGAAAAAGAGAAGATGACTTAAAGTAATTGCGACTAATTTACTGTATAGAGTTTTCCATGACAACCGTGGCAAAAAAAAGAGGTCGAAAGCCTTTGAAAAAACCGATAGAACTTCCTGAAACGAAAGTAGAAGAGCTATTTGAAAGTTGTGGGGACGATTCGTCTGCTCCACAGACACAAACTTCATGTAACGATCCACATTTGATTTTGCATTTACATATGCAAAATGATCAAAAACACGAATCGAAAGTGGCTTTCCCAAAAACATCCTTTGAATCTTCATTCTTCGAATACAATCCAACGATGAACGAACCAGTTGCATACGAATCTGCCCATATGAATTCGTTTCCAGAAGAGTGTGATTACAAAGAAAAGAAACAAGAGACTTCGCTAAAGAGCCTATTTCGTCGAGAGATTGAAACGACCGAAGTGTCGTCGAATAGTGTCTTACATAAAGAAGTACTCTCCAATAACCTCAACACGGTTCTACTGAAAGATTTAGTTAGTGCGTCTAATTGGACAAATACCACAGACTACTGGTGTCAGTGGGATTGTCATCCTTTCGTGTGTCAACCGGTTGGACTTCCGGTAAAATACAAAAATAATAAGTTTCATGTGATCGGATGCTTCTGTTCACTAGAATGCGCAACCGCCTACAATTTCTATGGAAACGAAACCACTTATAACTCTTGGGAAAACTACAACTTAATAAACATGTTGTCCAATCGAATAGATTACAAACCCAAAGTGAACGCCGCATTGTCTAGAAAATGCTTGAATGTATTCGGTGGTCATTTAGACATTCATACATTCAGAGAAAAGAGCTTTAATAACAAACAGTACAACATTTTACAGTATCCGATGGTTTCTTTAGTGGAACATGTGGAAGAAATTAGCGAAACCATACCTTATCAGAAGAACTTGTCGTTTATCCCTCTGGACAAAGCGAGAATCGATAAAATCGAAGAGGCGAATAAGGACCGTGTTCAAGGAAAGAAACGGTCCAATCTAGAGGAGAAGATGTCTCTTAAGTTTACGAATTAATAAGTTTACGAATTAAATACAGGTTCAAACACACCTACGGACACCTCCTTCAAGTACCCAATTTCGTCATCCCCTGGTTCAGTGTCGTCTTCTTCGGTCGTTATCATGTCGTACAAGATCTTGTTCTCGTCATCCGTAACAAAGTATTTTTTACCATTGAATTCGTACTCCACAAGTTCGATCTCATCTTCCTCCTCATCTTCTTCTTCCTCCTCATCTTCTTCTTCTTCCTCAACATCTTCTTCCTCCTCATCTTCGTCATTCGCTTCTTCTTCCTCCTTTGCTTCGTGATTCGCCTTTTCTTCGGCTACAGGAATGACTAGTGTGGTGTCTTGGTCGCTTTTTGTGTATAAAAGGCTCCTTTTATTCGAAGCGTCCTTCAGCTCTTTTTCGAGATGTGCTAGTCGTTTTTTGAGTAAAGCCAATTCGTTTCTCAGCTTTTCGTTTTCGTTTTTCGTGCTCACAATCAGAGACACGCTCATGAAGCTTTTGTTCACATCGTCCAATTCTTTGAGTTTATGTTTCAGCTCTATGTTCTCATCTAGGAGTTTATCGTGTTCTAGAACGAGTTGTTTAAAATGGTCCAAGGAAGTGAGGAGGCTCTTACTACTAAGCACAGTGAGACTCATGGCTAATCCTCTTAATAATATTTAAAGTTCTCAAATTATATTTAAATAAGTCCTTTAAGAAGAAATCCATGTTTCACGATGATGCTAAGCCTATGCCTAGAAGATCGAGCATTATATCAAGCCGTGATGTATTAACCTCTACAGAGTTGGACCTCTTAGGTAGATGGTTTGAAATATGCAACAACTACACCCATTTACACTACTTGTCGTTCGAGTATTATCGTAAGATTAATTATCTCTTAATGATTCCGATCATTACGATAACCACTTGTTCAGGGAGTTTCAACTTAGCCTTATCTTTTTACCCTACGGTGTTCTCCGTACAACTAATTTTAGGAATACTAGGATTACTTACAGGAATGATTTCATCTATATATAGTTTTATGGAAATTCCTCAGTTACAAGAGCAACATAACATGTATTCTAATCATTTCGAAAAGTTTGCTCGTTCCATCGAGATGGAGTTAGTACTGTATAAAAACAAGTCTAAAACATACTCCTCTCTAGGGGAGTTCATTAAGATTATAAAGTCAGAAATAGATAGATTAATCGACAACGGTCCATTCATTCCGATACACATTTTGGAAAGTTCAAGATTGGAAAGATCAAGCTCGGAAAGTTCTGTAATAAATGAACCTCGATGCGAAAAAAGACGATCACTCGACCAACAAATCAATTCTTTGGAAATTTCGAAAGCCGGAAAGTCGTATGATTCGAACGAGGATTATTCTAGATCCCATTTGAAAAGGATTTTGATGGAGAGTGTATAAAATTGGATTGCGTTGTAGATTTCTATTTAAATATATTCATCATTCAGTATGTTTATATAAAGAATGAAAACAAAAGTTATTTTGTGCGGCACACATCCTGATCAATTCAATGGGTACTCTAAGGTTGTGTTTGAGCTTTCGAAGGAGCTTTCCACCTCATATCCAGATATGGAACTTTATGTGTTCGGATTCCAGAACTTTTACGATAACATCACTCATAAAATAGGAAGGTCTTTACCTAATGTCAAAGATATATACGATGCGCATAAACATGAAGAACCTAAGGCGAAAGGTTTCGGAGAGTCCCTTATCAACGAATATGTTCTCAAAGTTCAACCGGACATTGTTGTGGTATATAACGATTTAGTGGTCATCACGAACATAATAAAGAAACTGAACGAAATTCCTAATCGTAAATTCAAGATTGTGCCTTACATTGATATTGTCTACAAAAATGAGAAGAACCATATGATTCAGTTTATCAACGACAATGTTGATGGTGGTATCATGTTCACCGATTACTGGAAGAAGGTCATTAAAGAACAAGGATTTACTAAACCTCTTGGTGTTCTCGAACATGGATTCAATAAAGAGACCTTTTACCCTATTCCTAAAAAGGTTGCTAGAAAGTTCTACAATGTAGACGAAAACTCTTTTGTGATTGTGAATTTAAACCGAAATCAACCTAGAAAGCGCTGGGATATTTGTATTATGTCATATGTGAAGTTCATCAAGAACCATCTAGAAGACAACATCAAACTGATGATAAGCACTAGTTTGAAAGGCGGTTGGGATTTAGTGGATATAATGCATTCTGAATGCAGAAAGAATGGCATTACATTCGAACAACTGAAAAGGCATCTCATTATCATTCAAAATCCACAACAAGTAACGGATAGAGAAATCAATGTGATGTACAATGTAGCCGACATTGGAATCAACACATGTGACGGAGAGGGGTTCGGACTATGCAACTTTGAACAAGCGGGAATTGGTATTCCTCAAATCGTACCCAAGGTCGGTGGATTTTTGGATTTCATGCAAAAATCGTACTGTGTCATGGTGTCTCCTCAATGGTCGTACTACACAGATCATAGTCGTGATTTTGTTTCTGGAGAAGCTGAAGTATGTAGCGTGGATGATTTTGTAGAGGCGATGGAGTTCTACTACAAGAACAAAAAGCTCGTTACAAAATATGGTGAAAAATCAAGAAGCGTCATTTTGGAAAAATACGCATGGAAGGATAAGGCGAAACAGTTTTATGATATTGTGATGGACTTCACCAAAGACCACAAAATAGAAGAAAGTAAAATGGAAGATGGGATCATTGACATTGAACGATTGATGCACGAATGTAACGACGACGATGTGTCACATGCCGTGGAAGTTTCTGATGTAGTAGATTCTACTCCGGTTCCGGTTCACAAAGAGCCATCTCCTCCAACACCGGAAACAACTAGCTCTGTTCAAGAGCCATCGAAACCTGTAGAAGTTGTGTCGGAACCATCAACACCAGACAATGCACCTCTTGTAAATATAGACCAGTTGATCTCAGAAAAGTTAGGTGAAAAGGTGGCTCCTTCACCTTTGAAGGGACCTCAAATAGACAGCGATGACGAAGATGACGACGAAGTGATTGTCATCGACGGAGGGTCATAA
>ERZ802830.3501-NODE-3501-length-13268-cov-21.0551_pt1 | contig 13268 bp, 11 predicted proteins | sample MGYA00345654_ERZ802830 | MGnify/ENA primary metagenome ERZ802830 (study PRJEB30503, sample SAMEA104212375) | marine metagenome | biome: Westerlies Biome; feature: [SRF] surface water layer (ENVO:00010504) within the epipelagic zone...; material: water... | reverse complement strand
ATTATTAAGGATGTTTTAATCACGTCCATGTGTTGATTCTCCAGGTACATTGTCTATTCCACTACCGCCCCAAGGGTTACATCTAATGATTCTTTTTATGGCTAGAATTGATCCTTGATAAGTCCCATGAACCCTCAAAGCCTCAAGCGCATACTGAGAGCAAGTTGGATGAAACCTACAGTTTTGTCCCAACATGGGGCTCAAAAACCTTTGGTAAAATTTAATAATCTTTATAAGCGTTTTGTTAATCATTATTGCTTTTAAACTTTGCCCAGATTTTATCTAAATCTTTTTTTAGCTCCACTTCTTTTCCCTTTAAATTTTTTTTTACATACACAACAAAATCTTTGTGGGGTAATTCTAAAACCTTTGCAAGAAAACTTCCTTTTATTTTTCTCTTTATATTATTTCTGTCTACAGCAAGCTTATTATCTTTCTTCCTAATAGCCACCCCTATTCTTGAAAAACCCAAGCCCTTATCCTTTGAAAGAATCAATATGTTGTTGGTGGAATGTTTTTGATCAGGACTATCGAAAATATCACTAAAACCTTCTTTAGATGATATGGAGCGCTTAGGGCTCATTTAGACAGTAAGGGAAAGCCTCCCCTTTTTCCTTCTATTACTCAGCACCTTTTTACCTCCGAGTGTAGAGTTTCTCGAACGGAAACCATGCGTCCTAGCTCGTTTGATTTTACTCGGTTGATATGTTCTTTTCATTGTGCTTAAAAGGTAATTTGGGGTGCGAATGATAGAGTCTTTGTTGATCTAAGACAAGCAAAATAATTAAAACAATATATCAACAAGTTATCCACAATAAATATCTGTGTTTATACTGTGGATAACTTTGTTAATCTATATATAATCAATTTCATGACCGAATTGCACTTTTGGGGAGAATGTAAGAAAACTTTAGAAAGAGACCTACCTATTGAAGAGTATTCTACATGGATTGCGCCACTAACTCTAGAACAAAATAATGGCTCAAACCCGCTTTCCTACAGTGTTTTAGCTCCAAACAAGTTTATATCTGATTGGGTCGAAGACAATTACGGCATAACTATTAAAGAGAGATTAAGCGCTATTACAAGTAAGAGAGACCTTAATCTCAACTTTGAAATATTTGTTGACTACCATGATAAGCTTCCTAATGAAGGCCCAGAAAGCGACACCAACGCACCTGCAATAACAGCCCGAATAGCTCAGTCCGCAGAGGTGCCAAAAAAAAATAATCTAATAGATAACTTCACCTTTGAAACATTCGTAGAGGGCAAGTCTAACCATATTGCATTGGCCGCTTCTAGACAAATAGGTGATGGTCTTAAAAATTCTTATAACCCTCTTTTTATATACGGAGGGGTTGGGCTAGGCAAAACCCATTTGATGCACGCTGTTGGAAATGAGATTTTGAAACAAGATCCTAACAAGAAAATAGCCTATGTTCATTCAGAGAAGTTTGTGAGTGATATGGTAAAATCACTACAATTAGGAGCAATTAATGAATTTAAACAACACTATAGATCTTTGGATGCGCTATTAATTGATGATATTCAGTTTTTTGCTAAAAAGGAGCAATCACAAGAAGAACTATTTCATACTTTCAATTCCTTACTGGAAAAAGGAAGTCAGATGATTCTAACTTGCGATAAGTATCCTAAAGAAATTGATGGGCTAGAGGATAGATTGAAGTCAAGACTAGGTTGGGGGTTGCCAGTTGTAATAGAGCCACCTGAATTAGAAACAAGAGTTGCAATACTCTTAAGCAAGGCCATGACTATGGATCATGAGCTTAGTGAAGAATCTGCATTTTTTATAGCACAAAAAGTAAGATCGAATGTAAGAGAGCTTGAAGGAGCTTTAAAAAGGGTAATCGCGAACTCGAATTTTACCGGAAGAGCAATAACTATTGACTTAATCAAAGATTCTTTAAAAGATCTTTTGGCTATTCAAGCAAGACAAGTAAGTGTAGAAAATATACAAAAAACTACAGCTGAGTATTACAACATAAAAATGAGTGATATTCTCTCTAAAAGACGTAGTAGGTCAGTAGCCAGACCAAGACAGATGGCGATGTTTTTGGCTAAAGAGCTGACAAACTACAGTTTGCCAGAAATAGGGGAGTCTTTTGGAGGAAGAGACCACACTACAGTTATACATGCTTGTAAAAAAATAAATGAACTTAGATCTTTTAACCTCGATATAGAAGAAGATTATAGAAAGCTTTTAAGAGTATTAACTATATAATATAAGAATGAAATTCATCACAGAAAAGGCACAAATAGTTGACTCTCTTCAAAACGCTGCAGCAGTAGCTGAAAGGCGCCAGACAATACCTATTTTAGCAAATTTAAGGCTAAAAACAGTTAATGGAAAATTAGAAGTAACTGCAACTGATCTAGAAATACAAATAAAAACGTATTCAGATTTAATTGAAATTCAAGAGGAGGGCGAAACTACAGTTTCTGCCAGGAAGATGTCTGAATTATGCAGGTCATTGCCAGAGGGAGAAAATGTTAACTTTTCTCTATCAAATGGTAAATTGACCGTAAGCTCTAGTAATTTCCATGCCGATTTTGCAACAATTTCTCCTGATGATTTTCCTGAAATAGAAATTAATGAGGAGCAGACCCCAATTACTGTCGAGTCCAGTGTTTTAAAGAGACTATTATCTAAAACATCATTTTCTATGGCTTCACAGGACGTAAGATATTATTTAAATGGGATGCTTTTAGAGATAGAAGGCAATAAGATAAATGGAGTTGCAACCGATGGCCACAGATTGGCCTTTTCTTCAGCAATAACTAACGCGGCAGATTTAGATGTGAGAAATATTCTCCCTAGAAAAGCAGTTCTTGAACTTTCAAAACTTCTTTCTCCGAATGAGGGGACTGTAGAGCTTCTTATTGGTGCTTCTTATGTTGATGTTCGGTCTGAAAACCTTAGTTTTTCGAGTAAATTAATAGATGGAAAGTATCCAGACTATAATAAAGTTTTTCCAACAGGGGAGCCTTTACCCTTAGAAATTAGCAAAGAGATTCTTCAATCAGCACTTTCTAGAGCCTCTGTTTTGTCAAATGAAAAGTATAGAGGGGTTAGATTTCAGTTATCTGAGAATAAGCTTAAACTTACAGCTAACAATCCGGAACAAGAATCAGCTGAAGAAGAAGTGGATGTCATTTATAAAGGTTCTGAACTTGAAGTTGGATTTAATATAGGATATCTCTTAGATGTTCTTAACTCTATAGAAAGTGAAACCGTTTCCTTTGAATTCTACGGCGAAGATTCTAGTTGTATTATCAAGGAACAAAATTCTGAAGATGACGTTTATGTCATTATGCCAATGAGGCTGTAATGCCTCTTCAGAGGCTTCACCTAAAGAACTTTAGGCTTTTTCAAGATAAAATCTTCACGTTCTCTGATGGCATAAATCTCATATTAGGTGAAAATGGTTCAGGCAAAACAACGGTTTTAGAGTCATTAAATGTACTGTTAACTGGAAATTCTTTCAGGGCAAAGGAAACCAAAGAATGCATTCATTCTGATAAAGAATTTTATAATGTATCCGCAAAAGGCATTATTAAGGGCAAAAACCTTAGTCTCTTTATTGAAAATAGTCATAATAAAAGGCTTTTTTCAAAACGAATGCTTGACGAACTGCCTGTAAAAAAAGAAGAGCTATATTTTTTGCAAGTTGTCCTCGCTAAAAATCTTAAAATGATAGACGGTGAGCCAGATATTAGAAGGGAATTTTTTAATGATCTTATGTTCCACGTGAAACCTGAGATTAAACAATTGAATAATGCCTATCAAAAAGTACTTAAACAAAGGAATAGATCGTTAAAGAACAAGCTTTCAAGTTCTGAAGTCGCCTTATGGAGTGAGGAGTTGGCAGTATCAGGTTTAAAACTCAGCCTGGAGCAATACAATTTTTTTAAGGTTTTTAAAGAACATACCTTAGAGTCAATGGAAAAAAATATTGCTAATGGCTCTTTTGATTACCTTGATAAATTAAGTTTAACTTTCTCTAAAGGATGGGAGCGTTCAAAAAAATTAGAGGAGTCTTTATTGGAAAGTCTCGATAGAGATATGGCTTTGGGTTACACGTCAAAAGGCCCTCACAGAATGGACTTTACATTTACTGTAGAAAATAAAAAAGCTTCCTCGAATCTTTCCCGAGGTCAAATTAAGATATTGATTTTGTTAGTTTTTTTATCAAGTAAAAGTCTTTTGGAAGACTTAGTAGATACTGAAATTCTTCTTATGATAGATGATCTAGGATCTGAACTAGATTTGAACAATCTCACATCTATAGTAATGAAGATACTTGAATCAGAGAATCAAGTAATTTTAACAGGGATTGAGGGCGAAGAGATGCATAAATCCTTAAAAAAAATGACAAACTTTACACAGATTAATATCTAATTATGTATTAAAATACATATATGCCAACCAAGAAAAAACCTTCCGCATCAAAATCACCTAAAGCCACTACAAAACCACAAAAAAAAGCCACAAAAAAAACTGAAGCTGAGTCTTATGATTCTTCCAGCATAACAGTTCTGAAGGGATTGGAGGCCGTCAAAAAAAGGCCAGGAATGTATATTGGAGACACCGATGATGGAACGGGTTTGCATCATATGGTTTATGAGATCGTTGATAATTCAATTGACGAGGCACTGGCTGGTCATTGTGATGAAATAACCGTAAAAATATTGTCAGATGATTGTGTCTCTGTCTCGGATAATGGAAGGGGCATTCCAACTGACATGCACGAGGAAGGCATGTCTGCAGCAGAGGTAATCATGACAAAGCTACATGCTGGTGGAAAGTTTGATGATAATTCCTATAAAGTTTCAGGTGGTTTACATGGGGTAGGTGTCTCGGTTGTTAATGCTTTATCTGAAGACTTGAAACTTACTATCTATAGAAATGGCAAAGTACATGAGCAAGAATATGCAGATGGTGCTCCAAAAGGAAAACTAAAGGTAACAGGAAAAACTGATAAAACAGGAACAGAAGTTATGTTCGTGCCATCACCTACTACTTTTTCAGATATTGTTTTTCAGTATGATGTTTTAGAGACAAAACTCAGAGAACTATCCTACCTCAATGCAGGACTTAAAATTATCTTAATTGACGAGAGAAACTCCAAGAAAAAGGAATTTTTTCACAAAGGCGGATTAGCGGAATTCGTATCATTTTTGAATACAAAAAGAACAACAGTCAATTCTGTATTTCATTTCGTGAAAGAAGCATCAGACGGGATAACTATCGAAGTATCCCTTCAGTGGAATGATGGCTACCAAGAAAACATTCAATGTTATACAAATAACATTAAACAAAGAGACGGTGGGACCCACTTAGTAGGATTCAGGACAGCCTTAACAAGGACACTGAATAACTACATGGAAAAGGAGGGTATGAACAAAGAGAAGGTATCTACGTCAGGTGATGATGCCAGAGAGGGTTTGGTTGCAGTCGTTTCTGTTAAAGTCCCTGATCCAAAGTTTTCCTCACAAACTAAAGATAAATTAGTTTCTTCAGAAGTAAGACCAGTAGTTGAGCAAGAAACATATAAAGCCCTAACTGAATATCTATTGGAAAATCCTGCAGAGGCAAAGCTAATTGCTACAAAAATAATAGAAGCGGCAAGAGCTAGAGAAGCTGCCAGAAAAGCAAGAGAACTTACACGACGTAAAGGCGTATTTGAAGGTGGCGGTCTTCCTGGAAAGCTTTCTGATTGCCAAGAAAAAGACCCTGCAAAAAGCGAGATCTATTTGGTTGAGGGAGAATCAGCGGGAGGTTCTGCAAAGCAAGGACGTGATAGACATTTTCAAGCCATTCTTCCATTGAAAGGAAAAATTCTTAATGTAGAAAAAGCAAGACTAGATAAGGTTCTATCGTCAGAAGAAATTATTATTTTGATTTCTGCCTTAGGTTGCGGGATAAAAGGAGAAGATTGGCAAGAAGAGAAATTGAGATACCATAGAATAATAATTATGACTGATGCTGATGTAGATGGCTCACATATCAGGACCTTAATATTAACTTTATTTTATCGCCAAATGCCTGAACTTATAGAAAAAGGCTATATTTATATAGCCCAGCCACCTCTCTATAAACTTAAAAAAGGCAAACAAGAAACTTATGTCAAGGATGATTCGGAGCTAAGAGAGCTTTTAGTTGCTGAAATCTTAGATGATGCAAAGCTTGTATTAAATAAGAAAGGAGAATCAATAACAGGCCAGGCTCTTGGTAAATTTATTTCGCAACACGAAAAGATACAAAGCACTCTGAGGGGGTTAACTCATATATATCCTATAGAGTTGCTTGAAGGAGTTAAGCATACAACTCAACTTAAGGGTTTAGACGATAAAAAGGCATTAAAAAAATGGACGTCCAGTATAGAAGAGTACTTAAACAAAAAGGCGGAGCAAGGTTCATCATGGAAAGTTGAAGTTATTTCTCCAGAAGGCTCAGACGAAATGGAACCTAGAATCTCATTATTAAAGCACGGCACCGAGTCAGATTGGCAGTTGAATAAAAGTTTCTTTAAATCCAAAGCATATAAAGATATTTCAAGTCATGGGGCAGACATGACAGACATGTTTAGTAAAGAAGCTCATTTTGAAATTAACGGTAAGCAGATATTTATTGATAACTTTGAACATGCTTTAGAAGAGGTTTTACAAATTTCTGAAAGGTCTTTCACAAAATCAAGATATAAAGGATTGGGCGAAATGAATGCTGAGCAACTATGGGACACCACCATGAACCCTGATATGAGAATTCTTGGTCAAGTCACAATAGACGATGCTGCAACTGCTAGTTCACTTTTTGAGGCATTAATGGGTGATGAAGTTCAACCTCGCAAAGAGTTCATAGATGAAAATGCTAAACTCGTTGTCAATCTTGATGTTTAGTTTGGTCTAAGAATTTAGCTTCTTTTCTACCCACTCTCTTACATCGATCGCTGATTTTCTTGAGTCTTCAACATAAAAAGGCTTTCCAATATTTAATGTAATTTTTCCAGGTTTTTTAATAAATTTATGAGCCGGCCAGCAATCTCCTGAGTTGTGACATAGTGGCAATACCATTACGCCATTTCTTTTGGCCAATTCAAAACTACTCCTTGCATATTGCCCAACCCTTCCAGCCTTGACTCTTGTTCCTTCTGGGAATAACAAAACATACATACCCTTTTTCAATCTATCCGAACCTTCCTCAAGTGTTTGTAAAATAGCTTCTTTTGGTTTGTTTCTATTAATTGCAATTGGATTTAACATTTTCATTGCCCAACCCCAAAGAGGAATGTACAGCAATTCTTTTTTCAATAAAGTACACATAGGATGAAAAAGGTATTGCATCGAATAGGTTTCCCACTGACCCTGATGGTTAGAAACAATGACACATGGTTCGTTGGGTAAGTTCTCTTTTCCAATAATCTCCACTTTTATCCCACAAGATAAATGTAATAACCAGTTTGCAAACTTTGGCCATTGTGAAAAAAGTCTTAATCTATTTTCGAGTCCTAAAAATGGACCGACGACACATGCTAGTAAGCTTGCTATTACTCCTGAGCTTAAATAGCCGAGGTAAAAAATAGCTGATCTAACTACAATCACTTTTAGAGCTTAAAATAAATTCTGCTGCTTCAAGCAGGTTGTTAAAACAGTGCTCATCTGGAGGGCTTATCTCAGTACCAAATACCTTCTCTCCATAACCACCCGTTTTAATAAGAATAGGAACACATCCATGCCTTCTTCCTGCTAAAATATCTGAACCCTTGTCCCCTATAAAATATTTCCCTTTTAGATCAATTTTCATAGACTTCTCAATATCTTCAAGAAGTCCAGTTTCAGGTTTTCTACATTTACATTTAGTTTCGGGCGCATGAGGACAGTAAGCGATGTGAGCAATTTCTCCTCCAACTTCTTTTAACAGATCTTTCATATAGTCATGAATTCCTAATAAATCTGCATCTGTAATAATTTTTTTCTCTATACACGCCTGATTTGTTGCAATCGCAACCTTAAAGCCATTTTTGTTAAGGAGTGCAATAGCTTCTAAGCTTCCTTTTATCGGTTCAAAATCTTCAGGTCTTGTAACATATGTCATAAGGTCAACATTAATAACCCCGTCTCTGTCTAAGACCAAAAAGTCATCCATCAATCTCTAAATATTATAATTTTGTGCTAAAAAGGGTCTAACTTCGTCTATTTTCATTCTTTTTTGATCCATCGTATCTCTATCTCTTATAGTGACACTATTATCATCAAGAGTTTGAAAATCGACGGTGATACAAGCAGGTGTACCAATTTCATCATGTTTTCTGTAATTTTTGCCGATGTTACCCGTATTTTCTAGAAGTATTCTACCTTCAATTGATCTCTGTAATTCATTTTTTAGGTCTACTGATGTCTTTACTATTGAACTTTCATTCCTTTTAAGTGGAATAACAGCTATTTTTATTGGCGCAAGGTGTGGTTTCAGGGATAAAACTGTCCTCTCTTTGTTGTTTTCAAGACTTTCAATCTTATATGCTTCGTTGAGAATAGCTAAAAAGCCTCTGTCAACCCCAGCAGAAGGCTCAATTACATATGGAACTACCCATTTCTTAGTTTCCAGATCCTGAATAGCTAGTTTTGCGTTAGATTGTGTATTTTCTGCAACCTTTGCGTCTATATCAAGCTCCTTTTGGCCTTTGGTATGAGATCCTAGATCAAAATCAGTCCTATTTGCTATTCCTTCCAGTTCCTCTAGGCCATGCGGAAAATTATACATAATGTCCACAGTAGCTTTAGAGTAATGTGCTAACTCGTCACTGGGCACATGATATAACTCTAGACTTTCCTTGCTAACTCCTTGATCTTCCCACCATTGCATTCTTAAATCTGTCCACTTTTTATGCCATTCCTCGTCTTCACCTGGTTTTACAAAAAATTCCAATTCCATTTGTTCGAATTCGCGAACTCTGAATATAAAGTTTCTAGGCGTAATTTCGTTTCTAAATGCTTTACCCATCTGAGCTATACCAAACGGAAGAGGGTGAGGATTAGAATCTAAAACATTTTTAAAATTGGTAAAGATATTTTGCGCTGTCTCAGGCCTTAAATAGGCAAATGAATTTCCATCTTCAATAGGCCCAACATTTGTTTTGAACATTAAGTTAAACTGCCTTGGTTCAGTTAAATCTTCTTTTTTACAATAATCTGGTACTTGATCTGCTCTAAATCTTTCACCACAAGACTTACAGTCCACTAAGGGATCAGTAAACGTATTTTCATGTCCAGAATATTTAAGAACTAGAGGGTTAGTTAAAATGGATGAGTCTATTCCCTCTACATCATCTCTTTCGTATATCATGGATTTCCACCAAGATTTTTTGAGATTATTTTTTAACTCAACTCCTAAAGGACCGTAATCATAAAGCCCCTGTAGACCCCCGTAAATTTCATTAGATTGAAATATGAAACCTCGTCTTTTACATAAAGATACTAAGTCTTCCATTGAGGTATTTTTCATAATGTTAGTGAGTACTTACTATGGTTTAACTGTTATTTATATATAGAATCAAGCTTTGTCCTCTTGAATTTCTTATATTCCCAAGAATATTGTCCAGGTAACTTCATTATACATTTTTCAAACTCGTTATTCATTTTATCTACACCTTCTTGAATATTTGAAGATAGGTCAATTTTCCTATCGAAATGAATAACAAAACCTTCGCCTTTTTCTTTTCTTTCACAGTACATCAAGTAAGCAACGCACCCAGTTCTTTGTTGTAATTTCGGTAAAAGAGTCATGGAATAGATTTCTTTATTGAAAAACTTTGAGATTATGCCAGCCCCTTTCTTTGGGACTTGGTCTGATGCTACAGCTACCAATTTTTTATTCTTTAAAGCCGAAAGCATTTGTTTAATTCCACTTATATTTGTATCGACCATCTTTACACCAGATTTATTTCTTGAATTAGTGATGACTTTATCCAATGCTTTATTTTTTGGTTGTGTATATGGAACCGTACAATTTGTATGCTGGCCAAGAAAATTAATGATAATTTCTATATTACCGATGTGGGGAGTAAAAAGAAGAACACCTTTATCAGATGACAAAGCAGTTTCTATCTCTGAAAAATTTTTTATATTTATAAAGCCCGGTTTTTTTTTATAATCTTGCTTACCCCAAACAAGTCCTGCTTCAAGAATATTCATTATGCTGTGAAACAAGCTATCTCTTAATATGGAATTAATTTGTAAAGAAGTTTTGTGAGGAAAGACTAATTCAAGATTAGCTTTAGAAATTCTTTTGTGCTTATTTGGAAGTATATGTAGCAAAAGAGCCAAAACTTTACCTATATAGAATATCCCTTTATAGGGAATTGCCTCTAAGCTTTTGATGATTAATATATATAACACATCATAACGTGACATATGTCACTTAATTTCTCCAAAAGGCTGGAGTAAATATTAAAAGCAATGTGAATATTTCTAATCTCCCTAATAACATTGCCATACAAAGTGCAAGTTTTGATCCATCGGAGATATCTTTATAATTCTCGGCAACAACACCCAGTCCAGGACCTAAATTATTCAAAGTAGCTCCTACTGCCGAAAATGCGCTTAGAAAATCTATGTTTTGAGATAAGAGAAACATTAATATAATTAGAAAAGTAGCAACATAGACTGCAAAAAATCCCCATACAGATTCTGAAACTCTTGGATCTAATGATCTTTTACCAAACTTTATTGTCACAACTGCATTAGGGTGTATAAGCTTTGTTATTTCGCTTGATCCCTGCCTTATGAGAATAAGGGCTCTTATTACCTTTATTCCGCCACCAGTAGAACCAGCACAAGCTCCTATAAAAGCCGCTATGAGAAGCATAATTGGAACAAATAAGGGCCAACTTGAATAGTTAGAAGTCAGAAAACCAGAAGTTGTTCCAATAGAGACTGCTTGAAACACACTATCAACTATCATTTCATCATATATATTATTGCTAAAGTAGAGAGTAAGATAGGTTATGAATGCTGTGCTAGTTAATAGAGACAGGTAAAGCTTTACTTCAGAGTCATAAAAATAGTGAAACATCCTTTTTTTAGTCCATGCTAAGTAATGGAGGGCAAAATTTACTCCTGAAATGACCATAAATACAATTGCTGTCCATCTTAAACTGCTATTCTCAAAATAAGCAAAGTTCTCATCATGGGTTGAGAAGCCTCCGATAGATATGGTTGAAAATGCATGACATATGGCGTCAAACCAACTCATTCCGAAATACTTGTATAAAAATGAGCAAGATATTGTCATTAATACATAAACAAACCACAAAGCCTTTGCGGTCTGAGTTATTCTTGGTGTTAGCTTAGAGTCTTTAAGAGGTCCAGGAGTTTCTGCCTTGTATAGCTGCATGCCTCCAACTCCCAATAAAGGAAGAACTGCCACAGCCAGGACAATAATACCCATACCTCCCAGCCATTGAAGTAAATGGCGGTAGAAAAGCAAGGATCTTGGCATTTCATCTAAACCTACCAAAACTGTGGCACCCGTAGTCGTTAAACCTGAGATCGACTCAAATAGTGAGTCTATGTATGAAACTCCTTCTAAGTCCGCTAAAAAGAATGGAATAGATCCAAAAAATCCAAGAACAGTCCAAAAATAAATAGTTATTATGAAACCATCTTTAGTCCTTAGATCCCCATCCTTTTCTGAAGATAAGAAGAAAAGAAAACAACCAATAATGAAAGTTATAAAGCCTGTCAAACCAAAGTTATAAATAAATCCAGTCTCTTGCATGAAGTAAGCCAGAAATGCTGGTACAAAAAGTGCTACTCCACTGAATAACATCAAAAGTGCGCCTAGAATACTGGTTGTATAGGGAAACTTCATTTCTATTGGGGAGAGAAGGTTTCTTTAACTTGCTTTATAACACCTTTGTCTGTTAAAAATACTATAACATGGTCGTTCTCCCTTAAATGAACGTGATCATGCGCTATCTTCCCTTTATTATCTCTTATTAGAGCACCAATGGTAGCTCCTTCTGGTAAAGATATCTCACCTAACTCTTTACCAATACTACTTTTCTTTCCAGAGGGCGATTCTTTTGCAATAGCTTCGATTGCCTCTGCCGCACCTCTTCGCAATGAATGCACTTTTACCACATCCTTTCCCTCTATTTCTGCTATGAAAGTTCCAATTGTTATCTGGGAGGGTGCAATAGCTATATCTATGCCTTTATCTTGAACAAGATCGACATAAGCAGGATTATTAATAAGCGCTACAACTTTATGGGCTCCCATATCTTTTGCCAACAGGCATGACATGACATTTGCTTCATCGTCATTTGTTACAGCAGCAAATACGTCAGTCCCTTCAATATTCTCTTCATGAAGTAAATGTTTGTCGCAAACATTGCCTTCTAGCACTATAGATTGTTCCAACTTTTCCGATAATCTTTTCGCTCTGTTGTGATCAGAATCAATGATCTTTACTCTATGATTTTTTTCAATTCTTTTCGCCAATCTACTTCCTATCTTGCCTCCGCCAGCTATTATTACGTTTTTATATGGTTCCTCTTTTTTACGCATTTCATTTACAACCTTAGAAGCTTCTCCTTTTTTTGATATGAAAAACACTTCATCGCCAGCACTTATAGTTGTTTGCCCTGTGGGAACAATTGATTGACCATCTCTGAAAATAGCCGCCACTCGAGAATCAACTTTGGGCATATGTTTTTTTAGATCTCCTATTTCGTGTCCTATCATGGGACCTCCATCTACAGCCTTTACGGCCACTAGATTTAGTTGACCTTGACCAAACTCCATAACCTGCAAGGACCCAGGAACTTCAATCAGTCCTTCAATATGATCTGTAATGAGTTGCTCTGGGCTTATGTGAATATCCACTGGAATTTGTCCTGATTCCATTGCTTCTTTTGTTTTGCCTTTTAGGTACGAAATTTCCCTAACCCTGGCAATTGTTTTGACAGAATTATTTAATACTTTAGATATCATGCAAGACACTAAGTTAATCTCATCGCTTCCTGTTACAGCCACAACCATGTCAGCATCTTTAATGCCAGCTGTAACCTGGATATTTGGATAAGACGCACTGCCAAGAACTGTTCTTATATCAGCTTCCTCTTCTAACTTATGCAGTTTGACAGGATCATTGTCTACAATGGTTAAATCATTTTCCTCAGACAATAGGTCCGCTAGCGTGCTACCTACAGCTCCGGCCCCCAAAATGACTATTTTCACAAGTTTAT
>ERZ802830.3500-NODE-3500-length-13269-cov-14.0041_pt1 | contig 13269 bp, 12 predicted proteins | sample MGYA00345654_ERZ802830 | MGnify/ENA primary metagenome ERZ802830 (study PRJEB30503, sample SAMEA104212375) | marine metagenome | biome: Westerlies Biome; feature: [SRF] surface water layer (ENVO:00010504) within the epipelagic zone...; material: water... | reverse complement strand
GTTTCAAATTCAATAAATTAATAATTGCTTTACCTTTTGCTGTTGGTGATGATTCCGGTATCTTCCATGTTTTAAGCTTGTATACAATGCCACTTGATGAAAAAAATAACATATTATCATGAGTACTAGAGGTGAAAACTTGTGTCACAAAATCTTCATCATTAGTTTTCATTCCCGATCTACCTTTACCGCCTCTTTTTTGGGCACGGTACATTTCTAGAGGAACTCTTTTTATATAGCCGGAATTAGTAATACTAATAACCATATCACTTCTTTGAACAAGGTCCTCTTGATCTATGTCTGAAACTTCATGATCGGCAATTTCAGTTTTTCGTGAGGAAGAAAATTCTTGTTTTATATTGTCTAATTCATCTTTAATAACAGATTGCAGTTTATTTTTGTCTCTTAAAATTGATAAGTACTCATTTATATTAACTGATAGCACTTTTAATTCTTCTTCTAATTCACCTTTACCTAATGCCGTAAGTCTTTGAAGTCTTAATTCTAAGATAGACTTAGCTTGATCCTCAGTTAAATAAATATCTTTATCATTTTTAATTTGTCTTGGATCATCAATTAATTCTAAAATATCCTTTACATCAGAGCTTTTCCATTTTGTTTTTAGTAACTCTGTTTTAGCAGAGCTAGGGTCTTTTGAATTTTTTATGATTTCTATTACTTGGTCCACATTAGATATAGCAATAGCCAGACCTGTTAAGACATGTGCCCGATCTCTGGCTTTATTTAAATCATACCTAGTTCTAAGAGATATAATTTCTTCTCGGTGATTTATGAAATGTCTTAAGAAGTCTTTTATGTTCATCAGCTCTGGCTTCTGATCATTGAGGGCTAAAGCATTTACACCATATGAACTTTGCAAAGGCGTGAACTTGTATAATTTATTTAAAATTACTTGCGCAATGACTCCTTTTTTAAGCTCAACAACTACTCTGACACCCTGTCGATCTGATTCATCTCTTAAATCACTGATCCCTTCAATTCTTTTATCTCGAACAAGCTCTGCTATCTTTTCAATTAAAGAGGATTTATTAACCTGATAAGGCAGTTCTGTAAAAATAATTGCTTCACGGTCACTTTTGAATTCCTCGAAAGATGACTTTGCTTGTACAATAATCGATCCTCTACCGCTACTTTGTGAATCTTTAATTCCTTTCGTACCAATTATCTTTCCTCCTGTAGGAAAGTCTGGCCCCTTAATTATTTCGTTAATTTTTTCGAAAGAAATTTCTTGATCATCTATATAAGCAATGCAAGCATCAATTACTTCACCGAGATTATGTGGCAATATGTTTGTAGCCATACCAACTGCGATTCCACCCGCTCCATTTACAAGCAAATTTGGATATTTCGATGGCAGGACAATTGGTTCACTCTCACTTTCATCATAATTAGGTCTATATTCAACAGTATCTTTCTCAATATCCTCTAATAAAAATTTAGATATTTTTGCCATGCGGACTTCTGTGTACCTCATTGCCGCTGCTCGATCACCATCCATAGAACCAAAGTTCCCCTGACCGTCTAGTAAAGGGACTCTCATAGAAAAATCTTGTGCTAATCTAACTAGAGCATCATATACCGCTTGATCACCATGGGGATGATATTTACCGATTACATCACCAACAACCCTAGCACTTTTTCTATGCTGCTTATTCCATTCATAACCAGCCTCATGCATTGCATACAAAATTCTTCTATGAACAGGCTTTAGTCCATCTCTTACATCAGGCAATGCTCTACTTACGATTACACTCATTGCGTAGTCTAAGTAAGATTTTTGCATCTCATCATCGATAGGAATCTGTGAAATCGATGTGTTTTCTTTAGTTACACTTTTAGTAATTTGATCATTTGAATCAGTCAATTTAAAGCCCTAAATAGTGGTTAATAATTAGCTAAAAACAGCCAAATATGAAGCAATTTTTATGATTAACATTATAGAAAATTATAACAGAAAAATGAAAATTAAGCCATTTTAAAAAGGGATTTCATCATCAATATCAAGATCGTCAGAGTTAGAAAAATTATTATCCTGAGACATGTCTTGATCAATTTGAGGTGAAGATTCACCACCAAAGTCACTGGATCCTCCTCTGCTATCAAGCATTGTCAAAGTCCCATTATAATTTGCAAGAACAACCTCTGTTGTATATTTTTCAACTCCATTATTGTCAGTGAACTTTCTTGTTTGAAGTTGTCCTTCAATATATATTTTAGATCCTTTTTTAAGGTAATTCTCAACAACACCCGCTAAACCATCGTTAAATATAACTATTCTGTGCCATTGGGTTTTATCTCTTCTCTCTCCTGTATTTTTATCTTTCCAAGATTCTGAAGTTGCAAGACTTAACTGGGCCAGTTTTTTTCCATCTTGTGTCTGTCGTATTATGGGGTCAGCCCCTAAATTGCCAATAAGCATTACTTTATTTAAACTTGACGCCATGTATACAAATTAACTATTTAATAACTTGGTGTATACAAAAAAACAAAGATAATTATTTTATTCACAGCTATCTTTAAGTCTTAATAAATCAAACTAATTATAATGTTGATATGAACAAAAATATTTCAATTCAGGGGGCAAGAGAACATAATCTAAAAAATATCAATGTTAAGATTCCAAGAGACAAACTAACGATAATCACTGGCCTTTCAGGTTCTGGAAAGTCATCTCTAGCATTTGATACTATCTACGCAGAAGGCCAGAGAAGGTATGTCGAAAGTCTATCGGCGTATGCAAGGCAATTTCTTCAAATGATGCAAAAACCTGATGTTGATTTAATTGAGGGATTAAGCCCAGCAATATCAATTGAACAAAAAACAACTTCAAAAAATCCCAGATCGACAGTTGGAACAGTAACAGAAATATATGATTATCTTAGATTATTATTTGCTCGAATCGGAGTTCCCTATTCACCTACAACTGGCCTACCAATAAAAAGTCAGACTGTTACTCAGATGGTAGACAGAATTCAATCAAAACCTGAAGGTTCAAAATTTTTAATCTTAGCTCCGATTGTAAGAGGAAGAAAAGGTGAATATAAAAAAGAGTTGGCCGAACTTCAAAAAAAAGGATTCCAGAGAGTAAAGATTGATGGAGAACAATACGAATTTGACTCACTTCCAGTTTTAGATAAAAAAAAGAAACACGATATATCAGTAGTAGTTGATAGAATTTCTTTATCTAAAGATTTGGGTAATCGACTAGCGGACAGCATCGAAACAGCTCTAAATATTGCTGATGGAATTGTAGTGATCGAGGACTACGAGAAAGATAAAAAAAATCTAAAAGAGGAAATATTTTCATCTAAGTTTGCTTGTCCAGTTTCGGGTTTCACTATCGAAGAAATTGAACCAAGATTATTTTCTTTTAATAACCCTTATGGCGCATGTCCTGAATGCGATGGAATAGGAACTGATTTATCAATTGATACAGAGCTAGTTATTCCAGATAAAAATCTATCAATTAATGAAGGGGCTATTGCCCCATGGCCAATTGCTACCTCGAGCTACTATAAACAGGTTTGTTTAAGTATATCAAAACATTTTAAATTTTCCCTTGATACTCCATGGAAAAAACTAAACAAAAAAATTAAAGATGTAATACTTTTTGGATCAGACGATGAAGTTAAATTCAAATATGATGATGGATATACGTATTATAAGGAGTTTGAAGGAGTAGTGAATAATCTAGAAAGAAGATATTTAGAAACTGATAGTGATTGGATGAGGTCTAATATTGAAAAATATCAAACAGAAAGTAAATGTCATGAATGTGGTGGCCTAAGACTTAAAAAGGAAGCTTTAGCAGTAAAAATTAATGGATTAAATATTGGTCAAGTATGTCAAAAATCAATCAAAGAGTCTCTAACTTGGTTTCAAAAGCTAGAAAAACATCTAACAAAAAAAGAAAATGAGATTTCGTATAGAATTTTAAAAGAATTGAATGAAAGAATAAATTTTTTAAACAATGTGGGTCTTGAATACTTAACTTTATCAAGAAACTCTGGAACATTGTCTGGAGGAGAGTCTCAGCGCATTAGACTAGCATCTCAAATTGGGTCAGGACTTACTGGCGTTCTTTATGTACTTGATGAACCGTCAATAGGGCTACATCAAAGAGATAATGCAAGGTTACTTGAAACATTGAAACGACTTCGAAACCTTGGAAACACCGTTATTGTTGTAGAGCATGATGAAGAAGCTATGGTTAACTCAGACCATATAATTGATTTAGGGCCAGAAGCTGGCGTTAAAGGTGGACATGTAACCGCTAGTGGAACCGTAAACGAAATAATGAAAAATAAAAAAAGTTTAACTGGTCAATATTTATCAAAAAAAATGATGATTGATGTCCCTTCTAGAAGACGTGACGCAAAAGATAATAAAAAAATTAATATAAAAGGAGCCTCAGGAAATAACCTAAAAGATGTAAATTGTGAAATCCCCTTAGGGACGCTTACGTGCATTACAGGAGTTTCAGGAAGTGGCAAATCTACACTTACTATAAATACACTCTATAAAGCTATAGCAAAGGAATTAAATGGCTCAAACACAAACCCTTCTAGCTATAAGACTATTGAAGGAATAGATAATTTAGACAAAGTCATTGATATAGACCAATCGCCTATTGGTAGAACCCCAAGATCAAATCCAGCGACATATACCGGTGCTTTTACATTTATAAGAGACTGGTTTGCAGGACTACCAGAATCAAAAGCTAGAGGATATAAAGCTGGCAGGTTTTCATTTAATGTTCGAGGTGGAAGATGTGAAGCTTGTGAAGGAGATGGTGTAATAAAAATTGAAATGCACTTCCTACCAGATGTTTATGTAACTTGTGATGAGTGTGAAGGCAAAAGATATAATCGTGAGACGCTAGAAGTTAAATATAAAGATAAGAATATTTCTGATATTCTTAATATGACGGTTGATGAAGGCTTAAAATTTTTTGATCCTATACCTTTAGTTAAAAATAAACTCAGCACATTACATAGTGTTGGCTTGGGTTATATTAAGATTGGTCAACAGGCTACTACTCTATCAGGTGGTGAGGCGCAAAGAATTAAATTATCAAAAGAACTCTCGAAACGAGCAACTGGTAAAACACTATATATTTTAGATGAACCAACAACTGGCCTACATATTCATGATATAAAAAAACTTTTAGAAGTACTTCAAATATTAGTTGAACAAGGAAATACTATAGTTGTAATTGAACATAACCTTGATGTTATTAAAACTGCTGATTGGTTAATTGATTTAGGGCCAGAAGGTGGAGATAACGGAGGTGAAATTATTGGCTGTGGAACACCTGAAACGCTAAAAAAGAATAAAAAAAGCTATACTGGCAAATATTTAAAAAAATTAGTTTAATTTTTTTTAATTTGTTTGATACAAATAGAATCATTAATAAATACTGAGGAAAAAAAATGGCAAGCATTCTCCAATCATTGAATAAAACTATATTAGCAGGAACGATATTATTGTTAATCTTGCTCCTTATAATGTTTAAGGCTTATGATCTATCTTTCGATCTTATATTTTGGCAAACGATTTTTAGATATTTACATGTTGTAGTTGGGGTAATGTGGATTGGACTTCTTTGGTACTTTAATTTTGTTCAAATTCCTAATATGCCCAATATCCCCGACGAGCAAAAACCTGCAATTGGAAAAGTTATCGCTCCTGCTGCTCTATTTTGGTTCAGATGGGCTGCTTTAGCTACAGTGATAACTGGATTAATCACTCTTGCACTTTACTATGGTCATTCAGGAGCTATTAATGCGCTTATTTTAACAATACCTAACTTTAATGATCCTAGAGCACTGACTATTGGAATTGGCATGTGGCTAGCTCTAATAATGGCTTACAATGTTTGGATGGTTATTTGGCCTAATCAAAAAAGAGCTCTTGGAATAGTTGAGGCTGACGCTGAAACGAAAGCAAAATCTGCGAGAACTGCAATGCTGTTTTCTAGGACAAATACAATGCTTTCAATACCTATGCTTTTAGCAATGGTAGCTGCGCAAAATTTAGCCTAAGTAATTTATCTAGTTGAATCGACTGCTGACGTACTAGTCCAATCTCTCTTTACGTCTAAGTATTTTAGTAACGGAGCTGCTACAAATATTGATGAATAAGTTCCCACTAGCACTCCCCAGATCATTGCAAAAGTGAATCCTTTTATTACCGATCCACCAAAGATATATAGAGATAATAGGGCTAATAATGTTGTTACAGATGTAATTATTGTTCGAGATAATGTTTCATTTATTGATAAGTCTAATAACTGATCAATTTTAAGAGATCTATGTTTTCTTAAATTCTCTCTTACTCTATCATAAACTACTACAGTATCGTTCATTGAATAACCAACAATAGTTAGTATTGCTGCAATAATAGGAAGGTTAAACTCTAATTGAGTTATACAAAAAATTCCTATTGTGAGAATTACATCATGAATCAATGCAACTACAGCGCCTAATGAAAATTGCCATTCAAATCTAAACCAGATATATAAGAGCATCGCAAAAACAGCAAGGCCGATAGCTAAAGTTCCCGCCTGAATGAGTTCTCCACTCACTTTAGGTCCAACAACCTCAACTCTTCGGTAGTTTACAGATGAATTTAAATCAGTATTAAGTTTAGTTTTTACAAGCTCTACAACATTCTGTTGAATCTTATCTCCACCAGATTGTTGCTCTATGCGAATTAGAATGTCATTTTTTGATCCAAATTCTTGAATTTGAATATCTCCAAGTGATAAGTTATTGAGTGAAAGTCTTATCTGTGAAATATCAACATCCTCTTTTGTTTCAATTTCAATAAGAGTCCCACCTTTAAAGTCTATTCCAAAATTTAATCCAAATGAAAAAAAAGATATAAGAGAACCAATTATTAAAATAGATGAAAAAATAAAACCAATAAAATGAAACTTTATAAATGATAATTTTTTTGAACTAAAATCAAGATTCATATTTTTAATCCTACACTTTCTGATTTCATCTTCCTGACGCGTAGAGATATGAAGTATCTCGTCACAGTAAATGCGGTGAATACTGATGTAAAAATACCGATTGCAAGAGTGATAGAAAACCCTCTTACAGGACCAGAAGCCATAAAGAATAATATTATTGCAGCTATTAAAGTGGTGATATTTGCATCTAATATTGTTGATAAGGCTCTTTTGTAGCCATTATCTATTGAGTTAATCATTGAGCTTCCATTTCTAAGTTCTTCTTTGACTCTTTCAAAAATAAGAACATTGGCATCGACAGCCATTCCAATAGTTAGAATTATACCAGCTATTCCTGGCAGAGTTAGCGTTGCTTGAAACATTGAAAGGACGCCAAGAACTAATAATAAGTTAATGATAAGAGCGATGTCTGCAAAAAGTCCAAACGTTCGATAAATAAACAACATAAACAAAATAACAGCAGCAAAACCAATTATTGCAGCTATTTTTCCAGCATTAATAGAATCCGCTCCTAAATCTGGACCAACTGACCGTTCTTCTAATATAATTAAAGGTGCTGGAAGTGCACCGGCCCTAAGAAGTATCGCTAATTCGTTTGCTTCTTCCGATGTAAAGCCTCCCGATATTTGACCCGAACCACCAAGAATAGCATCTCTAATCACTGGAGCGCTTACTACTCTATCATCAAGTATAATTGCAAAAGGCTTTCCAACATTTTGTTGAGTTACTCTCCCAAATTTTTTTGCTCCTATACCGTCAAAGCGAAAAGTTACAATCGGCTCATTTGTTTGTGGGTCAAAACCTGGTTGTGCATCTACTAAATTTTCACCACCCACCATAACTCTTTTTTTAACAATGTATTTATAATTTGGATCATCATCTGACGGTAAAACCTCAGACCCAATTGGAGCTTTATCTGGTTTTTGAGGATCATATACAACTGATTGATCAACTAATTGAAAAGTAAGCTTAGCAGTTTGTCCAAGCAAAGATTTAATTTGATCTGGATCTTCAAGTCCAGGAACTTGTATAATAATTCTTGATGTACCCTGCCTTTGAATCGTTGGCTCTCTAGTTCCAAGCTCATCTATTCTTCTTCTAACAATTTCTAATGATTGATTAACAGCGTTTATTGTTAAAAGTTTTTTATATTCTTCGGTAAATAGTATCTCTAAATATTCATCGCTATTAATATTTACTATCAAATTTGATGATGAGCCAACTTGAAGTAAATTTTGAGAGTCTGTAAATGATAAATCTTTTATTTTATTTATCACAGACTGGGCTGTCGAAGAGGATTTGAACTTGAGAGACCCATCTGCAGTTTTTATGCTTGATATTTTAAGATCCTCTTCTCGATATAGTTTTCTTAGATCAGAAGTTAAATTATCAATTCGCTCGTTTATAATAACATCTGTGTCAACCTCTAAAAGCAGATGTGATCCTCCTTGTAAATCTAAACCAAGATTAACCTGTTGATTAGGAAAAAAATTTGGAAAACTATTTAGAGAATTTTTGCTAAAAAAATTAGGTAAGGCAAATAATAAACCTATTCCAATTGTCAAAAAGATTAATAGCTTTTTTGATCTAGAAAAATAGAGCATTTATGGTTTTATTTTACTGGTTGTGTAGCTTCTACTTCAGAAACAGTAGATTTAACAATTACTACATTTACTCCCTGAGAAATTTCGACTTCGATATCAAAGTCGTTTATTACTCTAACAACTTTTCCCTTCATACCTCCAGAAGTTAATATCTTATCTCCGCGTTGTATTGCGGACACCATGGCCTTGTGTTCTTTAACTCTTCTTTGTTGAGGCCTTATGAGAAGAAAATAGAAAACACCAAAAATTAAAAATAATGGCATTAATTGAACAAATAACTGGTCCATGTAATAACTCCTTTTTTTAAGCAATATACATACTTAGAACAATTTTTTGAACTAAATAATTATATTTAATTTAACCCTTCTTTAAGTCTAATTAATGAATTTTCGTGCGTTAAATCAATATGCATTGGGGTGATTGATATATAATGATTTGCTATTGCTTCAACATCTGTCATAAACCCCGGAACTCTTTTATTTTGTGTTACACCTAATTTATTTCCATGTTCTTCAGCTCTTCTTCTTAGTCCAAATCTGAAGATGTTCCTATCCTTTTCATAAATTATTAAATCATCGGAGTCCCTATTGCCCTGAGTAGTAATTTCAATACCTTTAACATTACTTGGTTCGCAGTGTGGAAAATTGATATTAATAAAAGTATCTTCTTGCCAACCAATTCTAGATAATTTCTCAAATATCTCTGGAAAAAAATGATTTGTTGCATCCCATTTAATCTGATCTTTTTTACCAGACTCATAATTTTGACTTATTGATATTGATGGAACTTTTCTCATAATACCTTCCATGGCACCAGCAATTGTTCCAGAATATGTTGTATCCTCACCAATATTACAGCCACTATTTACACCAGATAATAATACATCTGGACGTTTATCTTTTAAGACTCGATCAAGAGCAATTGCTACGCAATCTCCTGGAGTTCCATTTACTGAAAAAATTTTTTCTCCCTGTTCTTTCAATTTTAGATCAGATGTAAATGATAAGGCATGAGATGCACCACTTTTTTCAAACTCAGGAGCAATAATCCAAACATCATTGGAAAAAGTTTCTACGATTGATTTTAGAAGATTTATACCAGGTGAAAAATAGCCATCATCGTTAGTAATGAGTATACGAGAATTTTTTAAATCGATAGCTGACATAACTTAGAAACTAGGAAATGGTTTTTTGATTATTCATATACGGTTGAAGTACATCTGGAACTTCTATTGAGCCATCAGAATTTTGATAATTTTCCATAATAGCTATTAAAGTTCTTCCAACTGCAAGGCCGGAACCATTTAAAGTATGAAGAAATTTTATATCTTTTCCATCCTTATAGCGCGAATCCATTCTCCTTGCTTGAAAATCTCCACAATTCGAACAACTAGATATTTCTCTGTAGGCTTTTTGGCCTGGAAGCCAAACTTCAATATCATACGTTTTTTGTGCAGAAAAACCCATATCTTCTGAAGACAAGATGACAACTCTATAGTGAAGATCTAATTTTTTTAGAACTTCTTCAGCACAACTAAGCATTCTTTCATGTTCATCTTCTGACTTTTGTTCAGAAGTCATGCTTACAAGTTCAACCTTATAAAATTGATGTTGTCTCATGATTCCCCGAGTATCTTTACCAGCCGCACCGGCCTCTGATCTAAAACAAGGAGTGTGAGATACAAATCGTTTCGGTAGATCTGCTATATCCAATATTTTTCCTCTGGTTAAATTTGATAGAGGCACCTCTGCAGTTGGAATTAAAAAATAATCATTCGTTGTTTTAAACAAATCTTCTTCGAATTTAGGTAAATTGCCTGTTCCATATAGCGCATCACCTCGAACAAGAATGGGAACATTAACTTCTTCATATCCAAACTCCGAAGTATGAAGGTCCAACATAAAATTTGATATTGATCTTTCTAGCCTAGAAAGCATACCCTTTTGAATAACAAATCTTGCACCAGATATATTTGCTGCATCTTCAAAACTCATTATTCCAAGATCTTCACCAATATCAAAGTGTTCTTTCAGCTCAAATGAAAAATCTTTTTTCTCACCAATCAATTTTATCTCTTTATTTTTTGTCTCATCTCCCACTGGGACACTTTCATGAGGCAAGTTCGGAATCCTAGACAAAACATCATTCAAAGCATTTTGTGAATTCTTTTGCGCCTCATCAAGCTCTTGAAGTTTAGATTTTAAAGCTGAAACTTCTTGTTTTAAATTTGAGGCCTCTTCGCTATTTCCTTGAGAAGAAAGTTCTCCAATTTTTTTTGATTTAGAGTTTCGTTCTTCTTGAAGAGATTGAAGCTGAGCTATCAGATCTTTGTTTTTCTTATCTAAATCTAATATTTCTTCAGAAATCGGATTATGATTTCTTTTTGATAAAATTTTATCAAAATCCTCAGGATTTTCTCTGATTTTTTTTATATCAAACATTGATTACTTATTTTCCACTCTCTTATTCTCAATAAATTGAACTGCGAATATTGATAGTTCATAAAGCAAAAGAATTGGAATTCCTAGTCCAATTTGTGAAATTGGATCTGGAGGAGTTAAAATTGCCGCTGCAGCAAAAACACCTACAATCACAAACTTTCTATTTTTTTTAAGACCTTTACTTGATACAAACCCCACCCTTGCTAATAATGTTAATAAAATTGGAAGTTGGAAACTGAGACCAAAAGCAAAAATGAGTCTCATAATTAGACTTAAATATTCATTCACTTTCGCTTCTAACTGTATTGGCAAAGCTCCATTCCCACCAATTGATTCGAATGACAAAAAGAACTTAATTGCTAAAGGCATAATAAGATAATAGACAAGAGCTGAGCCAAGCAGGAAAAGCAATGGTGTTGCAATTAAATAAGGTATAACAACCATTTTCTCATTCTTGTATAAACCTGGAGCCATAAATATCCAAATCTGCGTTAAAACGTATGGCAAAGATAAAAATAATGAAGCAAAAAGAGCCACTTTAAGGTAGGTAAAAAAAGTTTCGTGAAGAGCAGTAAAAATTAACCGTCTTCCCTGTTCACCTTCGACAGCATCTGCATAAGGTTGAACTAAAAAGTTATATATTGTGTCAGCAAATATATAAGAGATTACAAATAGAACAGATATTAAAATTAAAGATTTTACAAGACGTTTACGAAGTTCAATTAAATGCTGAAGTAACGGTTGCTTACTATCATTTATATCTTTGGACTCAGGACTCATTTATTAATCTTTCTTTTCATCCTTCTTTTCATCATCAATAATTGATTGATTAATGCTGTCTCGCATTTCATCTGTGAAACTTTTAGTACTTGAGTCTTCAATATTCTTTTTGATTTCATCAATTCCAGACTCATTTGCAATTGAATTGATGCTTGTTTTAAATTCTCTAGATATATTTCTTATTTTGCCCCACCAACGGCCAAGGGTTCTCAATACAGCGGGCAAATCCTTAGGGCCCACAAAAATAATTATTAATGCAGCAATAACTAAGTATTCAACTCCACCGATTCCAGGTAACATGATTTTAGCTGAATTTACTCTTTGTTAGAGTTATCTTCAGATTTATTGATTGAATTAGACTCATCATCGTCGTTGATGCCTTTTTTAAAGCTTTTAACTCCTTTGGCAACATCACCCATCAATTCAGAAATTTTCCCTCTTCCAAAAAGAATAACAAGAAGTGCAACAACGATTAAAATTTGCCAAAAACTAATTCCCATATGGTTTTCTCCAAGATATCTATTATTACTATATATTAAAAAAATTATTTAAAGAATATAATTAAGATTTCTCACTTATACTACTGAAATCTAAAGATTTTTCTCTAACTATATTAGTTATATCTTTTGCGGTACCTTGCTGCTTAATGGCCCCTTCCTCAATAACAATTACTCTGTCAGACATAGAAATAGCATCATCAAAATCATGTGAAACTATAATTGCTGTAATTTTATTATCTTTTAGAACTTTTTTAGTTTCTATTCTTAATTGATGCGTGAGAGAGTGATCAAGTGTTCCAAAAGGTTCGTCCATTAATAAAATTTTTGGATTGGGAGCCATTGCTCTTGCAATTGCAACTCTTTGCTGTTCTCCACTAGAAATTTCATTTGGAAAATTATGGGCATATTTATCAACTTCAAATAGTCTTAATAAGTTCATCGCAATTTCTTGTTTTTTTGCTTTATTAAATTTAATCCCAAACATCACATTTTTTATAATAGACATGTGAGGAAATAATGCCCGTTCTTGAACAACTAATCCAACATCTCTCTTCTCAGTGGGCAAAGTGTGAAAATGATCTGAAACAATTCTATTATTTATTTGTATGCTACCATTCTTTTCTTTTTCAAGCCCAGCAATTATTCTTAATAAGGTTGTTTTACCACATCCTGAAGGGCCCAAGATTGATAAAATTTCTCCCTCTTCAAGATCAATGTCAATGTTGTTGAGAACTGGTTTGCCCTTGATATAGTAATGATTCAGATTTTTAATTTCAAGTGTTGTCATTTTAATCTCTTCTTGCTGGTCTAGATGTTCTTATCATTCTAGTCAATATAATTATAGGCAGCAAACCTATCATAACAATAGAAATTGAAGGAGCCGCAGCATCATACATTCGTTCTTCAGCTGCAAAGATATAAGTATAAACAGCTAATGTATCAAA
>ERZ802830.3499-NODE-3499-length-13274-cov-12.6189_pt1 | contig 13274 bp, 12 predicted proteins | sample MGYA00345654_ERZ802830 | MGnify/ENA primary metagenome ERZ802830 (study PRJEB30503, sample SAMEA104212375) | marine metagenome | biome: Westerlies Biome; feature: [SRF] surface water layer (ENVO:00010504) within the epipelagic zone...; material: water... | reverse complement strand
ATGGCCGCATCAGGCATCAGATTGTCTCGGGCGGTACGATCTCAGGCCGCGCAAGCCACCGGTCGCCTAACCTTGCACAGGTGCCTGCCGCTCGTCTCCAGTACGGCCAAGAGTGCCGCGAGTTGTTTACGGTGCCCAAAGATGGCTGGCTGTTGTTAGGCAGTGACCTTGCAGGCTTGGAATTGCGCTGTCTTGCCCATTACCTCAACGACCCCGACTTCACAGCGCAGATCCTCGACGGCGATATTCACACGTACAATGCGAAGGCGTTCGGTGTGGATCGTCCGACTGCGAAGACCGTAGTCTACTCAATGATGTATGGCGCGGGTGATACTCTTGTCGGCTCAGTGGCTGGCGGCGATGCCAAGCTCGGTAAGAAGCTCAAAGACAACTATGCGCGAGAGGTGCCAGCGTTTGCCACGCTACAGAAGGGCATCAGCAGAGCATTCAAGCGTCGTGGCTACCTCAAAGGCCTCGATGGCAGGCGTCTCATTATCAGAGGCGGCTCAGAGCACAAGTGTTTGTCTCAGCTACTGCAAAGTGCAGGGGCTATCCTCTGCAAGAAGTGGGTCGCTCTGATTGACCACGAACTTAAGCAGATTAGCGACCAAGCTTACATGGTCGGCTGGATACACGACGAAGTTCAAATCGCATGTCAAACACAGGAGGTGGCCGAGCATGTCGGTGATATCACTGGAAGAATGGCGCAAGAAGCAGGCCGCGCTTTCAAAACAAACATCCCCATCGCATCCGATTATAGCATTGGCGGAACTTGGGCTAACACCCATTGAGATTAATGAACAGATGGCGCACTCGATGGCAATTTACCTTGTCCTCGACCGTGCTCACCGGCGGTCTTTTTCTGTCAAATCTAGGTTCGCTCGAGAAGGCGCTTTCTACGTCGCAATGACGGCGTCGGAAGGCTGGATAACGACGGCTGCGGATGAACACCCAGACAATGAGCAGTGGGCCAACCACTGGGCAATCACTGAATCAGGCATACGAATGAAGAGGCAACTCGATGAAATACTCAGACAAGCTACTAAGTCAGAAGATCCTGCTGATTGACGCCGACCTCTACTTATACCGAGCCTGCGCTGCCGCCGAAGAAGAGGTAGACTGGGGCGACGATCTTTGGTCGCTACAGACTGACCTCAAAGAGGCCAAGTCGATCTTCCAGAATACCCTGCAGGAGGTCTGCGAGGCCCTCGACACTGCGAACTTTATCCTGTGTTTCAGCGACCGCGACAACTTCCGAAAAGAAGTGCTGCCCAGCTACAAAGGTGGTCGGAAGAAGGTCAGGAAACCTACGGGCTACAAGGCTGCGGTGCAGTGGGCACGAGACACCTACCTCTGGCACTCAGAGCCGATGCTTGAGGCTGATGACATCATGGGCATCCTTGCGACTGCGCCCGACAGCAAAGGCGTCATTGTGAGCGATGACAAGGACATGCTGACCCTGCCTGCCAAGCTCTATCGCCCCGTCTCAGGTGAGCACCACGACATCTCAGTCGCCGATGCTGATCGGGCGTTTCTCACGCAATCGCTGACTGGCGATCCGACCGATGGATATCACGGCTGTCCCAAGATCGGAGCAGTCACAGCCGCAAAGGTGCTTGGCCCACAGCCACACTGGGATCTGGTGGTTGCCGCGTATCTCAAGGCGGGGCTCACAGCAGCCGACGCCCTGCAGCAGGCAAGGTGCGCTCGGATACTGAGGTTCGAGGACTGGGATCAAAACACATCAACAATCAAACTATGGGAGCCACCAAGCCATGCCAGCGACCTATCTTAGAGAAGCTAAGTTTCACCACTTCGGATCTGCGCCACCGCATCCGCTTAAGGGCGTCAAACTCACCGGATACTGGAAGCACCTCTTCAGCTATCGCAACAGAAACTCCAAGCAGGCCCCGATGACCCGAGCCGAGGAGACCGTGTTCGGGCAACTCATCGCCGCCCATGAGGCTGAGATCTACCGCCCTGAGCCCGAGCCACGGCATACTTTAACCTCAGTGACCAGAGAGGCTCGTCTGCCAGTTCACGAGTCAGCGATACGCACATATGAGCACATGCTGCTCATGGACCATTTGGGCGACACGGTAGCCAACGTCGCAACATCGCAACGGTGCGTGCGGCGTCACGTTGAACACATCTTTGACATTCTCAAGATGCGCGACTTCCTTGAACCCGCCGAGACCGAGGGCATGTGGCGGCTCACGCCCAGAGGCAGGGCCAACTGCGGTCATGTGATCGATGCCAAAGAGCGCGAAAGAGACGAGAGATACTTGCGCCAGAAGCATAAGCTGGGGCCGAAGACATGAGCATCAATGTTATTAAAAGCCCTGACCATTATGCCAAGTGGGCCATAGAACCAATCACATTCATCATGGGCAATGGCCTGAGTTTCTGGCGCGGCAACGTGCTCAAGTACGTCGTTCGCGCAGGCAGCAAGCACTATGTCGGCATGACCCCAGACGAATCCGAAATCACCGATCTTAAGAAGGCCCGTCGCTATATCGACATGCGCCTAAATCAATTAGAAGGCAGACCAATCAATGAGTGATAACAATAGTAACTACCTACCTACCGAGTTCCAGCGTTTCATCCACACAAGCCGCTATGCCAAGTTTATCGATGCCAAGCGTGAGTCTTACCCTGAGACCGTAGCTCGATACATCGACAACGTCGTTTTCAATGAGATTGGCGGTGGTAACGGGATCGAGAACACTGCAATTATCGAAGAGCTTGAGCAGGCGATCCTTGGGTGCGAGGTCATGCCCTCGATGCGTGCGCTGATGACTGCGGGGCCTGCGCTTGATAGAAGCAACATTGCAGGATTCAATTGCTCCTACACGCCTATCGACCATCCTCAGACGTTCTCGGAGGTGTTGTACATTTTGTTGAACGGCACAGGGGTTGGCTTTAGCTGCGAACAGAAGTATGTCGATAGCCTGCCTGCAGTGCCTCCGTTCATCGTTGATGGGTCCGAGTTGATCATTGTCGAAGACAGCAAGGAGGGCTGGGCCTACGCATTCCAAGACCTCATTGATCTATTGTGGAGAGGCAGACAGCCTGACTGGGATCTTTCACGGGTACGTCCTGCCGGTGCCCCGTTGCGGACATTCGGGGGCCGTGCGTCGGGACCTGAGCCATTGCAGAAACTCTTTGACCACACGGTCAAGATCTTCAAGGGCGCAGAGGGCAGAAAGCTCACGCCAATCGAGGTCCATTCGCTGGTCTGCATGGTGGGCCAAGTGGTGGTCGTTGGCGGTGTCAGAAGGTCGGCGCTGATCAGTCTAAGCGATCTTGGCGACGATGAGATGAGAGATGCCAAGTCTGGCGAGTGGTGGAAGGACAACCAGCACTTTGCTTTATCGAATAACTCAGTGGCTTACGAGCACACGCCCACGAGCACTGAGTTCATGGAAGAATGGCTGTCGCTGGCTAAGAGTGGCTCAGGTGAGCGTGGCATCTTCAATAGAGAAGCTGCGCGGCGACATGCTGAGATGATCGGGCGCGATCATATGAACGAGTTTGGCACGAACCCCTGCAGCGAGATTGTGCTTCGTGGACAGCGCATTGATCCTGAGACTGGCACAGGTATCCCAGCTACAGGCGGTCAGTTCTGCAACCTTACGGAGGTCGTAGTGAGGGCTACAGACACACCCGCTGACCTTGAGCGCAAGATCAGGCTTGCGACGATCCTTGGCACGATACAGGCCACGCTGACGTCGTTTCCATACCTTCGACCTATCTGGAAGGAGAACACGGAAAAGGAGGCTTTGCTCGGTGTGTCGCTGACCGGCATCATGGACAACAGCTACACCAATGGCATGAATGGATACGGGCTTGGTGCCCTGCTGCGTCGTCTTCGCAGCGTGGCTATCACGACTAACCATGAATGGGCTCAGAAGCTCGGGATCAACACGGCGGCTGCTGTCACCTGCATCAAACCCTCGGGCACGGTTTCAAGCCTCTGTGACTCGGCGTCAGGAATACATGCGCGGCACTCGCCATACTATGTCAGGACCGTCCGTGCTGATAATCACGATCCCCTTTGTTCGTTCATGCGTGACGCAGGCTTCCCTCACGCACCTTGCGTTTACAATGGTGCCACGACCACCGTGTTCTCGTTCCCGATGAAAGCACCTGAGAAGGCTTTGACGCGCAACGACATGACAGCTATCGAACAGCTAGAGATGTGGTTAGAATACCAGACCAACTTCTGCTGCCACAAGCCCTCGATCACGGTCAGCGTGAGAGATCATGAGTGGCCTACCGTAGGGGCTTGGGTATTCAAGCACTTCGACCTCATGTCAGGCGTCAGCTTCCTCCCGCACTCTGACCACACATATGAGCAAGCACCATATCAGGAGGTCAACGAGCCCACGTATCTTAGACTCTTAGATCGTATGCCTGTTGGCGTGAACTGGGCAAAGCTAGCTGACTACGAGAAGGGCATCGACAACACGACGGCAAGCCAAGAACTCGCATGTACAGGAGGTGTCTGTGATGTCGTTGACATATCGAGCGCGGCCTAAGTCACCATCATCGCTGCGTCCTTACGACAACTACGGGCCCGAGAGTTCCTCGGTGCCCTGCCCTTCGTCGTCGTGTGATCGAGGATACAGGGAAGGCGCAGCGGTCTTCGATAGCGCAGGTGAGCCTAGTGCGACATACGAGGTGTGCGGTGTCTGCCAAGGGCTTGGCATCATAACTCGGACAGAGCTACGCGACTACATCATGGAGAGGTGCTGATGATGCTGATGATCATGGTCGCGAGAGTATCGCTGATAGCCACCAAGTGGCCCGAAGCCCCCAGTCACAGTGCTGGGTAAATCATCCGATACTCCCGCTAATAAACATTAGACCTGTCTAGGCCCGTTGCCTACTTATTGTGCATATAGCAACTTAGACAGGCAATTCAAGCCTGCTTATATCTACACAACTCTAAGTTTAACACAGCCCAACAAAAGCACAACCATGAATTGTGGGTACCGCTAAAGAGAAAGTGGACATATGTGTGGCGACACAGATACTAAGTCTACTAAGTCTACTCATGCTCTACTCAAGCAGACATTGATCGACAGACCGCTTTGTCTTATCCCTCCTCCCCCCGTGGAGGGGATAACAACAAGAGAAGACAAAGAACCCAACAAAGCCTCGGCTACTCAAGCAGCGAAGCGATCTCCCACGCTTTAGCTATCTCCAGTAGCCTAGAAGGCTTTGGTGGTCTGTCGATCAATGTCTGCTCAGTCTGCTGGGTTAGCTCAGGTAGACTAAGCTACTCAGATAGCTGATGCTACTCACGATACTCAGGTAGCGTATGCTACTCAGGTGACGTAAGATACGAGAGAGACGTGGACTGCGATGTCCAACTAAGCAGGTAGTTTGCTTTAGTCCCTATTTGAACACGAAAGAATGTTGCGTGGCCAGATAAGTTTCCCACTATGTGGAACTAATGTCTTTGTTTGTCGATCATAGTGTCGTATCCGCAAGGGATATCTTATCCCCCGCAGCACATATCCAACGATATCAACTACTTAGATACAGCACCGGCAGTCACGGGTCCCATGAGCCGCATTTGCCACCCCCGTACCATTGTAATCAATGTCGATTTCGAAAACACGGGTAAAGGGAGCGTTGTTGTTGTTGTTGTTAGACGTCTTCGATCAGAGTCTCTCCCGTAAACACGCGCCTCTTTAGCCTCTTCGCCTCTTCGCCACCACAGCCCACCAAGTCAGGAGCCCCCTTAGCATGGCCCTAGAATCCGCAACGTATATCAACGATTTGAACGCAGCGAACCCCGCAGCTACAGACGGCCTCGCGCAAGCTGATGATCATTTTCGTCTGATAAAGGGGGCCGTCAAAGCGACCTTCCCCAACGTAACCGGCGCAGTCACAGCCACCCATACGGCCCTCGACGCTGCGTCCACCTTTGCTGCTTCGATCACAGCCTCCGCTGCCGAGATCAACGTCCTCGATGGTATCTCTGCGGGTCTCACGTCTACCGAGCTATCCGTGCTGGACGGGGTCACCGCCACGACCTCCCAGATCAATGCGTCTTCGCTCATTGGCACCTTGCCTGTCATTGGCACTATAGCCGAGGGCAGCGTTGTCGTGGGCAACTCCAGTTCCGTGGCCTCTGCGGTTGCCATAGGGGCTGCGGGCACCGTGCTTAAGTCCGATGGCACCACGATATCATGGGGCGATGGTACCCCTGCCCTTGCCCGTGGGCAGATCCTCTATGGTCACGCAGATGGAACCACGCAGGTACTCAGCGCAGGCTCCAGCGGCCAAGTTCTCACGTCCGATGGTACCGATGTTTCGTGGACAACCCCCGTTACCCCCGCCGCTGGTGTGGGCGACGGTCAGCAGTGGTATAATATGACGGGTAGCCGTAGCATCGGCGCAAGCTACCAGAACACCACGGGCCGCGCCATCATGGTGTCTGTCGCCACAACGATCAGCACAGAGGTTTATCTGCAGGTCAGTACGAATGGCTCGTCGTGGGTAAACATTGGTACGCTCGGCGGGCATGGAGGCATCAACGATTCTGGGGCATCACAAGCTATTGTACCTGCAGGGCATTACTACAAAGCGACCGGCGGCTTAAACATCAAAGCTTGGGCAGAGTTGCGCTAGATATGCCTAACTTACCCATACGTGGCCTCGGGGTCACCGGCGTTATCACCGACGTCGAGCCCTTCAACCTCCCGATCAACGCATTCGACAGGGCCTGCAATGTACGCTTTGCTGACGGCGCAATCTCGCGCTCTCCAGTCTTTCGCACCCTGCTATCTTCGGTGGCCTTTGTGCCTGTGATGGCTCACGGTATCTTTAAATCCATTGGCTACGACAGTGTCCTACTTGTCTCCGACCAGTTCCAGCTACATGAGTTCTCTAATGGAACCCTGACCGACCGCTCGGGGGCCATTGGTACCTTGAGTGCTTCTGCCGGTGCTTCAGTCACCGCTACTGTGTTGTCGGATGTAACCTACGTGAACAGAGAAGACCGAGTGCCCGTGTTTCGCGGACCCAACGGAACTGACTTTGCCGACTTAACCTTCTGGCCTAACAGCTTCCGAGCCAAGTCACTTAGGACCTACGGAGACTTCTTGGTCGCTCTGAACACCAGCGAGGCGGGCACGAGCTACCCCAACAGGGTTCGCTTTAGTGACCTTGCCCTGCCTAACTCGATCCCAACAACGTGGGACGAGACTGACCCCACCAAGTCAGCAGGGACCAACGACATCATTCAGATGGAAACCCCCATCGTCGATGGCTTAAGTCTCAGCACCAACTTCATCATCTACAGCAGCGACCAAGTTTGGCTCATGGAGTTTGTCGGTGGCGCGTTCATCCACAACTTCCGCAAGATCTTCTCAAGCTGCGGGGTCATTAGCCAGAACTGTGTTGTCGAAGTCCAAGGCAAGCACTACGTCTTCGATACCGACGATATCTGGAGCCACGACGGTACCACCCGCGAGAGCCTCGTCGATGATCGCATCAGGGCCTATGTCTTTGATGCCCTCGATAACTCAGCAACGCACCATTGCTTCACGTATCATAATCACCCGCTGTCCGAGATTTACTTTTGCTACCCTAGCTCCGACGATATGACCACGGATCGCCCAGCCTTTGCCCCTGTCGGTGCGAACAGGGCCGCTGTCTACAACTATCGATACAATACGTGGTCTTTCATGGATCTCCCTCACGTCGTCTCAGCTACCACGGCGAACATCAACAGCGTCAGGACCTATGACACCACGACCCTCGTCTATGACACAGCGGGAGGCACCTATGCCGCCCAAGACGCTGGCTTTGATCGCCACGCCATCATGGCTAGTATAGGCAACTCGACTGAGGCCGTGAACGCTGCCGGTCGAGAGATCACAGTGCCCAAGTTGTATGGGGTGGATCTTAGCGACAACGGCTCACTAAGTCAGCCTCTCGACACCGTTGCGACTGCGACTCCGTTTGTCGAGCGTACTGGGATTGACCTAGACGAGGTCGAGATACCCCTGTCAGGGTACAAGGTCATTACCAAGATCACGCCACAGGTCGTCACAGCTAACTCAAGTAAGACCTTTGACTTTACCTTCGGATCTGCGCCCTTGGCCCCCGACGTCCCTAACTATGGTGCCAAGCAAACAATCGACACCAACGCAGATCACAAGCTCGATACGAGGCAGGGCGGTCGGTACTTGAGCTACAAGATGACCCTCGATGATAACAAAGACTTTGCCTTGAGTGGCTTTGATCTCGATGTCGTCGTCACTGGCCGTCGCTAATACTAGTAATTATCATCACAGAATAAGGAACGTAAACTATGTCAGCAATGTCTGATTATCTTGAAAACAAGCTGCTGGATCACATCCTTTCAACTACAGCGTTTTCAGCGCCAAGCGCCGTATACCTAGGGTTGTCTATAGCCAGCATGGGCGAGAACGCCGGTGGTACTGAGCTTTCGGGCAATGGTTATGCGCGGGTAGGTCCCGTGGCTTTCGATGCTGCGTCTGGCGGCACCACGGATAACACGGCAGTCTTAGATTTCCCAGCTAACTCTGGCTCCACAAACTGGGGCGCAGTGGCCTATTGGTCCCTCTGGGATGCAGCCACAGGTGGTAATATGCTCCTTCATGGTGCCTTTACAAGTGCAAAGACCATCGAGGTCAATGATGTACTTAGGGTTGCAGCGGGTGATCTTGACATTACCGCAGCGTGAGTCAGCTACTTGAGTGGTGCTATGAGCGACTGGCTGGAGCCGCAGTTCCTAGACCACTTACTTGGCGTGAGTGCGTTCTCAGCCCCCTCCGCGTTGTATCTTGGCCTGTCTACCGCTTCTGGTGGGGGCTTCGGCGACGACGGCACGGGGACTGAGTCATCGCTTGCACGGCAGTCGATCAGCTTTAGCGCACCCAGTAACACGTCGATTTCATCGAGCGCCGCCGCCGCCATTGAGTTTCCACGGATCACAGGGTCCGCTGAAACCATCTATGGCTGGGGCGTCTTTGATGCTGCGACCGCCGGTAACTTGCTATACTATGGCGACTTCCCCGCCTCGACTAACATCGGCACCGGCGACAGCTTCACTGTCCCTGCAGGCAGTGTATCCATTGGCGTCTCGGGTACTCTCCAGCCTTATGCGTTCAAGGCGTGGTCAGACCACTGTCTTCGCAACACGTCGTGGACAATGCCCTCTGTGTTGTATCTTGCGCTCGACCGCACTGGTTCCTCCGTAGGTCCTGCGTCTGCTTCGTTTTCGACGTTAGGCGGTAGCTTCGACGAACCACGGTGGCACGACTGGAGCACAGGTACTGTCACACATAGCTCCTCGGGCACCGCCGATCAGCAGAATGCAAAGCGTCGGGCAGGAGTTATCAATGGGTCAGGAGAGACCTATGGAGGCTATCAACGCTGTCGGCTGGTCTATGGCGCGGCAAGCAACGGCTCGGCCTCCTTGGACTACTCAGTTACCCGCGACGATGGTTTGTGGTACAATGACCAAGCCCGCAACAGTAACTGGGATAGCACAAACAACCGACGTCAAAACTGGGGCAAAACTGAGCTCCGCAAGTGGACCGACCGCGTTGAGTTTCCCATCGCGGGTAACAGCTATCCAACCGTGGGTGCTGCGTCTACACCGCCCTATGGCTCGGGCGTAGGTTATTATCCATTAAACTCTTGGTCAATTTACAAGGTCGTCAATGGTCAAGCTGCTGTTGTCACTGGGACCACGTCTCCTGAGTTCCTGCTAGCTGCCGCCAAGCAATACGGCATAATTACCGGATGGGGCATTTTCGACTCTGAGACGCCACAGACCGGCAATCTTCTCATGCGGGGCACTTTCGCAAGTAACATTGATGCCACCGCACACAAGGACGTCGTTCGCATCCCAGCCTCGTCGTACACGGTGACTGCGGCATGACTACATTAAAGAGGACATAGTAATATGGCGAAGCTAGCCAATAGGGCCAAGATGACCATATCATCGACGGGCACAGGGAACATAACTCTGGCATCGGCTGTCGCAGGCTACCAATCCTTCCTTGATGCTGGGGTCTCCGATAACGACGTTGTGCGTTACATAATCGAAGACAATAGTGGCGCAGATTGGGAGATCGGCACGGCTTCAGTGAGCAACAACAGCACGGTTCTTGTGCGTACAGTCGAGGAAAGCAGCGCGGCTAACAATGCTGCATTGAACCTGACCTCAAGTGCAACGGTTTTCATTGGCGTGACAGCCAGAGACCTAGACAACGCTGTTCCCATATTTACAACCACGCCACCTACAGCTCTCGAGCTTCAAAACGATGGCAGCACGGCGGTGACTTTAAACGCAAAGGCATATGACGAGAGTGGCATACCTGTCCAATATAGCTGGGATGCTTGGGCTACTGGCGGTACCACCATATACGACGAATCTGCGCTCCCTCCACAGTTTGCCTCGGCACCTTCGATCAATCAATCAACGGGCGTATATAGCTTGGTGGGCAGTTCTAACTCTTCGAATGCTGGTAGTGTAAACTTTCGGGTTAAAGCTTCCGATGGCGTCAAGGTTGCGACTGCCAACACCTCTTTAGTTTTGAGCTTTGGCTTGTCAAATTGTTATGGCTTCAGGATGACACAAACATCAGGCTCCAGTCTTTTTATTATGTATTATATGCTACTTGATGGCAATGGCGCCAATATGTGGGATGACGCTTCTTTTCTAGCCGACTGTACATTCTCCAATCATACTTACTCTGGTCAAACCCCTATTACTTATACAAATGCCGACAACAGTTTTGCGCCGGCCTACATGAAAGCGCAGCAAACTCAATTGTTTGGTACGACAATGGCCGACCCGAATAGTTATAAAATTAAAACGGTTGCTGACCAATCCCAATCTGCTGTCGGGGATGTCACATGGACTACACCTCGGTCAATTAGTGCAATTGTGTTGAGTGGCGCACATCCAAATGGCTCATCCTATTGGCAGAATGGAGACATCAGGCCATACATCGGGGGAAACGCAACTTCTAATATTGTTGCAGCCGGTACATATACTAGCACTAGCTCACCTCCATTATCATCTTCGACAGCATCAGGTTTCACTGGCGCACTATATAAGTTTATCGACTTCACTGCCTAATGCGACATGGGATGGATAAAAACAAATGGTAACTTTAGCCAACAGAGTAAAACACACGATCTCCGCAGTCGCGGGTGGGGGCACAGGGACGCTTACATTGGGAGCCGCCTCAGCGGGGTTCCAAGCGCTGGCCGATGCCGCTGGCGTTTCATCGGGCGACACTGTCCGTTATACTATAGAAGGACCGAGCAATGCGTGGGAGCTAGGGCACGGGGTCTACACCGCGTCTGGGAACACGCTCACCAGAACGCCAAGCGAGTCTAGCAACTCTGGCAACGCAATCACCGCGACCACCGATTCAGTGGTATTCATCACCGCCGCCGCCGAAGATATTGTCCACGCCAGCGGCAACGGCAATCAGCATATTCCTGTTGACGGCGCTGCAAGCCAACTGCTTCAATATTCCTCGGCTGGCACGGCGGCTTGGCTGACACATGACTTCGTTTCATGGCAGTCGGCTTGGCCTGCAGATCCTGGCTCGGACAACATCGCTCTAGGCGAGAACGCACTGTCCTCCGTTTCGTCTACAGGCAGATACAACGTCGCCATCGGAAAAGACAGCCTGTCTTTAGATACAACGGCAGATTATAACGTCGCAATCGGATACCAAGCGGCGATGAATAGTAATCAGCAATACAACGTAACCATCGGTAGTCAGGCTATGCTGAACGCGACAAGTGCATTAGCCAACGTCGCAATCGGCTATAAAACATTGTACAACAATAATGATAGTTATAACACGGCGATTGGCTATCAAGCGATGTACGACGCGACAAGTGTAGACAACTCGGTGGCGGTTGGTTATCGCGCACTATATAATTCACTGACTGACGGTGAAAACGTCGCAGTCGGTCATAGCTCTCTCTATTACAACGCCGGTGGAAATTACAATACGGCCTTGGGATACCAAGCTGGCTATGATTGCACGACCGGCGACTATAATACGTTTATAGGCGATCGCACAGCACATTATAGCAGCGTTTATTTTACAGCCAGTAACTGTACGCTGCTAGGTCGGCAGGCGAATTCTTACAATAATTACAGTAACCGTATATATCTCGGCAACGCATCGATCACAAATCTTCATTGTAATGACACATCAATATCAGCAGCGTCAGATGAGCGTGACAAAACAAACATTGTTTCGTCTAATTACGGTCTGTCATTTATCAACGACGTTAGGCCAGTGACATTTACTTGGAATCGCCGTGATAACAGCATGGGCACCGCAAAGCAGCTTGGATTTATTGCCCAAGAAGTCTACGACGTAGAGCTAAAGCATTCATCAACCGCATACACAAAACTCGTTGATTGGGCTGACCCAGAGCAGTTGACGCTAGCACCGGCTCGTATGCTGCCGATTGCCATCAAAGCAATCCAAGAATTATCAAGTAAAATCGATGCGCTTGAGGCGCGTCTAGCTAAATTGGAGACATAGCATGGCTGTGAATGAGACCGCCCGAAACCACCTGAGATTACTACACGTCTGCGACCAGATTGATAACGTCATTGGTGGCTTGATCGGCGAGGACGAGATTGAGGCCGACAAGAAGCGAAACGTCGGAAACATGGTCATGATGCTTGAGGCCGAGCTACTAGATGACCGTTGGGCCACCTACGACATGAGCCGTCTTTCTGCTACTGTCTCAGCCGGTCGCGCTTTCTGGAAAAGCTAAAAACGCACTGCAGGGTAGTCTAATAATATGCTAGGTTTCAACGCACTCGTCGGTCAGCCAATTGCAGCCGTCCCAGCACCAGCGTCTAGCGCCCCGTCGTATGGAGCCTTTGAAACTGCGCCAATGGGCGGCGTTGTCCTCGGATCAGACGGCAGTACGTCCACTGGCACCTCGACCAACATCCTGCAGTCACACCCTGCAACTGGCACAATCGCGGTCACTGCAAGCTCTCCCACGGCTGGGGCAACCAAGGGCGCAGTCGCCACAGGGTCTCTCGCAGTCACAGGTGACGTCACAGCTAGCGGAGTGTTTCACGTAAGCACTGACGCTCCATCGACCACAGTATTCACTGTCACCGTTGCCAGCGGTACCAATGTCTATGGCAGTGGCAATAAGTACTTTATCAATGGCTCCATCGCCACCCCGCTGACCTTGTACGAGGGTAATACCTACCGCTTTGA
>ERZ802830.3498-NODE-3498-length-13276-cov-7.33727_pt1 | contig 13276 bp, 13 predicted proteins | sample MGYA00345654_ERZ802830 | MGnify/ENA primary metagenome ERZ802830 (study PRJEB30503, sample SAMEA104212375) | marine metagenome | biome: Westerlies Biome; feature: [SRF] surface water layer (ENVO:00010504) within the epipelagic zone...; material: water... | reverse complement strand
AACCTTCCCATTATTCTCTACAACGTGCCGACGCGAACAGGTTCTGATCTCGCTAACGAGACCATCCTCCGACTGAGCCAAATTGAAAACATCGTTGGTTTGAAGGACGCAACCGGCGATGTGGAGCGCGGCGCAGCGCTAATCCAGTCATTACCTGAGGGCTTTGCGGTCTACTCAGGTGATGATGGGACGACATGTGATTTACTCGAAGTCGGCGCTAAAGGGTGCGTTTCGGTCACTGCCAACGTGGCGCCCGCTGAAATGGCAGACATGTGTCGCCTGGCGTTGGCGGGTGACATGCCGGCTGCGCGGGCCGTTGATCAGAAAGTGCAACGACTGCATCAAACATTGTTTCTTGAACCAAATCCCATTCCGGTCAAATATGCAATGGGTTATATGGGGCTAATTGAGCCCACCATGAGATTGCCGCTGACGCCACTGTCAGCACAGTTTCATGGGGAAGTGACGAAGGCGATTGATGAATGTTTAAACTGAAAACACTATTCCCGGTTATGTTAGTGGTCGCTCTGTCGGGGTGTAGTTTGCTCCCCGATACCAGCTCGATCATTCCATGGGAGACGGATTCCGAATTATCCGGTGATTATGAGAATGCCATCGAAGCTGATGCCATTACCGTGCCGCAAGATTTGGACTCCGGGGCTATTCAGCAGGCTTACCCAATTCCAGAGGTCGCGGTAAATCTCGCGATTCCTGTGACGGGCAAGGCGCCTCGGCCAGCACCGTTGACTGCGGGCTCCCAGTTAGATGCCGTTCGTTTACAACGCCTCGGTGACAGTAGTTGGGCGGTGGTTAACGTCGCGCCTGGACAGTTGTGGCCCCAACTTCGCGCATTTTTAGTCAGTAGCGGTATCGACGTCGCCAGTGTTGAGGCCTCGGACGGACTCATCGATACCACGTTCGTCATGCTTGAAAACAAAAGTCTCGAGTCACGTTTTCGCTTCAGGGTCGATTCCGGTGTTCAGCGAAACACGTCCGAGTTACACATACTTCAGCAAAACGTAGCGAAGGACTTGGACCTGACCAGCTGGCCGCAGAGTTCTGATGATGCGGAACTCGAGCAGACCATGCTTCGCAACATCGCCCAGTTCATTGCTAACAGCGCGGAGTCAGCTCCTGTGTCGATGATGGCAGAGCAAGCTATGACGGGCGCGGGGCGTATCGCTATGGAGGAGTCGAACAGCGGTGCTCGATTGCGGCTGGCTTTACCCTTTAACCGTGCCTGGGCGGCTACCGAGAAAGGCTTTGCCGACGCTGGATTTAGATTGGACGATAAAAACCGTAGTGCAGGCTTATTTTATGTCACGTATCTCGGCCCCGAGGGCGAGGAAGGTGGTGGTTGGTTTAGTTGGCTAGGTGGCAGCGATAGTGACGATCCTCTCATTGGTCAGGAGTTTCAAGTGCTGTTGACGACAGAAAATACGTCACAGGTAACAATTGATATTCTTGGATCCGACGGTCAACCAATCGGACAATTAGAACAGCAAGGTCTTTTGACACTCCTGCAGGGCAATATCACCTGATGCTCCGAGTAGCGTCGGTCGGCTCAGGTAGCAAAGGCAACGCGACACTCGTCGCAAGCGGCGAGACCACGCTTCTTATCGATTGTGGATTCCCGGCCCGCGAGATGCTATCTCGTCTAAATCACTTGGGTGTGGATGTCTCTGATATCGCTGCCATTTTGGTTACCCATGAGCACTCTGATCACGTGGGTGGTGTAGCTGCGATAGCGAAAGCCGCTGGTGCCCCTATTTATGCAACTCATGGGACGCTCACATCGGGAAGGTTGGATGGTGCGAGAGCCGTCGTCGAGATCGAGAGTGACTCGGTATTCGCTATCGGGGATATAGAAGTATCAGCGATTACAGTGCCCCACGATGCGAAAGAACCCGTCCAATACGTTTTCAAACATGCAGCGCAGTGTGTGGGCGTCCTCACTGATTTGGGTATGGTTTCGCCGCATGTCTTGCGCGCCTACGATAGCTGTGACCTGCTGCTTCTCGAGTTTAACCATGACCTCTCAATGCTGCGGCGAGGCCCTTATCCGGCAGCCTTGAAGCGTCGCGTTTCTGGTGACTTTGGACACCTCAACAATGACCAGGCGCTAGCCATGTTGGAGGCGATGGGAGAGTCTCTACCGGGCACTGTCATCGCAGGTCATATCTCCGAGCAGAATAATTCGGTTGACGTAGTGGCTTCGCTATTAAGTCCCCTGATTCAGCGCGCCGAGATGACTGTGATCTATGCCACGCAGAGTCAGGGTTTCGATTGGGTGTCGTCTGGCCCGTCCGATGCCGTCTCCAAGGTTGCTTGAGGCGGCGCCAGTTTCCATCGCCGATTAGTCCAGAGATAGCTCTCTGGCTGCAGGCGAATCGTTTCCTCTGCGAGCGCGACATATTTTTCGATTAGCTCACTCTCACTCATGCTGCCGGGCTCGGCGCAGATCATCAGGAGCTCAGCGTGGTAGCGACCTTGTGACAGGCGTTGTGTCCGCGCAAAGTACACGGGATATTTTGTGAGACGGGCCAAGGTTGCCGGCCCCATGAAGAACGCGGTGGATTGGTTCAAGAATTGCGTCCAGTGAATGGCTTCTCGTTTACCGGGCGACTGATCGGCGAGTAATGCCAGGACCCTTGGAGTGCGCCGGTTCTTCAGTACGTGTCGACTGACACCTTTCATCGTTACGAGGGTTGCACCCCATTTGCCTCTTGACTCAAGCGCGAAACGATCCGCGCCACGGTCATGCAATGGCTTGTAAACACCGTCTAGCGGCGCGGTTGCAGCCACACTGGCGCGCTGTGTTAACCACTCCCAGTTGTTGTGGTGAATTGATAGTAATATCCCTGGTTTGGGCGGCTCATCTTCCGCGGAAATAAGTGGCTCCCAGCCCGTGATAGTCATGCGTTGCTGTAGCTCGTCCTGAGGCATACGCCAGGCGTACATAGCCTCAACGGTAACGTCAGCGAATTGTTGATAGAAGCGTTGTCGCGTCGCCCTGTACCAAGCGTCGGATTGACCGGGGAAGGAGTGTCTAAGATTTTTATCGACCGTGGCCACCCGATACTTGAAAACCCGCTCGGTTAGCCACGCCAGAACCCGCGCCAGGCGGTAGGAAATTGAGAGTGGCAGCGCGGCAATCGCTCGGTAAATCCAGTAAGTCACGACGAGCAATGCTCCGGTGCCAGAACTTCTACTTGATCGCTGAAACGGACAAGGCTGTGACACTGCAGAGCTGGATTATCGCTCAGTGAGACGAGGCTCAGACTCGGGAGGATAGTGAGCGGCACGATATCGACGATTAGATTGCCATCGAGTCGCAGCTCTTCGAGGAGTGTCAGCTTCGATAGCTCGACCAGATTGCGGATGTCGTTGTCCGTTAACTTTAGACGTTTTAGTCCGGTAAAGCGGGAGAGACCCGACAAAGATCGGATACCAGCCTCTGAACAGTTAAGAACTTCCAAGCCACCTGCCACGGATACCTGAGCATCTTCGATAGCCTGAGCGACACAGTTACCCAATGCGACATCGGGGAGGTAGTAGTCCTCAAACAAGTCCTTGGGCGTGTAAAGCGTGCGATCATTGAGTGTGATGTCGTATTGATTCAGGTTTCCACAGCTGGCTAGGCCAGCCAGTAGGAGCACCGAAACAGTAAGTCGATAGAAGCGTCGCCACGGCAAGGCGAGGCTCGAAAGGATCTGTGATAAGTCAAAAATCGGAAGCATGACGAAATCCGTGTGCTGAGGCGGTATGATGCCAGTGGATGTGGTTAGTTTCGAGGTGTGTGTTGCAGGACAAGCACATTTCACCATTTTGGGGAGAAGATGAGGAACCATGGCGCTCGATCAGCTAGAAACAACGTTGGTTTTGCTATTGATCTTGAGGGTATCCCGCTCGCTTTAGGCATGAGAAATCGCTAGTGGTCTGTGTTGTAACACCTGCTTCGAGAGCCCTTCAACCCCGAGCTAAAGCGGTGGCTGAGCGCCTGGATCTCGAGTTTGTCGCAAGTGTAGATAAGCTTGAGACCGGTGTTGGCCTTGTGGTCGATACGGATCGTTCCTGGCTTCAACGGTTGCAGTCTCCCCGATTGGGCCCTGTTTTTGTCGACTTTTCCTCCGCTGACATGCTGTATCGTCGTAAATCAGGGCACAACGAACCGCTGGGTCGTGCCATGGGGGTGAAGGGGAGCTCGCGACCCACGGTATTCGATGCCACCGCTGGTTTGGGCCGCGATGCCTTTGTGCTCGCGGATCTTGGTTGTTTCGTTACCTTGTCCGAGCAGTCTGCTCCACTAAGCTACCTGCTTGAACAGGCACGCGAGTTGGCGCTATTGAGCTTCAATGAAAAGGTGAGTGAGGCCGCCAGCCGTATGCAGGTTCTTTATGGGGATAGTCGTCAGCATAGGGCTGAAGGCTTCGATGTGATTTACATTGACCCCATGTTCCCAGAGCGAGGCAAGACCGCCGCGGTCAAGAAAGATTTGGCGACAGTGCAGGCGCTGCACGCAGATAACGCGGAAGCAAACGACCCGGAAGGCTTGTTGACCTGGGCATTGGATCAGCCGGTCGAGCGGATTGTGATAAAGCGGCCTGTAAAGGCGCCTGGGCTTGCCAGTGCTAAGCCCTCACACTGCATTTCGGGGAAGACGGTTCGCTTTGACGTCATCGTAAAACCAAAGAGGAGTGACGCGTGACGATTGGGTGTTTGTACATCGGTGACAGCCTTACGGATGAGGTGGCGTTACAGCTGCTTGGCTCTGACGGTGGGATAGTCCAGGTAACCCGTCACTCGGATGGGCCCATTGACGTGGTGATGTCATCGCTTAGGCTCAATCTAGGATCAGTGGAAGGGCAAGCACGACTCCTCGATTGGCTTAGGCAAAAAGGCACGCCTGCGCGAATTATTTGCGAGCTGCAGGCCTTTGAATTAGCTACTGGGTATGAAGAGCACACGCGAAGTGCCACTGATTATCTGATCACCCAAATCGTTGGAGTCACGCAGTTGCTTGAAGCGGCCTTGTCGCTAAACCCGAATTTAGTGTGGGTCTTCCTGCGGCCACCTCAAGCGGATGTGTGGAGTCAGGCATGCGAAGCCTATTTTCGCGTGCTTGTCGAGGGTCTCAGGACAGCCGTTCCCAGCGCAGACTTCGATTTTCTTGAGGTAGATCAGGTCGCTGGGAGCTAAGTCAGCAGACGTTCCATAATGCCCTCGTAGACTCGGGCAAGCTTGGGAATATCGTCAATCAACACATGTTCGTCGCGCTGGTGGATCGATGCGTTAATCGGACCTAACTCAATGATCTGGCTGCCTATGGTTGCGATGAAGCGACCATCAGATGTCCCTCCGCCCGTACTTAAGCTTGTCTCAATACCGGTTGTCTCAGCGATACTCTCCCGCGCCGCATCGACTAGGTCACCTGGCTCGGTTAAAAAAGGATGACCACTGAGCTGCCAATCGATCTCATAGTCCACGCCACTGGCATCCAGAACCGCTTCGCATTGCGATTTGATCGCCTCGGCTGTAGTTTCAGTCGAGAAGCGCAAATTAAAAACGGCGGTGAGCTCACCTGGAATAACATTAGTGGCGCCGGTACCTGACTGAATGTTCGAGAACTGTAAGCAAGTCGGGTCGAAGAAGTCATTACCCCGATCCCACTCGATATCGCACAGTGTATTTAGCACGGAGAAGGCTTTATGCATGGGGTTGTCGGCAAGATGTGGATAGGCAACATGCCCTTGCTGGCCCTTGATCACTAGCGTCGCATTTATTGAGCCGCGTCGGCCATTCTTGACCACATCGCCTAGCGCGCGGGTGCTCGATGGCTCGCCCACCACACACCAGTCGATTGTCTCACCTCTCGCCTTGAGGATCTCGACCACGAAACGAGTACCGTGTATTGCGGGCCCTTCCTCATCAGCTGTAATGAGGTAACCGATTCGCCCATTGTGATCAGGATGACGAGTGACAAATGACTCGGTCGCCACAATCATTGCAGCCAAGCTCGATTTCATGTCAGCCGCACCACGTCCATACAGTAGGCCGCCTTTCTCTGTAGGGACAAATGGATCACTGTTCCATTGCTCTATTGGCCCTGGCGGAACCACATCGGTATGCCCTGCGAAAACAAGTGTCGGGCCATGAGTGCCGCGCGTTGCCCACAAATTAAGCACTTCCTGGGCCGGCAGCGACTCACAGTGAAATCCGAGTTTTTCAAGCCGTTCAGCCATCAGCGGCTGACAGCCATCATCCTCGGGGGTGACCGACTGTCGCTTAATGAGCTCTTTCGTCAGCGTGATGGCCGCGTGTTCGGTATTAGTTGTTAGCATGCAAACTTTCGTTCAATTCGATGGCAGTTTTGTTGGTTACACATTCTACCGAACCTGAGAGGGAGTTTCGTCGGAACAGCAGGTCAGACCGACTAGCTAGATCCCGTGCTGCCACGGTCTCGACCACATTGCGCGCATCATCGAGTAAGGCCACCTTGGTCCCTGCAGTGACAAAAAGGCCCGCTTCGATAGTACACCGGTCACCCAGAGGAATACCGAGACCCGCATTCGCACCAATGAGACACTCTTCACCCACTGAGATGATGATATTGCCGCCACCTGATAAGGTGCCCATGGTGGAGCATCCGCCACCTAAATCCGAGCCTTTGCCGACAATCACACCCGCAGATATTCGCCCTTCAACCATGCCAGGCCCTTCGGTACCTGCATTGAAGTTGATGAAACCCTCATGCATCACGGTCGTGCCTGAACCCAGATAGGCGCCGAGGCGAACGCGTGCGCTATGCGCAATCCTCACGCCCGTGGGTACAACGTAATTGGTCATCTTGGGAAATTTATCGACGCTCGATACTTCCAGAACCTTGCCAGAGAGCCGCGCTGTTAGTTGCAGATCAGGTAACTCGTCCAGATCGATGGCCCCTTCGTCGGTCCACGCCACATTGGGGAGGAGGGCGAAGATCCCGGACAGATCCGTTCCGTGAGGCTTTACGAGCCGATGTGAAAGTAGGTGAAGTTTGAGATACGCATCGCTCACCGTCTGGGGCGGTGCGTTGTCGGACAGCGACGACGCAACAATGGCTTTATCCGCACTCGCTAATCTTTCGGCCACAGCGGCGAGTGAGTCATGCCCGGCTGCTCTCAGGTCACTTGCTAGTGATTGGGTTGTTGCGGCGTCGATCTCGCCGTTCACACCATGGAGAGCCGATGCCAGCTCACCTGAGATATTAGCTAACGGCGCCGGATAATAAACATCCAGTATCTCACCGCGACTGTTCTTTGAGGCGACGCCTAAACCGAAACCATGTAGCGTATTCGCCATGGGTTGATCTCCTAAATGTGGGGCTATTGCTGAAAATACTGTGTGTAGGCGTCGACATTGAACCCGACATCGAGCACGTCTCCATGCTCCAGCACAGGGCGCTTAATTAACGTCGGATTAGCCATCAATATCGCTGTCGTATCGCCTGTCTCAGCCTCGCTGCGATCCGCGTCCGACATGTTTTTCCATGTCGTACTGCGCTTGTTTACCATTTTAGCGGCACCCAAAGATGTCACCCAGTGATCTATCTGGGATTTGGGCGGTGTGTTTTCTCTGACATCGATGAACTGATGATCGATGTCATTGTCGGTGAGCCACTTCCTAGCCTTACGCACTGAGTCGCAGGTCGGAATGCCGTACAGATTTGCAGTCATATGAAGATCCTAGGGGTCAGGGTTTATTCATTTTTTTGGGATGTTTACGATCCGGGTAACAGGTAGTGCAAATTTCGCAGATCAAACCGTTACATCCTCGAGCCGTACAAAATTCGCGTCCGTAGAAAATAATTTGAAGGTGTAAGTCATTCCACCGTTCTTTTCGGAACACCTTTTTCAGGTCGCGCTCGGTCTCGACCACATTACGTCCACGAGTCAGCCCCCAGCGTTGTGCCAGACGGTGGATATGTGTATCCACCGGGAAGCTGGGAACGCCGAAGGATTGTGCCATGACAACACTTGCTGTTTTGTGTCCCACCCCCGGCAGTCGTTCAAGCGCCTCAAAGTCCTGCGGCACCTCACCGCAGTGTTCCTCAATCAATATTTCACTCAGGCGCCGAATCGCTTTTGATTTCTGCGGAGAGAGACCGCAGGGTCTTATAATTTCGCGGATCGTGTCTGCGCTATGGCACGCCATATCAAAGGGATTATCGGCTAGCTGAAATAGTGCAGGCGTGACCTGGTTAACGCGCTCATCTGTGCATTGAGCACTTAACAGAACCGCCACGAGCAAGGTGAAAGGGTCCTGGTGATCAAGTGGCACGGGCGGATCTGGATAGAGCTCTTCGAGTCGACTATCAATGAATTCGATGCGTTCAGCCTTTAAAAGGTTACGGGTCATGAGTTCTCAACCGCGCTTCACAAAGTCGACGATTCGCTCAGCGGCCTCGAGCGTTTCCTGATGAGTGGCGACCAACGCCATTCGCACATGGTTGCTGCCCGGATTCTGACCACCAACTTCTCTACCGAGGTAGCTACCCGGAAGGACAGCGACATTTTGCTGCTCCAGCAGCGAGCGCGCGAATTCGGTGTCACTGATGGGCGTGTTGGGCCATAAGTAAAATCCCGCCGGCGGAATCACGGTGTTCAAGGCGGGTGCTAGCAGCGCATTAACCGAGTCGAACTTAGCTCTGTAAAGCGCTCGGTTTTCCACGACGTGGGCCTCATCCCTCCAAGCGGCGATACTTGCCAGTTGATGGTGCGGTGGCATGGCGCAGCCATGATAGGTGCGGTAACGACGAAACGCCTGAATTAATGAAGCATCGCCTGCAACGAAGCCGGAACGAAGCCCGGGTAAGTTTGAGCGCTTAGATAGACTGTGGAATGCCAAGCATTGCTTGAATTCTGAGTTTCCATGGCTCTGTGCTGCTTGCAGTAGCCCCACGGGTGGAGCTGCTTCGTCGTAGTAGAGTTCGCTGTAGCACTCGTCACTTACCAGAATCACATCGTGTTCGATGGCTTTTTGAATCAACCATTGAAGCTCGCTCTCCGGAATGACAGCCCCTGACGGATTGTCCGGAGTGCAAAGGAATAGCATCTGGCAGGCTTCCCAGTCGTCCTCGGAGAGGTTCCGGTAGTTCGCCAGAAAATCGGTCGAATGGTTTGACGCGATCAGCTTGGGTTGAACTCCCGCCAACAGCGCCGCACCTTCATAGATTTGATAAAACGGATTCGGAATAACTACCGCTCCTTCTCGCCCCGGCGTCACCAGCGCTTGGGCAATAGCAAATAGGCCTTCGCGCGTTCCATTAACTGGTAAGACTTCTGTACTGGGGTCAAGCGTTCGCGTGTTGAACCGCTGTTCTACCCATTGCGCGATGGCTACTCGTAGCTCGGTAAGGCCAATAATGCTTGGATATTTCGCCACTTCCTCGATGGAAGAGACCAGAGCGTCGAGTACATGGGCAGGAGGTTGGTGTTTGGGCTCGCCAATGGTCAATGCAATTCGGGGTAGACCGCAGTGTGCGACATCGCGCGTGAGTTCCGCGAGCTTCTCGAACGGATAGGGATGAAGCGTCTGCATGCCTGGATTCACGCAGCAATATCCTTATCCAGTGCTTCGCATAGTTCGACACGTAAGAGCTCACACGTCGCTGCATCGTCCAGTCGATTACCCTTTGTATTGGTTAAGAAAAAGACGTCTTCCACCCGCTCGCCCAAGGTTTGGATCTTTGCAGCTTGGATCGCGATATTACTGCGATCGAGAATCTGACCAATCTGAGCTAACAAACCGGGCCTATCGGGTGAGCTGATTTCCATGATCGTCAGATTGCGCCCCTCGTCCTCGATAAACGTGATTGCAGTGGGCGATAGGAACGATCGTAAGGTTCGAGTAATACGCTGTTGCGCTGTGCTAATCGACGTCGCGGTTAGTGCTTTGAAAATCGCTGTTTCGATAAGGTGAAGTGTGTCGGGATCGCTGTCGACAGGGGTACCGTCGGCTTTCAACACGAAAAACGTATCAAGCGTTGCGCCATCGGTACCCGAGTAAATGCGGGCGTCGTTAATGCTGAGATCCAGAAGCTCGAGGGCCGAACACACCCTCGAAAATACGTTCGAGGTATTCGCGGTGTGCACGAAAATTTGGGTCGCATTTGCAATTAACGACTCCGAAGACTGCTTGAGCAATATCAGTGGCGTGCCGTTGCTATCAAAATCGGCGATGGCCTCGGTGTGCCAGGCAATGTCTTCGGGTCGTTCCCGCAAAAAATAATCATTGCCTCGAGCGGCCCAAATAGAATCGAGTTCGTCATCAAGAAAGCCCCGAAATTCGAGGAGATGTGCTGCCGCTTTCTTGGTGGCGGCGATAACATCTTCACGTGCCAGGGGGTTGGCTAGCCCCCGTCGCAAGGCGCGCCGTGTCTCGGTGTATAAATGGCGTAAAAGGGAGCTGCGCCATGCATTCCACAGCTCAGGATTGGTTCCATTGATATCCGCGACCGTCAATGTGAACAGGTAATCAAGGCGCTCTTCGGTCGACATGTGCTCTGCAAACCGCTGAATCTCTCGCGGATCTGAAATGTCCCTCTTTTGAGAGAATGAACTCATGAACAGGTGATTCTTCACCAGCCAAACGACGAGTTCGGTGTCTGGCTCGTCAAAGAAGTGGCGCTCACAAAATAATCGTGCATCGACTGCACCGAGTTGTGAGTGATCACCGCCTCTGCCTTTGCCAATATCGTGATAAAGCGCCGCGACAAAAAGCAGCAACGGGTTGCGCAATCGCTGCGCTATTCGGGTCGTAACAGGGAATCGATCAGTGTAGTCCGCCCTGAGAAATCGTCGGCTGTTCGCAATGACCTGCATGGTGTGCGCATCAACTGTATAGGCATGGAACATATCGAACTGCATTTGACCTACGATCTTCTCGAACTCGGGCAGATAGCGCCCCAAGACGCCGTGGCGAAGCATTCGCCGCAGCTGTTTGGTCATCGAGTAGGGTGAAGACAGTACATCCCTGAAAAGACGGCGATTGACAGGGTCTTCACGAACGGTCTTATCGATGAGATCTGCCGAGGCTCGCAACAGTCGCGTTGTTTCAGGGTCAATCCGCTTTATCCGCTTATCCCGCCCAATGACAGCGAATAGCCGCAGGAGATTGGACGGGTTGTGAGTGAACACCGTTGCCTGGCGAGCCGAAATGCGATCGTCGATGAGTTCGAAGTCCTCGTCGATCACCGTTGCAGACGATGTTTCCGCTTGAAGCAGTGTTTTCTGGTAAATATCAACCAATAATGCTGAAACATGCGACACCGCCTGTACGTTCCGGAAATAGGCTTGCATGAACTGCTCTACGGCAAGTTTACCCCCGTCCTCAAAACCCCACAGGCGCGCCAGCGTCTGTTGGTGTTCAAACAGTAGTCGGTCCTCATCACGGCCAGTCAGGTGATGCAAGGCAAAGCGGACCCGGCTTAGGTAGTCCTGACCACTCATCAGTAAGTCGAGCTCCTGCTCGGTGAGAAACTCCCCTGTGGGGAGCCGCTCTAAGGCGGAGCCAAAGTGACGCCGCGCGATCCAACCAATGACTTGTATGTCCCTGAGTCCGCCGGGCGACGATTTCACATTGGGTTCGAGGCTGTAGCCCGTGAGTCCGTACTTCTCATGTCGCTGAGTCTGCTCTTCGAGTTTCGCGGTGAAAAATGCGCCGCTCTTCCAGATATCACGCTCATCCAGTTCGCTCAGTAGTTTGTCATAGACGGCTGACGGTCCGACAAGCAGACGTGTTTCGAGGAGGGTTGTCATGACGGTTATGTCATCAACGGCAAGGGCTAGGCACTCGTCAATCGAGCGGACACTGTGACCAATTTTCAATCCTAAGTCCCAGAGCGAACTCACGAATGCGCTCACTTGCGCATCACTGTCGTCGTTGGGCTGCCCCAGCAGTATTAGCAAGTCGACATCCGAGCTTGGGAAGAGTTCGCCACGGCCGTAGCCACCCACGGCAATTAACGCAATGTCTGTTTTGTCGAGAGCGCAGGCGTTCCATAGCTGTGTGAGCGTCTGGTCTACGGCAGAACACCGTTGCTCGAGCAACGGTGTGACCGGCGCGCTGGCCTCAAACTGTTGACCAATGACACCCGCAACATCGCTGAGTTCGCTGCGAAGCTGAGAAACCAGAGTTGTCAGAGCTTTTGAATCCATGGCGTGTTTAGAACGTCGCTGTGTGACTGTAATTACGGTTAAGCCGCGTTTTCGGTGCAAACTCGCGATTACTCCACGAGTCGCGAGACGTCAGAATGGCAACGTCTCATTCGATCGCCGCGTGAGCACTTCACAGCCATCATCGGTGACTGCGATCGTGTGTTCCCACTGAGCCGAGAGTCGTCCGTCTCGTGTGGTCACTGTCCAGCCGTCACGGGTGTTGAGTCTGGTGTGTCGCTTACCCGCATTGATCATTGGCTCGATCGTGAAGGTCATGCCTTTCTCCAGCACCATGCCGGTGCCTGCGCGACCGTAATGTAGCACCTGTGGTTCCTCATGGAATACCTTACCAATGCCGTGACCACAGTACTCTCTTACCACCGAATAATAGGAAGACTCTGCGTACTGCTGTATGACCTGGCCAATATCGCCGAGGCGTGTTCCCGGTCTGACCAAAGCGAGCCCCTTGTACAGACATTCTTGAGTGACATTTATCAGTCGCTCTGCGTGCGGAGCAACCTTACCCACCGGCACCATGATGCTGGTATCGCCATGCCATCCATCCTTGATGACAGTCACGTCGATGTTGATGATGTCTCCCTGCTTCAGAATTTTGCTGTCAGAGGGAATACCGTGGCATATGACGTCGTTTACAGAGGTGCAAATAGACTTTGGAAAACCCTTGTAGTTTAGCGGTGCCGGAACGGCTCTTTGCACATTGACGATATGATCGTGGCAAATGCGGTCTAGCTCGCCAGTCGACATGCCGGGCTCCACTAAGGGCTCAATCATCTCGAGTACTTCAGCCGCGAGTCGTCCTGCCTCGCGCATTCCAGCGATGTCATTATCGGTTTTGATCGATACGTTGCTCACGTCTACTTTTCCCAGCTTTCGGTAGTAAAGGGGTTTAATCCGGTAGTTTACCGCACTCAGCGTCAGATATTACAGGGAAAGGCTTCAGGCCGCGTGTCGACTATGGTATAAAACGCGCCGCTTCCGTGAATGGCGGAGGTAAATAAGCACGCTCTCTGCGTACAAGATGCCGGGTGCTGGGGAACCAGTTGGACATGTTGAGAGGG
>ERZ802830.3494-NODE-3494-length-13288-cov-6.17456_pt1 | contig 13288 bp, 10 predicted proteins | sample MGYA00345654_ERZ802830 | MGnify/ENA primary metagenome ERZ802830 (study PRJEB30503, sample SAMEA104212375) | marine metagenome | biome: Westerlies Biome; feature: [SRF] surface water layer (ENVO:00010504) within the epipelagic zone...; material: water... | reverse complement strand
GACGGCAAATCTTTGGTGTATGGGTTCTTTGATTAGGATCTCGAGTAAATGACAAAGACTTCGAATGTCTTCTACCTGCTCTAGATAAGTACAAATTGCACGGGCTTCCCGAGGGTCATTGCTAAGAAGGGGAATGATTCGATCTAGAGATTTTTGAGATTCTAAGAAATTTTGCTCCAGCGAGTAGACTCTTGCTTCAACAACTAGTCTCCACCGCGAAGGAATTATTGAAGCACGATTTAACTCAGTGCGAATCTTTTCCAAATCACCAACATGGGCAAGTGCAGCCATACGAATCTTAAAAAATGACTCTTCTGATTTGGCTTTGGATACAGGAATATAATCAATGATTTCTTCGTAAGCCTGAACTCGAATGAGCCAATTTCCAAAGACGAGTAGTTGTTTTGAATCATCAAGATTAAATATTTCTGAACATTTTTGAATGAGGTTTTTACGTTCAATTGGGGACTGTTCAACTGCATAACGCATGGCGAAGATTCGTAAGAAATCAATTGCTTTGGCCTTTGGGTTGACAGAAAGAAGCTCGATACAGTGATCTAAACTTTTAGGAGCAAGAGGCTGAAGGAAATTTAGCAAAGTCATATGCCTGATAGCTTCCAGTCCAATTTCGCTTCTCTGGCTAGTCAATGGAGCTAATGCCTGCCCAAGCCGCATAAGTTGTGATTTGTCTTGTAGGTGAACAGTCAGTCGGGTTAACAAAAAAACTGCTTCTGCGTTAACAGGTTCTTTTAATAATATGCTTTCAACTACTTTAAGGGCTTGTTTGTGATTACCTGTTTCAGCAAGGATTTCTGCACCTAGTAGCATATTTTGAGGATTCTCTTTCCACAAATCGATTTGGATTAAATACTGATATTGTTTGAGGGCAATACTCCCAATTCTAACTTTTATTTGCACTTCTATATTCTCATTGCGAAGTGAGTTGAGGGATTTGGATAGAATACGATTTCCCAATGATAATCCTTTTTCGGATGAATCGACTAATTCAGACCATAAGGAAAGTGCTTTAGCTGGCTGATCCAGATAGAGTAAGTTCAAATAATTGTTATAAGATTCAGTATCATCTGGATTGAGTAGATAGGCAACACGAGCTTTTCTTACTCCTTCTTTGATAAGTTCTTCAGAATTTCCAATTTTTGGCTCCAAATAGACTTGGCTTTGGAAAAGTAATTGTGCTGCTTTCCATCTCTTTATGTGGGGCACATAGTAATTAAAACTGAAAAAACCAATTCCAAATATGACAAGAATAAAAATACTTAGCACATATGATAATTGAAGATGAATCATTTATTTTTCGAAAACATTACGAAATTACTTGCTTTAGATATGTTAATCTTAAAAAGCACAGCTACCGCAGTCGGCGATTTGCTTTAAGCAAAGCCAATTGATCGGAAAAATATTTTATTTTGGGCAAATTCAGCCAGTGCTTATTGGATGAGCACTTGGAAAGTCGACTTCGTCTTCACTTATCTCTACTTCTGTGGGACGACCTAAAATTTCAAAGAGAACTTTAACTCGTTCTTTGGCAGGAACAAGTTGAGTCACGGTACCTTGATCACCTTTAAAAAGACCTGAAATGACTTTTACTTTATCACCAATTTTATGTGGTTGATCGGGGATTTCTAAAACTCCATCCGGGGAAATTAATCGCAGTGCAATCATCACTTGCGAAGGAATGTGAACGGGGACTTCTTTCCTACGAACAACATAAGCAACACCTCGTGCATAATGAACATTCCTTATGTGTATAATCGGGTCAAACCTAGCAAAAAAGTATCCGGGGAAAAGAGGTTTGATAGGTTGGGGTACATTTTTCTTTGCCCTTTGAGTGCGAGGAAGGAAAACTTCAACGCCGTCGAGTGTGAGAAGAGTCGCGGATGCAACCGTCTCCATTCTCGGTTTTGCCCGTATGCAGTACCAACCACAAGACCAATCTTTCATCTCGTCTGAATCAGTATTAGTCATAACTTTAATAGCCCAGCCAGTGCGGGAAGAAGTCTTTTTCCTGCTTTGGTTAGACGTTTAAGTTTTTCGATTCTAGTTATGTAAAATTCTGTTTGATGCTCCACATTACGAGCAATTTGATCTTCCATCCGTAATATTCTGTCTGATGCACTTTCTAAATGAGGTAAGATATCTTCTTTTATGAAGTTGGAGAAAAGTCTGCGAAACTCGGACTCAGCTGAATAATGGTCGCGTCGATCGCCCTGAATGTAAGATGTACGAATTGCCTTGAGAGAGCGAAGGGTTCTTAGACCTTGACTGGTTGAACCCATGCTGATTTTCAAACGAGTAGAAATATCCTCCATAGATTGCGGAACCTCTGAAAAATAAAGAAGTCCATAAATCTCTCCTACTGAACGGGGTAAGCCAAGGATACCCATCATGCGAACGAAAAAATCTATTGCCTCGACTTCTAATTCTTTTTGTTCTGAAAGCTTGGTCGTGGAAAGTTCGGGATCTTGCATGAGAGGTTCAATGTTTTCAAAAAAAAATGAAAAAAGCAAGCTCGCTATTTAAGATTCGTTCTAGTTTGCACAAATTCAAAATTTATTTCATAGTGATGTAAACTTTGATTTTTGCCCATTGAATAATAACAGAGATAGTGGATTTTCAATCCTACATCGGATTATACTTTGCTTAATTGTTCTTGCATGGTTTGGCGGTTGTATTTGGATTTGGGATATTTGGAACCTGAGCCTAGTTAATTTACCTTGGAACTACGCTGTTGTGTCGATGGCAGGCATTATGGTGGCAGCTTTTGGCACATTGCAGAACTATGGAGATTTTTATCTAAAAAATAGATGGGGAAGAATAAGAGAATCATTTTCCAAAAGTAATTTTCAGCTAGCAGTTCTATCGTTTTTCGTATTCGGGGCTTATTTTGCCTCAAAAGATTCAGCAACAAGCCGACTGTTCTTGAGCTTCTTCATAACAACATGTTGGCCAATTTTACTTCTCACCAACTACTCTCTCCCAGGATTCTTCAAAAGAATAAATGGGTTTTATGGGATTGATCGAAATGCTGTTCTCGTGGGCGATACTAATGATTTATCTGATGCTGAAGAGTGGATTTCAAATCACTCCGGTAATGGATACTCTTTTGTTGGCGTATTCACCACAAAAAATGATAATGGAAATCGGAACTGTCTACCTTGGTTGGGTGAGTATCAAAGGATGGAATCTTACATTTTGAACAACCCGGTACACCAAATTGTGGTCATACCAAGTAAGAAGGGTACCGAATGGATATCATCTACTGCCGATCTTGCTCAAAAACATGGTTGTCGGCTTTTAATCTATAACTCATTGGCCAAAGAATTTGAATCTCGCCTTGTCTTTATGGAAGAGTCAGGTCGACAATTTTTTACACTTTTAAATGAACCCTTGGAGAGTCCATTCAATCGTATGGTGAAACGTTTGTTTGATATTTCTATCAGTTTACCGAGTACAATATTCTTACTCCCAATACTCATGATTTTGGTCAAGTGTTTTCATTTCTTCCAATCATCTGGACCATTATTTTTTAAGCAGGAGCGAGTTGGTCTTGGGGGTAGTAAGTTCGTGATATGGAAGTTTAGATCGATGGAATACAAACACAACGCCAACAAAGACGAATCTATACAGGCAACGAAAGATGATTCGCGAATATTTCCCTTCGGTAGGATGATGAGAAGATTTAGTCTAGATGAATTCCCTCAATTTATAAATGTGCTTAAAGGGGAAATGAGCCTTGTGGGTCCGCGTCCTTATTTGGCTAAGCATGATTATTTATTCCAACAAAATTACCGTGCATACAAAATTCGTCAATTTGTTAAACCGGGTGTTACTGGACCTGCACAGTGCAGAGGATTACGAGGTGAGTTTACTGATCCTGATTTAGTTGAAAAGAGAATTAAGCTAGATTCTGACTATGTAAGCAACTGGACATTGTGGATGGATGTGGAAATTGTGTTTCGTACAGTTGTTCAGGTTATGTTTCCTCCAAAATCTGCTTACTGAATGTTTACTAAATCTTTTCCCTCAAAGATAGCTGCTCTGATTTTGTGAAAGTTTTAGGGGTCGAATTTTTCGAAGGTAAAATTGACGATATTATTAGAAAGTCATCTGAGGGAGGTTTGATTGTGGCCCCTTCCGGTCCTGGTTTGTCTGGGGATTTAATTGTGTCCAAGTCATACAAGGATTCTCTAAGTAAAGCTGATTTAGTGCTCCCCGATAGTGGTTTGATGTGTCTTTGTTTAAAGATTTTTTGGGGAAAATCTTTGCGACGAATTTCTGGTCTCGAATATTTGCGAAAAATTTTGGATGTAATCGATTTACAGGGAACTTCCTCTTTTTGGGTGATGCCTGACATGGAGCAGTCCAATGCTAGCTTATCTTGGTTAAAAAAAACCTATGATATAGATATCAAGCCTGATTCAGTTTATATAGCACCTATTTATTCAAAGAATGTATATATTGAAGACCACAAATTACTGGAGAAGATTAGAACAAAAAAGCCAAAGTTTGTATTTATTCAGGTTGGGGGCGGTACACAGGAAAGATTAGGACTCTATTTGAAGAATCACTTAACTGATGAATCAACTATTATATGTACTGGTGCTGCACTTGCATTTATGACGGGTCAGCAAGTTAGAATTCCTAAAATTGCAGATAAATATTATTTTGGATGGTTGATGAGATGCTTAACTAATCCTAAGGTATTTGTACCTCGATATTTAAATGCTTTCCGACTTGTATACATACTTTTAAAATTTGGAGAAAATTCCCCTCTTCGCAATTAAATTTTATGTGATTCACTCACAATAATTTCAATGAAATCAATATCAAAGAAAGGAGGCAACTTTAGTAAAAGACTTAAAGCGAGCGTTTATGCACTGGGCTGTCGTCTAAACCAATACGAGGGTTTAGCAATTGAGGGAAAGCTTCGAGAGAAAGGATATGAGATTGTTCCTTTTGGAGAGAAGGCTGATTTGGGTGTAATAAATACATGTACAGTTACTAAGGAAGCGGATTCAAAGTCTAGGAATACAATTCGTCGTTTTAGTCGAAATAATCCAACTTCCATAACGGTGGTCGTAGGTTGCTATTCTCAAACTTCAGCGAACGATGTCGCTATGGTTGATGGCGTCGATTATGTAATAGGCAATCATGACAAGATGAACTTCTTGGATTATGTCGCCGAAGAAAAGCCGTCACACCCCGTTGTGGTTAGGGAAAGAATTGATAGGTCGGATTTTTCGATTGGTTATGTGGGTGAAGTTCATTTTGAACAAAGAGCAAATCTGAAAATACAGGATGGATGCGATTTTATGTGTTCTTTTTGTGTGATCCCTTTTGCGAGAGGAAGAGCACGGTCTAGGGAATGGGGTGATTTATTTAGCGAAGCTCGACAAATGATCGCAAGTGGTGTGCGCGAGATAGTTCTAACTGGTGTTAATTTAGGAACCTATCATTCAAATGGGAAAAACTTTTTGAAATTAGTCGAATCACTCTCTAACTTATCAAATCTTGATCGTTTACGCATAAGTAGTATCGAACCAACCACCATACCCACAGAATTATTCGAGTGGATGGCAGATGCTAGTCACCCATTGATGCCTTACCTTCATGTTCCCATGCAGTCGGGTTGTGACAAGATTTTATCTTTAATGAAAAGAAGATATAGTCTTTGTGAAATGAACGCTTTTTTTATGGAAGCAATCGAGTCAATCCCTGAAGTTTGTATTGGGACGGATTTAATGACTGGGTTCCCCGGGGAATCAGATGCCGATTTTGAGCAAACCTGTAATACATTCTTGAAATTTCCTTTTTCGTATTGTCATGTTTTTACTTATTCGGAAAGGAGTGGAACGCCTGCTGAAAAGTCAGAAGCACATATCCCAATGCATGAGAGAAGACGGAGGAGTTCACTCTTGCGGAGATTATCCTCTGCCAAGCGTATGGAATGGCATGAGACTTTTATTGGGAAATCTGTTCGGGTTTTACTGGAAAATCCAAAAAACGGGTTCTACGGTGGATACACTGAAAATTATCTAAAAGTTATGGTTCCTGAAAAGCTACCGGCATTGGCCAATCGTTTTGCAAATGTAAAAATTGGTGATGTCCGTCCGGAATATTGCCTGGGTAAAATCGATACTCTTTTACAAGAAAGGTAATTCATTATCATTATGCTTGCTCCAAGGCATCTTGATATCGAATAAGAATAGATGAGTAAAATTTTTTTATGCGATGGGCACAACTTAGCCTTTCGTGCTTTTTATGGCATCCGTGAACTTTCTCGATCTGATGGTTTCCCAACTAATATGATTCATGGTTGGATAAAATCCTTTTGGAGAATGGAAGATGATTTTGCACCAGATCAAATATGGGTTTTCTTTGACCTCGGCGGGTGCCCGCAACGCGAAAAAATTCTACCCGATTATAAAGCTAACAGAGGTGCCCCGCCAGAGGGCTTTTCTGAACAACTTGATTGGGTTAAGAAACTTTCTCGTGCCATGGGTTATGGTGTCTCCGAGCAAGAGGGTAGGGAGGCTGATGATTTAATTGCAGCTAAAGTAGAGGAGCTAGCGGCAAGTCATGAGATAACTATTGTAAGTGCAGATAAAGACTTGGCTCAATTAATTAGGCCAAGTGTTCGCCAACTTCTTCCACCTCCAACAGCTAACCCACGATTGGGTTGGAGATTGCTAGACGAAGGAGGAGTTGAAGAAAAGTTTGGTGTAAAGCCAACTCAAATATTAGATTATCTCTCGATCATTGGAGACCAAGCGGACAACATTCCTGGACTTTCTGGTGTCGGACCCAAAACGGCCTCAAAATGGCTGCAAAACTGGGGTAGTCTCGACGAAATTATCTTGAATGCAGGGCGAATTACCCCGAAGAGATTTTGTAGCATGATTTATGAAAAAAGAGAGCTACTTCACCGGAATAGAGAACTAATTAAATTAGATACCAGTATCCAAAAAGGAGGTACTACACCTAGCAATCCAGATATCTCCAAACTTGGAGAAATATTAAAAGAAATGGAAATGAATCAATCATTGGAAGAAATGATTAGAAGATATTAATTAGTGTCGAGTTATATAATTTTTTTCAAAACACGCTTTCCGATCCGCTGTGCATTTGGTAAGTATTATATCAATGTCCTCATTACTAAGTTTCGGTTTACCTAAAGGCAGTCTCGAAGAAGCAACTCTTAAGTTATTCTCCCGTGCTGGCTTTAACATTACAAAAGGTTCTCGTTCATATACGCCAAGTTGGGATGATCCTGATTTAGAAGGCCGTTTTGTTCGAGCTCAGGAGATGAGCCGATATGTGGAGGATGGTTTTTTTGACTGCGGACTTACGGGTCGTGACTGGGTACAAGAAAATGGTTCAGAGGTAGAGGTTGTTGCCGACTTAGTTTACAGTCGTGCTTCCAATCGTATTTCAAAGTGGGTGTTAGCCGTGCCTGAAAATTCGGCTATTCAAACGGTTAAAGATTTAGAAGGAAAAACAATAGCAACAGAATTAGTCGGAGTTACGAAAAAATTTCTTCGCGACCATGATGTGAAAGCAGAAGTCGAATTTTCTTGGGGAGCGACTGAAGTTAAAGTTCCTGAGCTTGTTGATGCTATCGTTGACCTTACTGAGACCGGAAGTTCTATCCGTGCGAACAAACTTCGTATTGTAGAAGTTCTTCTGGAAACAAACACAGTTTTGATTGCAAATAAAGAAAGTTGGGCAAATCAAGAAAAGAGGGCTAAAATTGAAAATATAGCCTTGATGTTAGATGCCGCACTTCAGGCTGACACGAAAGTTGGTCTTAAATTAAATTTAGAAAAAAGCAAGTTGAGCGAAGTATTGGAAACTTTACCCTCTTTAAGAAACCCAACCATATCATCCTTAGCTATTGATAATTGGATAGCTGTAGAAACAGTTATAGAAAAGAAGGTATCTAGAGAAATTATTCCAGCTTTGAAGAGATTAGGTGCTGAAGGTATTGTTGAATATCCTCTGAACAAAATCGTACCATAAGTCAAAGTAGATTATTTTATCTTGCTGTGAGTCTTGAATTTTGTATTGTAAAAGATCTCTAATCTTAATCTATAAACCCTCAACCCGCATTGCTAAGATAGCTCGTAATTATTTACGATTTTGCACTTAGTTTTCCGGCTTACTACCAAATATATACAACATGAGCGCAGTCATGGAAGAATTGCTCGCTGAGAGCAAAATCGAATTACTTAAAGAAGGTTCCGTAATCTCAGGTACCATTATGGAAATCCGTCCTACGGAAGTAGTGATAGATTTTGGAGGGAAAGCAGAGGGAACTATCCCTGCTCACGAGTTTCTTGATTTAAGCGAACTGGAAATTGGTTCCGACATTGAAGTTTTTCTTGAGAGGCTTGAAGATCGTTTCGGGAACCCTCAACTTTCATTTGACAAGGCAGAACAGAAGAAGAATTGGGAGAAAATAGTTAATACCTGCGAAGAAGGTTCTGTGATAACTGGAAGAGTTAGATCAAAGGTTAAGGGTGGCTTAGTCGTAAATATTGGCGTAGATGCCTTTTTACCTTCATCGCAAGTAGATATTCAAGCACCCAAAAACTTAGATCAATTTGTAGGTCAAACTTTTGATTTCAAAGTTGTTAAAATTAACCGCGAAAGAAAAAACATCGTTGTTTCCCGTCGCGAATTGATTGAAGAACGCAGGCAAGATAAAAAGCGTGAGATTCTTTCTAAAATTATTCCAGGTGAAACTCGTCGCGGGATGGTCAAAAACATTACTGATTACGGTGCTTTCATTGATTTAGATGGTTTGGATGGTTTGCTTCACATCACGGATATGAGTTGGGGTAGAGTTTCTCATCCTAGCGAAATGGTCAAAACAGGTGAAGAAATTACGGTTTGTATTATTGATATTGATGAAAAACGAGAGCGTGTCTCATTGGGTCTGAAGCAACTTTCAAGCAACCCATGGGATGAAATCGAGAGTAAATTTCCAATTAATGCAAAAGTACGGGGTAAGGTTGTTAACTTGGTACCTTACGGTGCATTTGTTGAACTTGAAGAGGGCGTTGAAGGTCTGGTTCATGTTACTGAAATGTCTTGGACTAAGAGAATTACCAAACCTGGAGAAGTTCTTAATGTCGGCGATGAAGTAGATGCAGTTGTTCTTGGTATCCAGAAGGATGACCAAAAGATCTCTCTTGGACTTCGTCAACTTGAAGTCAATCCATGGGATATGGCCACTCACAACTACCCTCCAGGTGCACGAGTACGAGGAAAAGTACGTAATTTAACTTCTTACGGTGCATTTGTTGAACTCGAAGAAGGAATTGATGGAATGGTCCATGTATCGGATATGAGTTGGACCCGTAAAATTAATCATCCTAGCGAGATGGTTAAGAAGGGAGATGAAGTGGATGCGATTGTTGTTGAGGTTGATGTTGAAAATCAACGCATCTCCCTTGGAATGAAGCAACTCACGCAAGATCCTTGGGAAGATATCGATAGACTTTACAAACTCGGTGATGTAATCAAAGGAAAAGTTGCTAGGGTTGCAGGATATGGTGCATTCATCGAGTTAGAACATGAAATCGATGGTTTAGTACATATTAGCCAAATAAGTGAAGATCGTATTGAAAAGGTAAAAGACTATCTGAACGAGGGTGAGGAAGTTACAGCTCGGGTTATCAAAATTGATAAAGATGAGCGAAGAATTGGTTTGAGCGTGAAAGCTGCAGATTACGACGAAGATGCTTTGGCAAAGGAAGTCGCTGCTTACGATGAAGTGGGAGAGGATCTTACGACATCATTGGGAGATTTACTTGACGAGGCAACTGCGCAGGAAGAAGAATAATATTTTTCAGCTCAATTCTCTAAACTATTTTGTTACGAGCTCTAGAAGTTAATTATTTAAGTTTATTCTGCTTTATTCAATAAATCCTGTAACATTTTAGTTCTTTCTTCGATTCTTTTATCTTCTTGAATCTCTTCCCAAGTTCTTTGTTTTTCAAACTTGCTCATGTTTTTCCTCAATTGGCGGATAGCCTGTTCTTGAAGTTGCCGGACTCTTTCGCGAGTTATACCAATTTGTTCGCCAACTTCTTCCAAAGTTTTAGGGTCTCGGCCTTCAAGGCCAAAACGAAGTCTTATAATATCAGCTTCTCGAGGGTCAAGGGTAGCTAGAACTTTATCAACATCTCCTACCAAGGACTTTGATTGTAAATTTTCAAGGGGCGAGGTCGATTTTTCATCGGGTACCACATCTCCTAGATTGGATCCATCATCGTCATTAATTGGAGAATCAAGAGAGGCGGGCTTTTTACTGACAGATTTTAAATGAGTAATACGGGCGACTGGAATGTTCATTTCCTCAGCTAACTCATCATCATTCGGTTCTCTCCCTAATTTCTCTGTTAAGCTGGTAGTTGTTCTACGGATTTGCGTAACACGGTCGACCATATGAACGGGTAAACGGATCGTTTTGCTTTGATTTGCTAAGGCTCTTTTAATGGATTGTTTTATCCACCAAGAGGCATAAGTGCTCAGCTTGCCACCTTTGGAAGGATCAAATCTTTCCACAGCCTTCATCAATCCGATATTACCCTCATTGATCAAATCTAAAAGTGAAAGTCCGATATTCGCATAGTCTTGAGCAATTTTTACCACTAATCGAAGATTGGCAGTAATCATCTTTTCTCGGGCCTTTTGATCGCCCTTACTAATTTTTGCAGCCAACTCAATTTCTTCCTTCACTGTAATCAGTGAGATTGCAGATATTTGTTTAAGATAAATATCCAATGAAGATTGTTCAAAATTTTCCACCATTTTTTACTTGGACTTTTAAAGATTAATTGCTGATTTTTTCAGCAAGAGAAGCGGCGTAAAACATACCTTTTGCCTTGTTAATTGTTTCGAGGAATTCCATTTCAGGTTTGGAGTCTGCCACAATGCCAGCTCCTGCTTGTAGATTAATCTTATTGTCTTTGATGATAGCTGTACGAATTGCAATGCAAGAGTCATGGTTACCTTCAAAACCAAAGTATCCCAAGGCACCTGCGTAGGCATTACGACAAGTTTTTTCAAATTCTGAAATTATTTGCATAGCTCGAACCTTAGGTGCACCACTAACTGTACCTGCAGGAAATGTTGCCCGCATTAAATCGAACGCATTTTTATCTTCGGCTAGAGTTCCAATGACTTGAGAGACAATATGCATAACATGAGAATATCTCTCGATGTTCATAAATTCTGCAGCTTCTACACTGCCACTTTTACAGACTCGCCCAATGTCATTTCTAGCTAGATCAACTAGCATTAAATGTTCTGCCTTTTCTTTCTCATCGGCAAGAAGATCTTTTTCAAATGCCTTATCTTCATTTTGATTCTTTCCGCGCGGTCTAGTCCCGGCGATAGGTCTAATTAGAACTTCTTTCTCATTGAGCCGAACATGAACCTCGGGAGAGGCTCCCACCAGAGAATAATCTTCTGTTTCAAGGATGAACATATACGGGGAAGGGTTAACGGCTCGTATAGCTCGATAAAGATTAATCGGATGTCCTTTGAATGGAATTGTAAATCTTTGGGATAAAACAGTTTGTATTACATCTCCCGCCCGGATGTAGTCTTTGGTCATTTCAACTAGTTTTTCAAATTCTATCTGTGAAAAGTTTCCTTCAGGTAACTCTTTTTCAGATACATTGGAAATGTCCATACACGCGGGTTCTATAGATAGAGGTTTTGCTAAAATATTTAGGGTATTTTTAATTTTACTGACCGCTTGATCATAGTCAGATTCAGGATTATCGGAAGACTTGGCATTCGCACAAATAGTAAGAGTTTGACGGGCATGATCAAAAATTAGAACCAGTTCTGTAATCATGAAGAATAGTAAAGGCATTCTTAAATCATCTTGATCTGGAATCGGGATGGTCGGTTCAACCCTGTTTGCGTATTCATAACCGATATACCCAACTGCACCACCAGAGAATCGATGTCCGTCAATTCCATGATACCGTATGCCATCGATTTCATCTTCAATTAGTCGCAACGGGTCCGTGGGCGTTGAAATCTTTTTGGCTATGCCGTTCCCTTCCTTTATTTCAGTTAAATCATGGTAACATGCAAATTGTTTGCTTGAAGAAAAACCCAGGAATGAAAAGCGGCTTACCTGTTCTCCCCCCACTACAGATTCAAAAAGAAAAGCAGGTTTCTGGGTGGAGAGCTTAACATACGCAGACAAAGGAGTTTCGGTGTCAGCTGTTAATTCCGTACTTATGGCAATAATATCGTTATTCCTGCAAAGAGTACGGAATTCTTCTAACTCTGGTTTAACTATCATTACATGCAAAAATACTTTCTAGAGGCCTTTTAAAGAGAGTGAAATTTTTAGATGCGATTGCTTTTGTGATTGCATGTAGGAACATTCAGTATGCACTACATTAAAATACTGTATGTTATCCAACCCTAAAAGCGAAGCGAGGAGGAAATTATGAGTCGAAAAGTTCATTGTGTGATTATGGGAGGTGGTCGTGGGACACGCCTTTATCCTTTGACAAAACTTCGTTGTAAGCCAGCTGTACCCCTTGCGGGTAAATACCGTTTAGTCGATATCCCTATCAGTAACTGTATAAATTCAGGATACAATCGCATTTATCTATTAAGTCAATTTAACACCGCTTCTTTACACAGGCATGTACAGGATGCGTATAGGTTTGACAGATTTGGACAAGGTTTTGTGGAAATACTCTCAGCTGAACAAACTGAATTCGGTGACGATTGGTATCAAGGCACTGCAGATGCTGTGAGGCGCAACCTAATACATTTTGGTGCAGATAAAGATGATATATTTGTGATTTTGTCAGGGGATCAATTATACCGTATGGATTTCTCAAAGATGGTGGAAGAGCATCTCGATAGAGGTGCGGAGATAACAGTTGCGGCAAAACCTGTTCCTACCGATGAAGCAACTGGGCTTGGCTTATTACGAGTTGGGGAAAGTTCAAGGATTGTAGATTTTGTGGAAAAACCAACCGACCCTGAAGTAATTGAGCGACTTGTTCCTCCCGAATTAAAAAGTGCAGATGGGAAAAATGATAGGTGTTTAGCTTCAATGGGAATCTATGTCTTTAATGCATCTTCGATGTTGGAGGCTCTGGATGGAGATGCAACTGATTTTGGTAAAGAGGTTATTCCATCACTTGTTGGAGAAAAAAATGTAAAGTGCCATATTTATGATGATTATTGGGAAGATATCGGGACAGTAAGGTATTTTTTT
>ERZ802830.3492-NODE-3492-length-13291-cov-7.05863_pt1 | contig 13291 bp, 16 predicted proteins | sample MGYA00345654_ERZ802830 | MGnify/ENA primary metagenome ERZ802830 (study PRJEB30503, sample SAMEA104212375) | marine metagenome | biome: Westerlies Biome; feature: [SRF] surface water layer (ENVO:00010504) within the epipelagic zone...; material: water... | reverse complement strand
TACATTTGGTCTGAATTTTTTCAATTTTTTCTAGAATTAAATAAATTGTTTCTTTATTTTTAAATAATGAGTTTATTTTTTCTTTAAAGTTTTTATTGTTTTGGTTAAGCCTTTTATTTGAACAGATATAAATTACATTATAGTTTTTATTTTTTGTACTTAATTTTTTATAAATTTTTTCTACTTGAGTCTGATTTTTTAACTTAATAATTACCTTTTCATAATAGGCATCTTTTAAAACTAGACTTAACTTTTTAATTGTATCATTTTCAATGAAATTAACACTCGAGTTTTTCCTTCTATCTGTAAGTGGAAGCTTTAGTTTATTTAATGAAGATATTACTTCTAATACTGTCGGAACTATTACTATATTAACTTTTTCTTTTAACTCTGAATATTCAAACATTGAGTGATTGCAAAAAGCTTCTGTACTTTTTTTCAAATGACTAATTGATTTGTGTTTTTCGAAAATTTTGAGAATACTTTGAGATATCTCTCTATTTTGAATTAAGTCTTCTTCAAAAATTAATTTAGTATTTATTTTTTCTAGATTTTTTATTAACTTTTTATCAAATTTTTTGCTAATTAATACGCATTCAGTTTTTTGTAAAACTTCGAGAGCAACAAGAGTTAAATCAAAAATTTCTTTTTCTGATATAGTAATTATATATAATTTTTTTTCTAGAAAGTTATTGCTAATAGCCATACTTCTAAATATATATTTAGAAATGAGAAAGTTAACTCTTTTTATATTATTACAACTCACATTTTATATGTCTCCATCATACTCATTGATAGAAAGCGAAGCGTTTCCTGAACTTGTTTACTCTTCTGCCCTAAAAGAGGGGAACTTAGAAGTAACAGAACAATATTTGGAAATGGGTCACTCAAGTACGAAAATGGACTCTAGTGATCTTATTCCTTTAGCTTATGCAATTCAGAATAATAGTATAGAGATGATTGATTTGCTCATAAAGTATAAGGCCGATGTCAAGGCTATATTTTTAGAAAGAACTACTCCTTTAATCTATAGTGTTCTACTAGAAAAAACAGATTTGATTGACCCCTTGATTGAAAAAGGTTCTGAAATAAACTTCCAAGATAATCTTGGTAGGACTGCTATAATGATTGCTGTTGAAAGAGAGAATATTAGAATAGTTAAAAAACTTTTGAAGCATGGTCCAGATATAGAAATTACAGACTTTTCTGGGAAAAGTGTTTATGATTATCTGGACTTTGTGAGAAAGAGAGAAATAAAGAAATTATTTAAATAATAAAATTTGATTATTTATTTTCCTTACAAACATCTTGAATGTTTCCTTGTTTTTTAGAATTGGCGGGATTATTAATATTTTTTTTCTATACTTTAATTGGAATTTTTTTTTTGTTGATTGGTATAAAAAGCCGTCAAATAAAAATAATGGATGTAGAACTATTTTTTCAAAATTTTTATCTGAGATAATACCATCTATATTTTTATAGATATCCTCTTCATTACCAAAAAAACCAGAAATAGAACTATTTATCTTTAAACTTCTAGATAACTTATTTGTATATTTTTTTAGATGATACATAACTTTAATATTACTGCTTGATGAAGAGATTGTTATCAATAAATTATTCTTTATGGGATCTATTTTTTTTTCAATTTTTTTCAAAGATAGAGAAATAAGTTCACTATCTAATTTAATACCTTTTGTAATAAGTAATTTAATTTTATATTTACGAACTAGTTCTTGCATTTTTTCAATAATATCTTCCGTATAATGCTTGCCTTTAAATAATAAAGTAGGAACAAAGATTATTTTATTGTAATCTTTTGATATTTGCTTCAGGCATTGCTCAATTGAAGGACTATTTATCTCAATAAAACAATAAAATACGTTATATTCTAAAAAAACTTTTTTGATCCTATTAATAAAACTAATGAAATCACTTTTAAATTTCTCATTATTAGAACCATGACTACAAATAACAATTGCTATTTCATTACACCTAGAAATAGTTTTCATTTTATTTGGTTTCAGAGTTGATATTTTTTAATATTTGTATTACTTCCAATGCTGCTTTATTAAAACTAGTTTCTTCTAAAATCTCTTCTTTTGTGTATTCTTGATTATAAAGAGAGAAATTGAGATCATTTCTTGGTTGTAGATATGTGCCTTCAAAAGATCCACCAAGGAATAAACCCTTATTATCAGAGAAAGAGAAAATATCTGCCAATCTTAAAGTGCTCTCAGCCGAATAACCTATTCCTTCATTCATAACTGCTGCATCTATATCGACACCAAATTTTACTCTTTCACCAAGAATTGATTTCAAGCCTCTTAAGGACATAACAGTCATTACAACTTTCCCAGACTTTAAACCAAACTGTAGACCGACACTTAAACCGCCAATAGTATAGAAAAATGGGCCTGTCCATGAACCATTTTTACGAATTAGAAGCAAACCATTTCCACCTTTTGCTCCAAATAATAGACTTCCTTCATATATTTCTGGAAAGATTAGTATTGCCTTAGATTTTTTTATATAACCCGGCAACATCTCTAAATCTTTATTTTTAAAAAGATCTTTTAAGGCTTTATCAGATCTATTGATTAGACCCAACACTTGATCATAACCCTCATCTGAAGCACTTACTCGGTTATTGGTTATATTAAACAGGCATAAAAGAAAAATAATTATAAAAAATTTAAAAATAACTCACCTCTTGATTTTTTTATTATTATCTTACTAAAAAGAACTTATTTCAATAGTATATGAAACATAATAATTATGTTTATTTTTTTTAATTTGTTATTTAGAGTTTTTATTTTTCTTTTTGTTATAATCGACCCTATTTTTTTACAAGGGGCTGAGATTATTATTAATATAAAGAATAATAAGAGTAATAGTGGTTCTATTCATTTAGCTTTATACAACAATGAGGAAAAATTTCTTGAGGATGAAGGAAAGTTTATAGGTTTGAAAAAAAAAACTAATCTTGTTGTTCAAAGTGGTATAAGTGTTAAAAATTTAATTGAAGGAGATTACGCTATAGCTATTTATCATGATGAAAATGAAAATGAAAATTTTGATAGATTATTTTCCTTGCCATTAGAAAGTTATGGATTTAGTAATAATGCAGAAGTTTTTTTTGGTCCGCCTAGTTTTAAAGAAAGTTCATTTTTTTTAAGGCAAGAAGAAATTTTAGAAATTGAAATAGAGCTGAGATGAAAAAAAGAATATTAGTTACAGGTGGCGCGGGTTTCCTTGGTTCATTTTTATGTGAGAAATTGATTAAAAATGGACATTATGTGGTTTGTTGTGATAATTTCTATACAGGTAATAAAGATAATCTTTTAGAAGTTCTGGATAATAAAAGTTTTGAAATTATTAGACATGACATAACTTTTCCTTTATTTCTAGAAATAGATGAGATATATAATTTAGCCTGCCCTGCTTCTCCTATACACTATCAAAATGACCCAGTTCAAACAATTAAGACTTGCGTACATGGGGCTATTAATATGCTCGGTTTAGCAAAAAGAACAAAAGCAAAAATTCTCCAAGCATCTACATCAGAAATATATGGAGATCCAGAAGTCCACCCTCAACATGAAAGTTATAAAGGTGCTGTAAGTATTAATGGACCCAGAGCTTGTTATGACGAAGGGAAAAGATGTGCAGAAACAATTTTTTGGGACTATCAACGCCAACATAATATTGATATAAAAGTAATTAGGATTTTTAATACCTATGGTCCAAGAATGCAGATTAATGACGGTAGAGTAGTCTCAAATTTTATTATTCAGGCTTTAGAAAATAAAAATATAACGATTTATGGAGATGGCCAGCAAACGAGGTCTTTTTGTTATGTAGATGATCTTATCGAAGGAATTGTGTCTATGATGGAAAGTAGAGATTTTGCAGGTCCAGTGAACCTTGGAAACCCAGTTGAAATAACTGTCAAACAATTAGCAGAGGAAATAATAGAATTGACCGGAAGTTCATCTAAAATAATTTTTAAAAAACTACCACAAGATGATCCTAAACAGCGTTGTCCTGATATCTCAATAGCAAATGATAAACTTAGTTGGACCCCTAAAATAAATAGAAATATTGGGTTGAAGAAGACTATTAGATATTTTGATTCGTTATTAAATAGTTGATTTATGAAAAGTTTTTCTAAATCTAAGATATTATGTGTTGGTGACATAATTCTTGACACATATATTCAAGGAAAAGTTGAGAGAATTTCCCCTGAAGCACCTATCCCAGTTTTTAAATTAGGGGATGAGAGGTTTGTTCTTGGAGGGGCGGCGAATGTTGCGAGAAATATTTGTGCAGGAGGAGGAAGTTGTTATTTAATTTCAGTTGTAGGACAAGATGAAGACTCCAGAATATTGAATAAACTAATCAAGCAGGAAAGAAATTTGTCTGTTAAGCTGTTAAAGATAAAAAATAGGAAAACAACAAAAAAACAGAGGTATATTTCTGGTCAACAACAAGTATTACGCATTGATAATGAGACTAATAATGAGATTTCAATCGAACATGAAAAAATTATTTTTGAACATTTTAAAGATTTAATTGAAAATTTTGATGTTGTAGTAATTTCTGATTATAACAAAGGTTTGTTAACATATAATCTAGTGCAAAAATTAATTTTATTAGCAAAAAAACATAAGAAGCCAATCGTTGTGGATCCCAAGAGAGATTCATTCGAGATTTATAAGGGTGCTACAATCATTACCCCTAACTATAAAGAGTTAATGAAGGCAAATAAGGACTGCTTCCTAAACACGACAACTGAAACAAGAAAAATAGAAATTTTTTCAAGAGACTTGATAAAAAAATACCGTCTTAATTCAGTTATAACTACAAGGAGTTTTAATGGTTTATCTGTTATCACTAAAAATAAGAAAGCAATAACATTATCTTCAGAAGCTTTAGAAGTTTTTGATGTTTCTGGAGCTGGAGATACTGTAGTTGCCTACTTATCTTTAGGAATATCAGCTGGACTCAGTATTGAGAAATCAGCTGCTTTAGCAAATAAAGCTGCTGGAATATCAGTAGGAAAATTTGGAACGGCATCTGTATATTTTAGTGAAGTTCTTAATTATAATAATCAAACAAGTAAGCTTTTTTCAATAAATGAGGCAAAAATAAAACTCAAAACTTTTAAAGAAAAAAAAATAGGTTTTACAAATGGATGCTTTGATTTAATACATTCAGGACATATTAATTATTTAATAAAAACAAAAGAATATTGTGACTTTTTGATTCTAGGTTTGAATAGTGATTCATCAATAAGAAAATTAAAAGGTAACGATAGACCTATCTGCTTGGAAGATGAGAGGCTAACAATTTTGTCAAATTTTTCTTTCATAGATATGTTGATTTTATTTAGTGACGAAACTCCGTTAAAATTAATCAAGGCAATAAAACCAGATTTAATTTTTAAGGGCGGAGATTATGCAGTAGAAGATGTAGTAGGTAATAAAGAAATAAAACTTTGGGGTGGTCAAGTAAAAATATTAAGATATGAAAAAGGAAAATCTACAAGTAATTTAATTAAGAGAATGAGAAAATGAAACTTAATGCTATATTATTTGATGTTGGGGGTACTATCGCAGAAAGCGAAGAAATCCATAGAGTCTCTTTTAATGAGGCTTTCAAAGAATTTGGCTTGAACTGGTATTGGGATGAAGCAATATACAGAGAACTGGTTTTTGTAGGAGGAGGAAAGGAAAGAATTAAACATTATATAACTCGAGCTTGGCCAGAAATGTTAAAACAGAAAAATTTAACGAAATACATTGAATCAGTTCATAAAATCAAGGGTCAAATTTATGAAGAATTTTTAAATGATTCTCAACTTAAGGCAAGACCAGGAATAATTAGACTATTAAAGGAATTAAAAAATGAAAAAATTAGATTAGCAATAGTATCTGATACCACCGAGGAAAATTTAATAAACTTATTTAAAAAAGGTCTAGGTATCAATCCGATTGAATGGTTTGAAATTTTAGCTCATGGAGGATGCACGATTCAGAAGAAACCATCACCGGATATTTACCTTTGGACTCTAGAAAGACTAAAATTACCACCAGAATCATGTCTAGCAATTGAAGATGCTCCGAGGGGGGTAGATTCAGCAATTGACGCTGGTTTAAAGGTGCTTGTAACTCCGTCAATATATACTCTAGAAGAGAAGTTTGAGAAATCTTCATTATTATTATCTCATCTTGGAGAACCAGAAGAACCATTTAATGTTATCAAAGGTGATGCTTTTGGCCATTCTTTTGTAGACTTGGACCTGCTAAAAAAAATTCATGGATCTAACTAAATGAAAATACAATAACTGATAATTAAAATTAGTTGAACAACAAAAATCAGGACACTCATTGTATGTAAATTTTTGAATTTTTTTTTAGATTCGTCAGATTCATGTGACTTATCACTAGCATGATTAATTTTTGGGATTAGAATCTGTCGGCTATAGAAAAAACCAAAGAAAATAAAAAGTGAAATAAAACAAAAAATATCAAGTCTGGGAATTAACATAAGACTATTAAATAAGCTGAGTGTCATGCCCCAAAAATATAATTTAGGAAATACTGCTCTGATAAATTTTCTAGAGTTAGATGAATCTAGTTCCTTAAAAATAGTTGGTGCAATGATTAGAGAGAAAAAAACTAGACTTCCAAAAAGTGCTGAAAAGATTAGCTTTGAAAATATAGTTATAATTGAATAATCAAAAAAGTAGTGCATAACAAAAATTTATTTATTTCATCTTAATTTATATAATGGTACATACAAGATATGGGAATTAAATTCTTACTTTTCTTGCCTTTTTTAGAAATAGTTTTTTTTATACTTTTTGGAGATGTACTTGGTTTCCTTAATACAATAATTATTATTATAATTACTGGTTTATGTGGTCTTAGACTTCTTTTTCCCAGTAATAAATTAGAAAGTATAAAAGAAATAGGAGCAGAGCCATTAAATTGGTTGTGTAATAGGTTAGCTGGAATTTTCCTACTTATACCAGGTTTTTTAACAGATATCATTGGATTCATGTTGCTTATTAAGCCATTAAGATTAATTATCTGGAAGTTCGTCCCTGAAAATATAAAGAATTTTACTGGTTCATCATACTCTAGCAAAGAAAGTAAAAGAGATAGTAGAAAAGATAAAATAATAGATGCAGATTATAAAGATTTAGATGATCAATAAAAATTTATATTGTTTTGTGTGTGGAAAAGTTAAAAGTGTTAGTTTTAGGAAGTGGATAAAAATGAAATTTTCTGAATATTCATTAAGAGGCTGGGTTAAGAACGACAAAGATAGACGAGTGGAACTAGAGGTCTCTAAATCAGGGATAGTGATTCGAGAATTTATAAAGATTCTAGAAAAAGAGCTTTTTTTATAAGATGGGAAAAATTGAATTTAGTAAAAAAAAATATGAGATGTCTAAAGAAATTATAGTTTTACTTTCATGAAAATCTATTTACTCAGACATACTTCACTTGATATTGGTCCTGACATTTTTTATGGACAATCTGATATTGATGTAAGTAGCAACTTTGAAGATGAGGTTAGACATATAAAAAAGAAAATAAAAGAAAAAAAAATAATAGAAGAAAAAATAAAAATTTATTCAAGTCCTTTGAAGCGTTGTGTAAAATTAGCGAATGCTTTATTTCAAGAGCATACAAAAGATGATCGATTAAAAGAATTAAATTTTGGTGATTGGGAAAATAAGAGAATAAAAGATATTCCCAGTAAACTAATTGAGTCGTGGAGAAAAGATATAATGAATTTTAAGATTCCTGGTGGAGAATCTAATGAAGATTTCTTTTTGCGATTAAAAAGTTTTTGTGACCAAATAATAAAACAAGATAATAATATTTTTATTGTGGCTCATGCCGGATCTATTAATTGTATAATTTCTTATCTTGCTAATATTCCTTTTGATAAACTTGTAATAGAGAATTGGAAAAAAATAGGATATGGATCACTTTCCAGACTTGTAAAAAAAAATAAAGAATTTGATTTAGATTTATTTGGGATTTGATTATGAAAAAAATTTTGATTCTTGGAGGAGGTTTCGGTGGAGTTTTTTTAGCAAAAAAACTATTTAAAGCTAGCAGAAAAAATTTTGACATAGAATTAATAAGCGATAATAATTATTTTGTTTTTCAACCTTTACTTCCAGAGGTTGCATCAGGAGCAATTAATGCTGAAGATGCAGTTTCGCCATTAAGAAAATTACTTAAAGGAGTTAAATTTAGGAATGCTGAAATAAAAGATATTAACTTGAAGAATAGAAAGGTTTTAGTTCTTCAAGGGTTCAGGAAAAGATCTCATTGGATTCATTTTGATCACTTGGTAATAGCGCTAGGCCAAGAAAGTAATTTAGATATTGTAAAAGGTTTAAGGGAACATGCTTTTACGATAAGAAATTTAAAAGATGCATATAATATTAGAAATCATATTTTGAGTTGTTTAGAGTTAGCAGATGTAACTAAAGATCAACTATTAAAGAAGAGACTATTAAATTTTGTTGTGATAGGTGGTGGATTTTCAGGGGTAGAAACAATAGGTGAAATCAAGGAGATGGTTGATAGAGTTATTAATTATTATCCTAATATACATTCAGAGGAACTACAGTTTCATATTGTAGAGTACGCGAATAGATTATTACCTGAGTTAGATGAAACACTTGGTAAATATACTAAGAAAGTTTTTTTAGAAAATAAAATAATTGTTCATTGTGAGTCAGCTCTTTTAGAAGTCACTGGCACAGGTGTTTATCTAGATAATGAAAAGATCATCAATACAAATACAATAATTTCTACAATTGGTTCAACTGTATCTAAACTAATAAGTCAGTCAAAATTTAAACTAAAAAAAGGTAAAATTATTACTAATGAAAACTTACAGGTTTCAGGTTACAAAAATATCTGGGCACTTGGTGATTGTGCCTTAGTACCTAATAAAAAAGAGAATGAAGAAAAAAAAATTAAAACTTATGCTCCTCCTACAGCACAATTTGCAGTTAGGCAAAGCCTATTCTTAGCCGAGAATTTGATATTATTAGAATCACAAAAAAAACTAAAGCCATTTAAATATCAGTCAAAAGGATCTTTAGCTTCCTTAGGTTCGAGAAAAGGAATTGGAAAGATTTATGGAATTACCGTCAGAGGTTTATTTGCTTGGATGATATGGAGGGCTTTTTATTTATCATTTTTGCCATCATTTTCTACTAAAATTAGAGTCTTATTAGGTTGGATGCTTGAATTTATAATTCCAAGAAATGCTGTGATGACAGATACTTATAAGAGAAATAATATTTCATATCAGTATTATAAAAAAGGAGATATTGTTTTTGAAGAAGGCATGATTGCAGATGGATTTTATATTGTTAAGGAAGGGTCGTTTAAGAATACATATAAAAAGACTGTTGATGGTAAAATATATACAAAAATTTATAAACCTGAAGATCACTTTGGTTCGAGAGTTATTCTATTAGGTAAAAGAAGAACTGGGACAATAGTTGCTACTCAAGATTCAAAAGTTTTAAAGATTGATAAAAATAGTTTTATTCTAATAAATCAAAATTTCCCAATTCTTAATGAATATTTTAGTAAGTATCTACCAAAAGAATTTATTGATCTTGACCTTAAAATAGAAAAGTAGCTAAGTTGATTATGTTTAAGAGAATCTTTAATTTTTATAAAAAAGAAACTTTTTTTGATGAGTTTGACTTTATAATAAATATTAAAAGAACAGCAAGGAAAACAATTGCATTTATTATTAGAGATGGCGAATTAACTATACGATGTTCAAAGTTCGCAAGTAATAGAAGAATATATTCTTTAATTAAGGAGAAAGAACATTGGATAAATAAAAATATCTTAATCCAAAAAGAAAAAAAGGAAATATCAAAAGAAAAATATATTGATGCAAAAACGTATTTATTTTTGGGGGAGGAAAAACAATTAAAAATAATAGAAGGTAAAAATCGTTCTGTTAATTTAACTCAAAAAGAAATAATTATTTCAGGAAACAGTTTAAGTGATGTTGAAATAAAGCTTATATTGTCTGAATGGTATAAAAAAGAAGCTAGAAAAATTCTTATGGAGAGAACTAAATATTTTTCTAAATTAATGAGGCTTTCTTATAATGAAGTTATTATTAAAGATTACAAATCTAAATGGGGTTTATGTTTGAGTTTAAAAAAAAAAATTTATCTTAATTGGAGATTGATAATGGCCCCTTTATCAGTTCTAGAATATGTCATAATTCATGAACTTTGTCATTTAAGAGTTCCAAATCATTCCAAAAAGTTTTGGGAAGAAGTAATAAAATATAGAGCTCATTACAAAAAAGATAAAATGTGGTTAATTGATAACGGATTTTTATTGTTTTTCTAATTATGGTGCGCCCGAAAGGACTTGAACCCTTAACCTTTTGAGCCGAAATCAAATGCTCTATCCATTTGAGCTACGGGCGCGTGTGTAATTACTATAATCATATGTCCGCATTATGGCAGAGACGATTCAATTTCTTGATGAAGAATATAAGTAATAAGCTTATCATCAAACAAAATGTAAAGATCATAAAAAAAATTTCAGATTCTCCATACTCTTGAGAAGATTGACCAATCATACCTGCAAATTTATTTCCTATTCCTATGGAAGCAAAATAAATACCCATTATTGAGGATACATATTTAAGAGGAGCTAACTTTGTTATAAAAGAAAGAATTACAGGGGATGCACATAACTCGCCAATCGTGTGAAAAAAATATGCTAAAAAAATCCAATACATTGCTGATTTCCCATATTGTGATGACTCATTACTTGCAAAATACATAAATATAAAGCCGGTTCCCATTATTGCTAGACCAATAATCATTTTAAAAATTGAGGAAGTTTCATACCCTTGTTTTTTTAGCTTTAACCAGAAAGAAGAAATTGGTAAACCAAATATAATTATCATAAGTGGGTTAACTGATTGAAACCAACTTGCGGGAAATATCCAATTATTTAAAAAACTAATCGTCCTATCTGTCTTCTCGAAAGCATAAAGATTCATTAATCCACCAGCTTGTTCAAATGACGCCCAAAAAATAATTATTATTAAGAAAGAGATAATTAGAACTTTTAGTCTGTCAGATTCTATTTTAGTCATTTTAAAAGCACCTTGAAATTTAGTAGTGACTCTTTCATCTCTTATTTCTGAATAATCTATAATATGTTTGGAACCATTTAAAAATACAATTTGACCAATAACCATCCCTAAACCTGCGATGGAGAATCCATAATGCCATCCATAATATTCACCAATAAATCCAACAATAATACTTGATAGAAAGGCACCTATATTTATCCCAATATAAAAAATTGTAAAACCTTGTTCTCTTAAATCATTTTTTTTTTAATATAAATGACCAACTAAAGAAGAAATATTTGGCTTTAATAAGCCAACACCTAAAATAATCAATACTAAGCCTAAGAAAAAGAAAAAATTACTTTGTAGCGCTAAAGATAGGTGTCCAAAACATAATAACCAACCACCAACTATCAATGATCTTTTTTTTCCAAGAAATTTGTCAGAGATCAAGCCACCTGGAATACAGGCAATATACACCAATGCTGTATACCATCCATATAGTTCTAAAGCATTGTTTTGATCCCATCCCATTCCAGGGTTAGCTTCATTTTTATTTGAAACCAGGAACAATACAAGAATCGCTCTCATTCCATAATAACTAAATCTTTCCCAAACCTCTAAAAAGAAAAGAACAAATAAACCTTTAGGATGTTTTTTTAATTCATTTAAAATGGGAAGTTTCATATTTAAAATAAAGAAAACAAAATTATATAACTTGATACTTATTCAATTTCTTCTAAATCTTCTAGATGAGTTTTTAAGGCTTTACTAGCTAACTGAATTTCTAAAATAAAAAGGATCATAGCAACAGAAAAAAAACTTAATGCAAAAAGAAAAAATGAAATAGATAATATTAAAAAGTTTAAGATGCCTAGAAATATTGTTAATAAATTAAATAGAAAAGCTAAACCTGATAATGTTTGCGCCGATTGTATGAATTTTAATCTTAAATTTAGTATTTTAACCTGTGATAAATATCTAATAGCTGACTTATCTCTTGAACTTATTTTTTTATTAATGAATTCGTCATGTATCTTTCTTATTAATAAGCTTAGAGATGAATACCTATTACCAAAAGATATCATCATTAATGGTATTGCTGGGAATAGAAATGCAGCATATGTAAGTTGAAAGTTTTCCATAGCTATTTCAATAACATTATGAATAGAAATAAAATAATTAATGGCGAAAAAATAATATTGAAGTTACTCTCTGAAGAAGACCTTTTAATACAAAATAACAGCATACAGAACAAAAAAGTATTAAAGATAAAGTTTAACATATTGAAATCATCTAGTTAATATTACTTTTATAATATAAAAATAACAAACTCATATAATATAAATTTTTGGTACGGAACTTGCTCTATATATTTTGACCCTTTCTGAAAATATCAGAAAATAATATTAAGAAGACTTCTTATTTTTTTATTCCTCCCTTCCAAGAGAAGTCTTCTTAATTAATTTCATTAATAATAGTCACAACTTTAAAAAATTATTTCAAAACTTAATTATTGTAGGTAATTGAAATATCTATCTGATGAAAGTTTTTATTAATATACTTCATGAAATTGAATAAAGAGAAAATTGATAAATTCATTGCCCTAAATAGTGATATTTATTTAGGATTCTTCTTTAAGAATTCAATATATTTTAAAACATCAATATATTTTTCATCCGGTATGTCTTTATAGCTGGCATTAAATTTTAACTTTACACATAATGCAATATGAGCATAAGGGTTACGACCTTTTGGGTGGTTTGGATGATTAGGTAATTGGTCTCGTAAATAATCACCAGCTTCTTGCATCATCTTCCAGAGTTTACTTGCGTTATCTTTATTCATTGTTCTCAAAACATTTTTAAAACTAAAAATTTGCTAAGGTCTCCTTTGAGGACTTTTATTTTAACCTAGTTTTCATTTATTTTAAAAGTTGATCAATTTTTTTTTCAATAAAAATTAAATTTTCTTTAGAAAGTTTATTTATCTTACTTTTCACCCTCTTTTTATCAGTGTTAATTAAAGGCTTGAGTAATAGTTCTTTTTCCTTTTTAATATCTCTTGTATAGTTGTAAACTCTAATAACATCATCTTTAAGTGAAAAAATTTCTTGCTTCGTACC
>ERZ802830.3488-NODE-3488-length-13296-cov-6.61906_pt1 | contig 13296 bp, 10 predicted proteins | sample MGYA00345654_ERZ802830 | MGnify/ENA primary metagenome ERZ802830 (study PRJEB30503, sample SAMEA104212375) | marine metagenome | biome: Westerlies Biome; feature: [SRF] surface water layer (ENVO:00010504) within the epipelagic zone...; material: water... | reverse complement strand
AAGTATTTCCCAATTACCATTAATGTCCCTATTAACTCTAACTCTAAATTCTGGATTAATTCCAAAGGATTCATGTAATGATGATGCTAATAATATAGTAGAAATCCCATCTTGGCGATAGAGTTTTAATTTGTCCAAGGAACCATTCTCTCCAACCCTTATATAATAACCATTAAGATAACCTTCCAAATTATTATTATTAGAAGCTAAATAATATCTAAAATTATTATTGTTTGATGGAGAAAAATCCATTTTTACATAAAATTCCCATGAAATATTTGACGAAAAATCTAAAGTTCCAGTTTCAACACTTAAATAAGATGTATCCGTGACAGAAGGAGCATTAAGTTGGAGTTTGAAATCTGTATTTACAATAAATTCTGAAGTATCTCCTCCCCATTGAGGGTTATTGTTAAAGTCTCCATCAGAAAAATCTTCACTAAGTTGTCCAAAATGGGGAAACGATATTAATATTAAAATAATTAGAGACCCTAGAAGACGCATGCTATAATTTTGTAGAAATAAATATACTACTTTTGAACAAAGTCAGTGTATGAAATTAGCTATTGTAGGATGTACAGGATTGGTAGGAAGTGTAGTACTAAAAGTATTAGATGAATTGTCAGTTAAAATATCTGATCTTACACTAGTTGCATCACTAAAAAGTAAAGGCAAAAAAATTGAATTTAGAAATAAATATTTAAACATTATCTCTATTGAGGAAGCCGTAAAGAAAAAACCAGATATTGTGATTTTTTCTGCTGGAAGCTCTGTTTCAGAAAAATGGGTACCAAAGTTTTCCGCAGTTGGATCTAAAGTTATAGACAATTCTTCTTTTTGGAGAATGAAAAAAAATATCCCTCTTGTAATCCCTGAAGTAAATGGTGATAATATCAAAAAATCAACCAATATAATTGCAAATCCCAACTGTTCAACAATTCAGTTAGCAGTAGCATTAAATGAAATTCATCGAAAATTTGGACTCAAAAGACTTGTTATTTCAACCTACCAGTCTGTTACAGGAACAGGAGCAGCGGCTGTAGCCCAAATGAATAATGAAAGAAAAGGCTTAAAAAGTGAAAGAATATATCCGCATCCTATTGATCAAAATTGCTTTCCTCATGGAGGCGATTTTTTAGAAAACGGATATACAAGTGAGGAGATGAAACTAGTAGATGAAACTCAAAAAATATTTAATGATAACAATATTAAAATTACAGCTACAGTTGTAAGAATCCCTGTAATTGGTGGACATAGTGAATCTGTTAATATAGAAACTAATAGTTCTTTTGAAGTAGCCGACATTGTTGAATGTTTAAAAAATACTGAAGGTGTGGTGGTTCAAAATAATTCCGATACTTTTGATTATCCAATGCCATTAACTGCTCAAAATAAAAACGACGTTTTTGTTGGAAGAATAAGAAAAGATAATACCGTTAAAAATGGATTTAACTTATGGATAGTTTCAGATAATTTAAGAAAAGGTGCAGCAACAAATGCTGTTCAGATTGCTAATTATATCACAGAAAATAATCTTTTATGATTCTTTAATGAAGGAGAAAATTAAAAGTGAAAAGTCCAGCTATCTTGGTGAAGAATACATTCCTAAATTATTATTAAAACAGGCTCTTCCTGCAGCCATTGGTTTTATGGTGATGTCCATGAACATGATTGTAGACACCTATTTTGTAGGACAATACATAGGTGAATTAGCCATTGGCGCAATTTCTGTTGTTTTCCCAATATCATTTCTCTTTTCATCAATAGGAATGTCTATAGGAATTGGAGGTGGAAGTATTGTTTCAAGATCATTGGGTGGTGGAGATGTTAAAAAAGCATTATTATCTTTTAACAACCAAATAGCACTAACCATTTTTTTAGCGTTAAGCGCTATTTTATTAGGGATTTTTTTAAAAATTCCCATATTAAGTGTTTTTGGTGCTAAAGGGGCTATAATGCCTCTGGCAAATTCATACTTTTCAATTGTGCTAATAGGAATTCCTTTCTTAGCCCTTTCTATGATGGCCAATAATAATTTAAGAGCTGAAGGAAAAGCAAAAATTGCTATGATTGCACTTTTAATTCCATCCATTCTAAATATAATTTTAGACTATATTTTTATCGATATTTTTAATTGGGGGATGGAAGGTGCTGGTTGGGCTACAACCATATCCTATATTGGCTGTGCGATTTACATCATCTATTTTTATATGTCTGGAAGAGGCGAATTAAAAGTAAGACTTGTATTATTTAAAATTAACAGCAAAATAATAAGCGAAATTTTTAGTATTGGCTCTGTTAATCTTGTGAGACAAGGAACTATAAGTTTTCTAGCAGTTATCTTAAATAACACCCTTTACTATTACGGAAATCTTGAAGGAGGAATGGGGGGAGAAATTGCCATATCTGTTTATGGCTTAGCAACTAGAATGACCATGTTTGCATTATTTCCTCTAATTGGAATTGCCCAAGGATTTATGCCTATTGCAGGCTATAACTATGGCGCCAAAAAATATGAAAGAGTTAAAAAAGCCATTAACATTTCCATAATTAGCGGTTTTTTAATTGCTACCATTATTGGTGCAGCTCTTATGTTAGGATCAGAAATAATTCCTCATATATTTACTAAAGATCAAAATCTAATCAAGTTTGCCCCCAATGCTATATTTTGGATATTTTCAGCAACTCCTATTATCGTTTTTCATTTAATTCCTCCTTCTTTTTATCAAGCAATTGGGAAACCCATTCCAGCACTACTTTTGACATTGGTCAAGCAAGGTCTTTTTCTAATTCCTTTGGTTTTAATTTTACCCAATTTCTTAGGAATAAATGGAATTTGGTATTCTTTTCCAATATCTGATGTTTTATCAGCAGGAATCTGTTTCTTTTTTTTAAATAGAAGTTCAAAAAAATTAATTAACTAGCTCGTTTTTATTAGCTAATTGCCCGCAAGCCGCGTCTATATCTTTCCCTCTACTTCTTCTCATATTAACAATAACTTTTTGAGACTCTAAATATGATGCAAAGGCGTCAACTTTATCTTTTTGTGCTTGCTGAAATTTTCCTTGGTCAATAGAATTATATTCAATAATATTTACTTTACTAGGAAAAGATTTTCCAAATTGAACAAGTTCTTTAGCATCAGAAATTTCATCATTAAAATCTTTAAAAATAATATATTCTAATGTTGGCCTAGTCCCCGTTTTATCTGCAAAATAAATCATAGCTTCTTTAAGAGAACTTAAAGAGTTTGACTCATTTATAGGCATTATTTTATTTCTTTTTTCATCATTAGCAGCATGAAGAGATAAGGCCAAGTTGAACTTTACTTTGTCATCTGCAAGTTTTGTAATCATTTTAGAAATCCCGGCGGTACTTATTGTAATTCTTTTGGGAGACATCCCAAGTCCATTTGGAGAAGTTATTCTTTCAATAGAAATTAAAACATTATTATAATTCAAAAGTGGTTCTCCCATTCCCATATAAACAATATTCGAAATAGGAGCGTCATATTCTTTTTTTGATTGGTTATTAATCATGACCACTTGATCATAAATTTCATCTGCATTTAAATTTCTGACTCTTTTAAGTCTTCCAGTTGCACAGAAAGTACAATCCAAACTACAACCAACTTGAACAGAAACACATGCTGTCATTCTTTTCTTTGTAGGTATCAAAACCCCTTCAATTACAGCTCCATCTGCTAATAAAAAAGCATTTTTAATGGTGCTGTCTTTACTCTTTTGAGCTTCTTTTAATTGGATTGCATTTATTGTGAAATTATCTTCAATAAGCTTCCTGAAAGGTTTTGATAAATTAGTCATTTCAGAAAATACAATTGCTCTTTTTTTCCAAAGCCAATCGTGAATTTGGTTAGCTCTGTAAGGTTTCTCACCAAGATCAACAATCTTTTTGGTAAGTTCTTCTAAGGTTAATTGTCTTATGTCAATTTTATGATTCATCAAAAAAAAACCTCGATTACGAGGTTTTAAAAATTTAAAGAATTAGCATAGCATCCCCATATGAGTAAAATCGATATTTCTCTTTTACTGCTTCTTTGTATGCTTTCATTACCAAATCATGACCACAATAAGCAGAAATCATCATGAGTAAAGTAGATTTAGGAGTATGAAAATTAGTTATCATAGCATCAGGAATATTACACACATAAGGAGGGAATATAAATTTATTGGTCCACCCAGAAAAAGGCTTTAATTCTTTATTTACGGTAACTGACGATTCCAAAGCTCTGGTAACAGTTGTTCCAATAGAACAAACTTTTCTTTTATTCAATTTGGCATTATTTACCAATTTAACAGTCTGTTCACCAACATATAACTCTTCAGAGTCCATTTTATGTTTTGTAAGATCTTCAACTTCAACTGGTCTGAAAGTACCCAAACCAACGTGAAGGGTAATGGGAGTAAATTCAATTCCCTTAATTTCTAACCTCTTCATGAGTTGCTTACTAAAGTGAAGCCCAGCAGTGGGGGCTGCGACAGCACCTTCGTTTTGAGCGAAAATAGTTTGATATCTGTCTTGATCTTCTGGAATGGGATCTCTCTTAATGTATTTTGGTAAGGGAGTTTGGCCCAATTTTGTTATTGTAGCCTTAAAATCTTCATAAGATCCATCAAATAAAAATCTTAATGTTCTTCCTCTAGAAGTGGTATTATCAATAACCTCCGCAACCAAATCATCTTCTTCACCAAAATATAATTTATTACCTATTCTAATTTTTCTTGCAGGGTCTACCAAAACATCCCATAATAAACTTTCTCTATTTAGTTCTCTCAGCAGAAAAACTTCGATTTTTGCACCAGTTTTTTCTTTATTTCCATACATCCTAGCTGGAAAAACTTTGGTGTCATTCATTACCATTACATCCCCATCGTCAAAATAGTCGATGACATCTTTGAATGTTTTATGCTCTATTTTTCCAGTGTCTCTATGGACAACCATCAGTCTAGATTCATCTCTTTGATCTGCTGGATATTCAGCAATTAGTTTTTCTGGTAATTCGAATTCGAATTCTGATAATTTCATATTATAATTTATAATTGAGGCACGAAATTAATAAAAATTATGATGCTTTTATGATATCAATCCATTCCTCAATAGATTTTGCCATTTCAATTTTAAATTTTCCAGACTTAATTCTTCTCAAGGATATTAAATGAGCTCCAGAATTTAAGGAAGAGCCAATATCTCTAGCTAGTGATCTCATGTAGGTTCCTTTTGAACAATGACAACTAAAACTTATAGTATTTTTATTTATAATTTTTAATTGTAGTTCAAATATGGATATCAAATTTGGTTTTAGTTCTACATATTCATTATTTCTAGCATATTCATAAGCTCTCTTACCTTTTACTCGCTTTGCAGAAAATAAAGGAGGTAATTGATTTATTTCACCAGTGAATTTTTCTTCTATATTTTTTAGCGTATTATCATCTACACTTGGTAAAGCAAACTCTTTATCAATTTCTGTTTCTAAATCAAAGGATGGAGTTGTTGCACCAAGCCTAATTTCTCCTTCATAAAATTTAGAGTCAATTATTAGTTCATTTATTGTTTTAGTTTTTTTTCCAGTACATAAAACAATTAGACCAGTTGCTAGTGGATCTAATGTTCCAGCATGACCTACTTTAATTTTTTTAATCTTGAAATGATTGATTATTTCATATCTGATTTTTTTTACAACATCGAAAGATGTCCAATTTAATGGTTTATCAACAAGTAAAATAGCTCCCTCAACAAACGGAATTTTAGTCATGTTATTTTCCAGAAAATTATTGAAAAAGCTATGATGAAGCAATAGAAGGAGAAATATTTTAATTTACTAGCTTTTACTAAACTAATCATCCATTTACATGCAAATAGTCCTGTTGCAAAGGCAGCTGAAAATCCTAAAAATAAAGGACCAAAAGAAAAGGATTCTGACAAAATATCCCCTGATAAAATATCTTTAAATACCTTACCAAAAATTAAGGGGACAACCATTAAAAAAGAAAATTTTGCAGAAGAAGTTTTGTCAACTCCTAAAATAACAGATGTTGCTATGGTAGCTCCTGATCTAGATATTCCTGGAAGAATTGCAATTGCCTGAGAAATACCAATGATAAAACTGTTAAAAAAACTTATTTGACTACTTGATTCTTTAGATTTGTCCGCCAAAAAAAGTAACAATCCAGTCACTATTAACATGGCTCCCACTAAAATTAATTGCCCATTAAAAAATGATTCAATAATATCTTCAAAAAAAACACCCACAACAGCAGCAGGAATCATAGAGATAATTATTTTAAAAGCAAACTGCTTTTCTTTATTGTCATCTGCAGAAATAATCCCTTTTAAAATTATTAAAATATCTTTTCTAAATATAAATATTGTACTTAGGGCAGTTGCAAAATGTAAGACCACAGTCATAAGTAGACTTTCTTTTGCTTCATAGTCAGTATTAAAAATCTCTTTGGTGATTTCTAGATGTCCGCTGCTACTAACGGGAAGGAATTCTGTTAACCCTTGAACGATTCCTAAAATAAGTGCAGTTAGGTAATCCAATAGAAACTATTGTTGCTTTTTCATAATTCCAAAAAGCACTAGCCCATATCCAAGAATGACCATAAAAGGGGCTAATGTTATTCTTCTAAAAGAGAAAAGTTCTTCCTCATTAAAAATATTGGGGTTTTCTGAGCCTCCTCCTGACATTAAAATAAAGCCTAAAAGAACTACTAAACATCCAATAATAATGAAAATATAATTTTTTTTTCCAAGAACCATTTTTGATTTTTCTTCCATATTAATGTAGTTTTTCAGATTTTACCCAGATAAATTTATTTAATGCAAAGTAAGTAGAAATTACACTCACTAGAATGCCTGTTGTTAAAATTCCAGATGCAACCATAATAAAATCTAAAATTTCTCTATTTAGTTCTGCTTTACTTGAGCTTAAAGATGTAATAATACTAGGATTAATATAAGTAAATGAATACCACAAAGAAACCAAAAATAAAATTGCTAAAATTCCTGATATCATGCCCTGATAGAAGGCTCTAAAAATGAAGGGTCTTCTAATGAAGTAAGACTTTGCACCCACTAATTGCATAGTTCTAATCATAAATCTTTTTGAAAAAACTGCCAATCTAATGGTATTATAAATCAATAAAATTGCTATTACCAATAAAACTCCCGCAATAAAAATCATAATAAGTTCAAAATTTTTAAAAACATTTCCAATTTCTAAAAATTGTGATTCATTGTAGGCAACTTCAGAAATAATATGTTCATTCCCTTTAAAAATTGAAGATGAAAAATTATGAGCACTATCAGGATTTACATATGAGGATGCTAAATTAACATGAATTGAAGAAGGCAATGGATTTACTCCGTCTAAAATTTCAAATGCATCTTGACCAACATGCTTCATCATTAATTCCTGAGCATCTTCTTTAGAAACATATAGAGCATTTTTAACTATGCCTTCCATTGATTTTAACTTTTTCTCCATCATTTTAACGGTTGATTCATCAACACTTTCATGAAAAAGTATATCCATACTCAGTTGTTCTTTTATCTCAGCTGATTTTTTATTAGCTGTTAACATAAAATAAACAAAAACTCCAAAAAGAGTAAGTAATAGAGTCATTCCAAAAATTGTTGAAATTTCTGCTAATAAATTTGACTTGTGAGATTTAGACATTAATGCTAATTTATAAGAAATTTTAAACAGATTTTTATATCCCCAATTATAATTTTTTAAATTTTGAAAAGGTTATAAGTTGTATGTAATACTAACAATTAAATAAAATTTAATAAATACTCAATGAATACTCATTAGATTGATAATTTAAACTTAAAAAAATTTAATATTTAGATTTACTTCCATTATATTTATTTATTAATAAAATGCATAAATTTTCAATTATTATATTGTTTTTTGGGACTTTTTTTCTTTGTAAAAACGGAGCAAGCCAATGTAATAATACAGGAACGGATTTGCAGACAGCTTGCGATAGTCTTGTTTGGATCGATGGTATGACCTATACAACAGATAATAATACAGCAACACATACTTTAACAAATATAGCTGGTTGCGATAGCATCGTAACGCTAGATTTGACCATAAAAAGTAGTTCTTTAAATCCATCAGCAGTAATTAGTTCTGAAAATGAAGTCTGTCCAAATAATGATGTTTATTTAAACGTAGATGGTGGATCTTTAGGGACAAATAGTCAATGGGTTTGGTATAAAGATTCTTGTTCTGGAATTTCTATTGATACTGGCTCTTCAATAGTTGTAACTCAATCATCTAACACCACCTATTTTGTTAGAGCTGAAGGAGAATGTAATAATACAAATTGTGAAAATATTACAGTGAATAATTTCCCATATTTTATAGAACTGGATTCAATAAGTATAGATTCTACCTTCAATTCCATTGACAGTACTTGGTCTATTATTGATACTGTATGCCCCCAAACAGCAGTAAAATTATTCGCTCATTTTTCCGATACATTTCCGCAAGGTTATACAATAACTTGGTATGAAAATTCATGTGGTGCCTCATCAATTGGATTAGGTGATTCAATTATTGTCTATCCTGACTCCAACACTACTTATTATGCCAGAGTAATTGGTACTTGTGGCGGCTCACTTTGTAAAAATATATCTGTTTACACCAAAGATGGATCTATTTCTCCGACAGGAATTAGTGCTAGTTCTAATAATTTTTGTATGGGCGGATCTTCAACTTTGAGTGTTGTTGGAGGGCAATTAGGAACAGGCGCTTCTTGGGGATGGTACAAAGGATCATGTGGTAGTAATTTTCAAGGCTCTGGATCTTCAATAACTGTCACCCCCAATGCAACCACTATGTATTATGTAAGAGCAAACGGAGGTGCTTGTGGGGCTACATCTTGTGCAGAAATTTTAATTAATACTTATGATTTAAACGTTTATCACTCTCCTATTGATTCTACATGCGAATCTTCCCCCTTTATCCTTCAAGGCGGATTTCCTGAAGGTGGTACTTATTCAGGAACTGGCGTTTCTGATTCTATTTTCGATCCAATAATTGCTGGAGTTGGAAATCATGTAATAACTTATTCTTTTTCAGACATCAATAATTGTACTGACTCTGCACTTATTCCAATTGTTGTTTTAGAAGATAATATTGATCCACATACTATTAGTGCCAATTTATATGAAATATGTGATGGGAATTCCTCAACAATTATCCTTGATACATCAAATCATTTAATAAATGGAAGTCAATTTTTCTGGTACAGTGGGAGCTGTGGAACTGGTTCATTAATTGATTCTACAACTATAAGTAATCAAATTACTGTATCTCCTAATTCAACTTCAAATTATTTTGTTAGGTCAGAAGGTGGTCTTTGTCCAGCCAGTAATTGTATTGGAATTACAATTGACGTCTATACACTTGAAACACATTTAAGTGAATTTGATGATATTTGCGGAGAGGATTATCCTGTTTTTGAATTAAATGGGGGAAGTCCATCAGGTGGAGTTTTTTCTGGAGTTGGCGTTGAAAATGGAGTTTTTAATCCTAAAAGTGCTGGGGTTGGAAATCATAATATTACTTATACTTATTCTTTAGGTCCATGTGTAGCTTCAGATGTTGAGCCCATTCAAATAAATAATAGCCCACTACTAGTTAATTATTCCATTGAACAAGAAACTTGTTTTGAAGGCGGGATCATGATTCATGGCCATGTGAGAAATGGTGTTGGTTACTACGGTTATGAATGGTCTGATGGTTCTTTAGAAAACCCTTTAACCTATGCAGAAAATACTACTTATGATGTACTAGTTTCTGATGCCAATGATTGTTATACTTTGCTTGATAATATCCAAGTAGATATCTCTTTAAGCTGTATTGAAATGCCTAATACATTTTCTCCAAATTCTGATGGATTGAACGACATTTGGAAGTTAGATTTTACAAATTATAATGCTGCTGAAATAATTGTATTTAATAAATGGGGCAATCTTGTTTGGGAAGATTATACAACTTTTCCTCAATGGGATGGAACAAGTTTAGATAACTCTGCTCTTCCTTCAGCAACTTACTACTATGTATTAAAATTAACTCCTTTTACTGGAGATCCCATTGAACAAACTGGACCTATAACTATAATAAGATAAGATTATGAAGAGAATTTTTATTATTTCTGTATGTCTTTCATTGTTGTTGAGTTATAAAAGCCAGCAAATTGCACTTAATAGTCAGTATCTTTTCAATGACTTTGCAATAAACCCAGCTGTAGCTGGAACAAAATCTTATGCTCCGCTCTCCTTAAGTTTTAGAAGACAATGGATGGGGATAGATGAAGCTCCAGTAACGCAAAACTTAATGTATCACACTTTTTTGGGTGATAATATGGGTTTTGGAGGACACATTTTCAATGATGCTTCAGGCCCCACCAGAAGATCTGGATTAAGCGCAACATATGCTTATAATATTAAGACTAGCAAGAGAACAAAGTTGTCTTTTGGATTATCAGGTTCCATAACCCAATTTTCAATTGATAGAGATCGACTAATCACAGAAATTCCTGGCGACGTGGCTGTGATGAATTCAAATAATCAACTTATATCAGATTGTAATTTCGGAATTCATTGGAAAGGAGAAAATCATTTTGTTGGGTTCTCAACCTTTAATCTATTTGAAAATAAAACTAATTTATTGGCCCTAACAACCCCAGTAGTGAATACATTAAATAGAATTTTTTATATAAATGGAGGCTATAATTTTAAAATTGGCGCGCTTATGGAATTACAACCATCTGCAGTCATGAGAATTATGGCAGATAATCTTTTACAAATTGACGGGAACTTAAAACTTACTCTTAAAAATGCTTATTCAATAGGCTTGTCTTACAGGAATGAAGATGCCATATCATTTATGGGAGGAGTTAATTTAGGAACTACTACAATTGGATATGCTTATGACTTGGGTATTTCAAAAATCAAAACTTCTAATGATGGTACTCATGAAGTTTTCATGTCTTTCAAACTTAGAAAAAACAATCAATCTAAAGCACCATGGAAAAATAGAAATCGTGTTTATTCTAGTTCTTCGTCTGAAAATTAATCTCTAATAAATGAGAAAAAGCATTCTATCCATAATTGCTGTCTTCTATTTTAGTTTTTTTTATAGTCAATCAAAATTAGCTGATGTTCTCTACAGTAATTTTGAATATCCTCTAGCAGCTAAAGCTTATAGTCAGTCCGAATATCTGACACAAAAGCAAAAAATAAATTTTGCATTTTCTTATTACTTTGAAAATGAATTTCAAAAATCAATTCCAATTTTTAGAGAAATAGTTGAGAAAAGTCCTGATGATAACTTTCTAAAATATCATTATGGAATCGCCTTAAAAAGTACAGGAAGATATAAATCTTCAAGAATAATTTTAAATGAGTTATATAAATCGGATAGTCTAAACAAATATCTTAAACTACAAATCGAGTCAATAGATTCATTAATTGAATGGGATACAGCTAAAATTTTCAAAAAATTGACTGCTTTTGATAAAATAAATTCTAGCTCTTCAGAATTTTCACCCTCATTTTTTGATGATGGTATCTTCTATATTGTTGAGAAAAGTAAAGAAAAAGCTATTTTCAATAATATCAACTTTTTAGATAACAATGATTCTCTTAGCCGTAAGGAAAGAAAAGAGTTCACCAATAAGTTAAATGAAATTTTAGCTTTTGGAAATTCAATTTCCCCTAGAACTTTTGTTTATAAAATGGGATTAGATATATCTCAATTATTTAAAACACATGAAAACCCAATACCAGAATCAGCTATATTAAATAACAATACAATTATATCACATAAAAATTTTAATGTAACAAGTTTTGCTTCTAACTATTCTAGTGATAAAATTTTTTATACCAGACATCCTTACCTCAACAACTCTAATTCAGACGCTTCTTTAAATCCCATAATATATCAAGGAAAATTAAATATTGAAAAAAGAAAAATTTATCAAAGAAGGAGAATTCCAGTTAAATTTTTATCAGGCTCAGTAGGTTCGGGAGAAGTTTGTGCTAGCTCTGATGGAAAAACTATATATTTTGTTTCAGATAAAAGGAAAGGAATGGGTCAAACAGATATTTATGTTGCTCATCAAAAAAAATCAGGGACATGGGGAAAAGCAATTAATCTTGGGCCATTAGTAAATACTCCATTTAGAGAAGGGTCTCCAAAGATTTATGACGACAGTATACTTTATTTTTCTTCAAATGGTTTAGCTGGATATGGAAAAGCAGACATATTTAAATGCAAAATAATTAATGATAGTGTTTTTGATGTTCATCATTTATCCTATCCTGTTAATTCACCAGCAGATGATTTTAGCTTTACACTTCATCCTTTTGATGAAAGTATTGCTATTTTAAATTCTAATAGATCTAAAGGTAATGGAGATGATGATATTTATTTGGCACATATGATACCTATTTCTCCTTATGTCAAGGGTTATATTTTTTTAGAAAGTGATAGCAGCCGACAGAGCAATACTACGGTTAGGCTTCTAAATTATAATAATGAAGAAGTTGATCAATTTAAAACTGGATTCCCAGGAAAGTACAGATTCAATCTTGCAAAAAATAAAGTTTATAAAATTATAGCTACCAAGAAAGATTACTATGGAGATACAATGGTAATTTCTGATGAAACATTATTCAGAAACGAAAGAAAGGACATTAAATTTTTGAAAGATAAAACCATTCAAGGCTACACCGTTCTGAGGTCAAACAATGAAAGAATTCCTAATGTTAAAGTCAACCTTAGTAATGGAATAAATTCAAAAAAATTAACGATCTATTCTGATGAAAATGGATATTATCAATTTGCTTTTAATAATGACTCTATTTTATTAGTTGAAGGTTCAAATAAAAATCTTTATGGAATTCAAGAATTTAATATTGATTCTAACTATAGACTTAAAAAAAATCAAAATCTACTTTTAGATAGTTTAATGAAGGAATTTAAAGGAAAAGTAATTAATGAAAAAACTAATCAAATAGAATCTTCGGCATTAGTTTATTTAATAAATATGGAAGGAATGAAAATAGATTCTTGTTTAACAGATTCTACTGGACATTTTTTCTTTTCATTAAAAATTGCTGAAGATTATGAAATTCATGCCTTTAAAGGCAAAGCTGATGGAGTAGCAAATATTCATACAAGTGTTTTATATAAAAACGAAAAAGATATTGATGTATTAATTACAGATGACTACACTCCTACAATAGGGA
>ERZ802830.3486-NODE-3486-length-13298-cov-9.51401_pt1 | contig 13298 bp, 7 predicted proteins | sample MGYA00345654_ERZ802830 | MGnify/ENA primary metagenome ERZ802830 (study PRJEB30503, sample SAMEA104212375) | marine metagenome | biome: Westerlies Biome; feature: [SRF] surface water layer (ENVO:00010504) within the epipelagic zone...; material: water... | reverse complement strand
TGGGGGTTTGTACCGAAGGGAATTTGATACACGTCGCAGAGGCGGCCGAGGGCTTCGATATCGGCGTGGTGGGGATGGGCGGAGAGCGGATCGCGAAAAAAGATCACACCGCAGATATTTTTGGTTGAAATCAAGGTGCCGATGGCTTGGTCACCACCGAGTGGACCTGATGCAACTTTGCGGGTGAGCAGCAGGCCGGTTTTTTTGAACAAAAGGCTGCCTGTTGTGCCCGTTGCGATTAACGGAAACTGGGCCAGCTTGTCGGCATGGATCTGGCAAAACTCCATCAGCCCTTCTTTCATGTTGTTGTGGGCAATCAGAGCGAGATACTGGCGTTGATCTTCGTAGTGATCCCCTAAGATTTGAGCCTGTCGAGCGGCTCCAACAGACTTGAAGAAGTCTCTGAATTTGAGTGCAAGTTTCTGATTGTCTGATAAAAACTGATTGAAGTTGTGGATTGAAAATGATGCAATGATGCTGTCTTCCGCTGCTTGCACATCGGCGTTGCGAGTCGCGGTGTCGCTGAATAGGCTCTCGCCTGCAAAATCACCGGCGCTGCTCATGGCGATTTTTCGCTCCCCTTCCAGGATCTGCACACTCCCCTCAAGGATGAAGATCATGTTGTCGGCGGGTTCTCCATGACCCATCACGATTGCGCCGCTGCTCACCGATTCAGGGCAGAGGTGCTGCGCGAATTCAGCCAGCTCCGTATCGCTGAAGGTCTGCCGAAGCTTGCTCTTGTTTTGGAGGTTGCTGGTCAGCGCCGCGAGATCCATGGGTGGCCTGAAGATGGCGGAAACTTAAGGCATATTTTTCGTTGGTCTGTTCAAGGGGGGCTGATCAAGCCAAAAGGATCTGAGGAAAGTTGGAAGGTTCGCTTGCCTATGCGGACTCCCTGCCGACGCTGTGGTCTCAAAGAGATGTCGCTGTGCAGAGCGTTCTGGTGGCAAGGGTGGTGGGTCAGCCTCTCGCCTTATTGGGACTCATCCTGGTGCTGTTGCTGCTGGTGGTGCTTCATCGCATCCGAGACGAACGGCATCAAGCTGTTGCAGCCTGGTTGCCTCGGCTATTGCTGCTGAGGGTTGCTGTGGTGGCCGCATTGCTTGGGGCAGCCCTGACCTGGATGGGTGCGGAGGGTGATTGGTTGCAGTGGGTTGGTGTTGCTGCGGACCTGGGACTTGAGCTGGCGTTGATTGATGTTGTTTTTACGTTGTTATGGCGCACATTGATTGTTGCTGGCGCTTTTAAACGAGCACCGCCGGAGATTCTGCGAAATATTTTGTTTTTCATTTTGATGTCCTTAGCGTTGGCCGTGTCTCTTAGTCAGAGGGGGATGTTGACCACGTTGAGCTCAGCTGCAATTTTGGGCGGTTTGACCTTTGTGCTGGGGCCTGGGGCCTCAAGTCAGGTGGGCAATCTCTCCTCGGCATTGGCGTTGCAGGTGGAGCGGCAATTTGTAGTAGGCGACTGGATCGAGGTGGCGGGTTGGCTAGGTCGTGTTGAAAATATTTCCTGGAGCAGTACCTATCTCTTTGATGATCAGTTCCGTCGAATGGTTGTGATTCCTAATGCGGTTGTAGACCGGGAGCATCTGGTCAATTATTCACGTCCTGATGCAGGTGACTACAAGGTGGAGGTCCGTTTGGGGTTGCCCTATGAGATGCCGCCCGGTGTTGCGCTGGCACTGCTCCAGGCTGTGCTGGAAGGACATGAAGAGATCCCAGATCCGCACACTCGCGATGTCATTCTCAATGCATTTTCTGATTCTTCAGTTGAGTATGTGCTGCGGTTTTTTATCCGTGATTTTTCAAAACGAAAGCAGGTTCGTTCTGATGTGATGTCTCGGATTTGGTATGCGGTGCGCCGTGAGGGATATTCGATTCCATTCCCGATCGTGGATCTGCGAACGAGTGCATCAACGGAAAAGATATTGCGGACCAACAGGCGACTCGATCTCGATCGCAACCTGTCGTTCTTCCGTCAGATTCCTCTGTTGGATTGCTTGCAGGAGGATGAATTACGCTCATTATCCCAAGCGGCGGACTTGAAGTCTTATGCCCCTGGTGAATGGGTGGTGCGGCAGGGGGAGATGGGCTCCAGTCTGTATTTTGTTCGTCAAGGTGCCTGCTCTGTCAGGGTGGAGAGCGCCACATCGGTGAATGGTTGGCGCGAAATCTCCAGGTTGGGCCGGTTTGATTTTTTTGGTGAAATGGCTGCTTTAACCGGGGAGGTGCGCTCCGCCAGTGTGATTGCATCGACGCATTTGGTGGTGTTGGAAATTGGCGAGTCTTTGATTCGGAATGTCTTTCAAACTAATGCCAATTCGATGCAGCACTTTGCGGAGGTGATGGCTGCGCGGGAGGCGCAACGTTTGCAGATGTCTCAAGCGCAGGAGCAGGAGTTTGGTCGCACGATTCTTCAAAAAATTCGAGATACTTTTACCGGATTTTTTGTTTAATTCCGTCATTGCATCAATGCAATAGGGGCGAACACGGGCAAGATGGATGGATCACGAGGCAGTTGTGATGGGTCAAGTCCTCTTCCCGATCGAGCACCCAGTCAATCTGCTGATCCTTCTTGCGTTGGGGCATTTCGTTGCCGACTTTCCCTTGCAGGGGGATCGCATGGCCGTTGAGAAGTGCCCAGGTCGGGACGTCACCCTGAACTGGCGCTGGTGGATCACGGCCCACGCTGCCACCCACGGCTTCATGGTGTCTGTCCTGACGGGCGTTCCCCTGCTTGGCTTGGCGGAGATGGGGGCCCACCTGCTGATTGATTACGGAAAAACGCGGCTGCGCTACTCCCTATTTTTGGATCAGATGATGCATCTGATCTGCAAGTTCGTCTGGACGGGTTGCCTGTTCTTGGCGGTTTGAGCAGGCTTGGTTCAAAGCTGATGCTCTGCACTGATGCCCGTTGCCATCCAACGCGCTCGAGGCCTGCTGATGTCAGGCCTTCTGTTGACCAGCTCAGCGCTGCTGGCCGACGTCGCGTTGGCCCAGAAGGACCTGAGAAGTGCGTTCCCGGGACGACGGGTTGGTGGTGGGACGCGCGGTGAGTGCAATGCCCGCGTTGTGGCTCATCTTGTGCCGTCTCAGAGTGTTTTTGCGCCGGATGGCTATCTGGCTGTGGTGATGGGGCCAACGGCCAACCCGGCGCCGCTTCAGGTCAGTTTTCGACTGCAGCAAGCAAGCGCTTCTGCGCTGACGTCCACCGTTCCACCCCGCACTCTGCCGGCTGCTCCAGCGGGGCTGACGTTGCTACCGATTTCCGCCCTCGCTCAGCCCACCGTCTGGGAGTCGTCATTTGATTGCTCGGCCGGAGATGTCAGCGGTGCTTCTGCTGATCCCTTGGCGTTTGTTGAGAGCTCCTCGCCTCCAGCAGTAAGTCTGCTGGTGCCCTCTCCTGCAGAGGACGACGCGTCAATCCAGAAGGGCCTCGCTCGCTTGCGTTCCGCATGTGGCAGCAGCGTTCCCACGGCCCAAACCCTGGCTGACTTCGGCCTCGCTGATCTCGCTACGTCGGATTGGCCCGAGTCGTTACCTGTTCGTTGTCCATCCTGAGTTCGCTCACAACCAGGGGTTCATCGCGTCCTTTCACCTGCACGGACCCCCATGACTCCAACACCAGCTGTTGACGAACCTTGGCGTCGAGGATCTCCAACGTGTTGTTGGACACCAACACGCGCATCACCCCTTGATGGCGGTGTTTGTCCAAACTTTCCAGGCGTGAGGCGCAATTGACGGTGTCGCCGATCACGGCGTATTCGATGCGCTCAGCGCTGCCCATGGAGCCCACCAGCGCTTCCCCGGAATGGATGCCGGCACGCACGCGCATTGCGGGTGCATCTTGTTGGAGGAGCTCGGCATTGAGCTGCTCCAGGCCTGCCTGAATTTCCCGCGCTGCTTCGAGGGCCGCTGCGGCTTCAGCGGCGGGATCCTGGAGGACGGGCACTCCAAAAACGGCGAGCATGCCGTCACCCGTGAATTTATTCACCATGCCGCCCCGGCTCGTCACGGCTGGAACACAGATCGCCATTCCTCGGTTCAGCCAATCCATCAATTCGCGCGGGCTGAGGCGCTCTGAGACCGTTGTGAATGAGGCGGTATCGGTGAACAGCACAGTGATCGGCAGCTGTTGGCCTTCAAAGCGGCCATTGCTGAGTAGTTCCTCCCGTTGATCCCAGAGCTTCTGGGCCACCGCGGGTGAAGTGGCCTGGCCAAGCAGACGCCGGATCTGCTGCGAATGCTGCTGGCTTACGGCTCCCCGCCGCAGCCAAGCTGCACCGGCCATGCTGAGCATTCCGGTGAGGGGTAGGGCGGTGCCAACCCACACTTGCGACCACAGCAGCAGCCCCAGCAAGCCAGCGGTGCCGGCACCGGCAACGCCAGCCACCACGATCACGCTGCGGCGCAACGTTGGGAAGGTTTCCCCTAGCCCCAGGCCCGCTAGCAGGCTGATCAGCAGCACAATCCAGTTGCCCCAGCCCGGCATGGTCCAAATCAGCTCTACGTTGTTCCTGCGTTTGTCGAGCAAGGTGGCGATCCGATTGGCGTGGATCTCCAGGCCAGGCAGCTGATACATCTCGGCACCGTGATGAAAGCGGCTGAAGGGCACCTCAAACAGATCCCGCAGGGAGGGGGCTGTGCTGCCAATCAGGACGATCTGATTGCGGATCGCCTCCGGGGGAAGATCGCCATTCAGCCATTGCTCCAGGGTGTAACGGCGATAACTGCCTGGCTGGCGATAGATGAGCATGCGTTGCAAGCCCAGGCCAGCATCGGCTTCATCGTGGTAGCCACCGGCATCTGCCGTTAACCAATGGTCGTCGTCGGTGCCGGCATCGATTGACTCACGAATGGAGCGGTCACCTGTGGCCACCTCCATCACCCGCATCGCGAATGAAACGGTGGCCTCGTCCTGGCCGGTGACGTGGACCAGATCACGGCGGAGAACCCCGTCAGCATCCAGGCTGAGGTCGTTGTACGACTGCCGCTCCGCCGGTGTGCCAGGTACCGCTGGGATGCCGGCTGCCACGTTGAAAATCGACACCAACGTGGGTTCGTCGCGGAATCGATCCCGAAGGCACTGTTGTTCTGGGCCGACGCCCTGATCACGGTAGAGATCGAAGCCAATGGCGCTGGCACCACCGCTGCGCAGGCTGTCGATGCCGCGGCAGAACAGGCCATCGTCAATCGGCCAGCCATAGCGCTGGATATCACGTTCCTCGATGCCGATCAGGGTGATTGGGCTGTCGAGGCCGGAGGGGGCCGCCTTGCGACTGATGATCAGGTCGTAAAAGGTCAGATCGACCATCTGGGCCAGGCCGCTCTGTCGCAGCACGGCGAGCACCACGAGGGCGATGACATAGGGCCCGATTCGAAGCAGCAGCTGGGCTGGACGCTTCATTCCTGTAGGTAGGTGGTCTGACGGAGGCTTGTTTTCAGATGGTCCATCAAACGGCGCGCATCATCAATGCCAAGGGCGTTGGACTGGATGGCTTGTTCGGTGCCCTGGCGTAACCGCTCGAGCATCAGATCCGGATCGTGTTCCATCACCTGAAGAACATCGGCGTTGGTGTCGCCATGCACCACATGGTCGAGCACGTAGCCACTGCCTCGGGGGTTGAGGCGCACATGCACGGCATTGGTGCTGCCGAACAGGTTGTGCAGATTGCCCATCACCTCCTGATAGGCCCCAGCAAGAAACATGCCGATCCGATAAGGCTCCCCATCGCGCAGGGGGTGCAACTCCAGCAACGACTTGCTTTGACCGGCATCGATGAATCGGGCCAACTTGCCGTCGGAATCACAGGTGAGATCAGCGAATTGGCCCAGTTCCGTGGGTTGTTCATCCAGGCGATGGATCGGCATCACCGGGAACAGCTGATCGATGGCCCAGGTGTCGGGGGCCGAGCGAAAGACTGAAAGATTGGCGTAGTAAGTGCAGGCCAGGGCCCGCTGCAGGCCCCGCAGGTCGTCGTGGATCGGTTGGGAGGCGGGAAGGCGCGCATTGATCGCCTGAGCACAGGCCCAGCTGAGTTGCTCGGCCATCGCTCGCTGATCGAGGCGGATATAGCCGAGGCGAAAGGCGGCGAGGGCGTCATCGCGGAATTTCACCGCATCGTTCCAGGCCTCCTGCAACAGGCTGATGTCGGTGTCTGGCTGATCGTTCACCTGGCGGATCTGGGCCAGGGTGTCGCGCAGGTTGCGCACCGGCAGCGGTTCATCGGTTTGCTCTGCCGGCTCCCGTTCGGGCGGCTGGCCACAACCGAGCACGTTGAACACCAGCACGGAGAAATGGCTGGCAATGGCCCGGCCGCTTTCGCTCACCAGGGTGGGCACGGGGATGTGGTGGGGGATGCAGCATTCCCGCACGGTGGCCACCACATCGTTGGCGTAGTTCTGCAGCGAGTAATTGGTGGATGCCGCGGATGCTGTGCGACTGCCGTCGTAGTCGATCCCAAGGCCACCCCCAACATCCAGCAGGCCCATGGGTGCGCCGAGGCGGGTGAGCTCCACATAGATCTGGCCGGCCTCCTGCAGGGCGTCTTTCAGAACGGCGATGTCGTTGATCTGGCTGCCGATGTGGAAATGCAGCAGCCGCAGTTCATCCAGCAGTCCGACGGCCTTCAAGGCCTCCACCGTTTCGAGCACCTCGGTGAGGTTGAGGCCGAATTTGGCCCGTTCGCCGACGGAGCTGCCCCAGCGGCCGGTGCTGCGGCTGGAGAGCCGGGCTCTGATGCCCAGGAACGGGGAGGCGCCAAGGGCCTTGCTGGCCTCGATGATGCGCGGCACCTCATCGGCCTGCTCGATCACCACCACAGGCCGGTGGCCGAGCTTGCGCGCCAGGATTGCTGTTTCGATGTAACGACGATCCTTGTAGCCGTTGCAGATCAGCAGCGCCTCGGGGTTCTGGGTGAGGGAGAGGGCGATCAGCAGTTCCGCTTTGCTTCCGGCTTCCAGGCCGAAGTCCCAGCGCCGGCCGCTGTCCACCAGGTGCTCCACCACGTGGCGTTGTTGGTTGCACTTGATCGGGAACACCCCCTGATAACGACCGCTGTAGTCGTAGTGGGCAATCGCCCGCTCGAAGGCGGCGTGCAGGCGTTCGAGCCGATCGTCGAGGATGTCGTCGAAGCGAATCAGCAGCGGGGTGGAGAGGTCGCGTGCTTCCAGGCCGCTGAGCAGTTCCATCAGATCGATCGAGCCACCGCGATCACCGCGCGGTTGCACCACCACGTGGCCGCGGGCATTGATCGAGAAGTAGGGATCACCCCAGCGGTTCAGACCATAAAGATCGGCGCTGCGGGCGACAGACCAGGGGTGATCGGTTCCGCCCTGCGCCACGGTGGAGACTGCCAATTGAATGAACGATAGGAATGATGGGAAGGGGGGCTGTGCTTGCCAACAGGGTGGGCCGCCACGGACGATGACGCGGTCTTTTGATCAATGTCATGGCTGCCGAACGCACTTTTATCGCCATCAAGCCCGATGGTGTGCAGCGTGGGCTGGTGGGTGAGATCCTCGGCCGCTTCGAGCGCAAGGGGTTCAAGCTCGTCGGCTTGAAGCAAATCACCCCCAGCCGTGAATTGGCTGAACAGCACTACGGCGTGCATAAAGAGCGTCCGTTCTTCGCTGGCTTGGTGGATTTCATCACCTCCGGCCCTGTGGTGGCCATGGTTTGGGAAGGAGATGGCGTGATCGCCAGCGCCCGTAAGTTGATCGGAGCCACCAAGCCCCTTGAGGCCGAGCCTGGCACGATTCGCGGTGATCTGGCCGTGAACATTGGTCGCAACGTGATCCACGGATCCGATGCAGAAGAAACAGCGGCCTTTGAGATCGGCTTGTGGTTCCAGCCCTCTGAGCTGAACGACTGGAGCCCCTCCGATCAGAGCTGGCGCGTGGAAGGCTGAGGCTTGATCTGAATGTTTGCGCTACGGCTTGTTTAGAAGCTGTAGCGCACCTTGGTGTGGAAGCCGTGGCCGAGCACCCAGTCGTTCCAGAGACCAGGGTTGTCCTGATCGAGGAAGGTGGTGACCCAGCCGAGCTCCAGTTGCCAGCCGGCGTTGATGTAGCGGGCGATCAAGCCAGTGCTGCCGATGTCGTCTCCGAAGGTGGTGTTGAAGCGGGTGGATTCATACCCCCCGTAACCCACAAAGGGAATCAGCTGGATGGCTTGGAGGTCTTTCCTCCAGGGGGTGATGACCACTTCAGCGGTGCCAAGCCAACCGTTATCACCGCTGATCACGGTGCCGGGCAGGCCCCGCAGGCCGGTGTTGCTACCCAGGGAGAAGCCCATGCTGCCGGGCAGCGGATTGAAGGCCAGCTGCCCGCCGGCGCGCAGGTTGAGGCCGATATCGGATCGGATTGGCCAGGAGACATCGATCAAGCTCCCAATGGCGCGGGCTCGACCCGGTTCGATGCCGTTGAGATCGTGGTTGTGGAGATGCTCGTCATGGGTGATCCCGGCGATGCCCTGCATGGCGTAGAGGTTGGCGCTCCAAAAACTGCTGTTACCCAGCAGGCCGCTCAGGTTGGTGCTGAGTTTGAGGTAGCCACTGCGTGACCAGCCGTCGTCGCCTCCGCCAGCAACCAGGCCGATGTGGCGGCCGGAGTCGTAGCTGTCGCTGCGACTGGCGCTGAGGGCGGCAGAGCCGCTCCAGTTGAAGCGATCGGTTTCCAGCAGGCTGGTTTGCAGTTGCAGCAGGCTTTGCAGGGTGCGAAAGCTGAAGTTGCGGCTGGGTGCTTGAAACTCCACAAACCGGGAGCGGCTGTAGCCCAAGGAGCCGGTGATGGAGGTTTGATCGCTGATGGGCCAGGTGTAGGTGGCAGAGATCACCTTGTTGCCCAGTTCCGGATCACCGTCGCTGTCCAATTGCAGAAACCAGAGAGCCGAATCGCCCCAGGTCAGGAAATCGTTCTGCAACAGGGTGCTGACGCCACTCCATTCGCCACTGCCCACATTGCCGTTGTTCCCGAAGCTGAAATCACCCCGCAGCGGAGTAGGTCCTGCGGATTCCACACTCAGGCTGACCGCGGCCTGGGTGGGGTCACTGCCCAGGCGGCCCATGTTGCCTTTGATATCGCCCACACCACCACGGCGCACCTTCACCAAGGCCTGCTCCATGGTGGGCAGGTGCAGCACAGTGCCGATCAGGGGTTGCAGCTGCTGTTCCACCCGGGACTTGAGTTCCTCGTCGCTGCTGGTGACCCGGAGTTCAGCGATGCGGCCGAGGACGACATCGAGTGCGCCGGGGCTGGGATCGGTGAGGGTGTAGACCCGGCTGTTGACGTATCCGTCCTGGATCAACCGGGCTGTGAGTAAGGCCGCACAGCGTTTGAGGGTGGCCGCAACGTTGGGTCTGCCGCAGTCTTGAAGGATCGATTCGAGCTGTTTGGGGTCGTAGGGATGCTTGCCCTGAACCGGAGGTCGCCAGCTGGTGCTGGGACTCTCGGGGCCTGTGCTGTCGCTTGGCGCTGGGGTTTCGGCAGGAGCAGCGCCATCGCCATCTGCGCCAAAAATCTGCTCTTGGCTGGGGCGTTCCAGCGGTGCCGTTTCCGGCAGCCGCACCGGACCTGGCTGCAGCGGTGGTGCAACGAGTTGAGCCAGCAAGAACACAGACGACGTCAGCGCTATGAATTCCCTGCTGGAGGGTAAGTGCTGTGGCTGTGTTGTCTTGAATTGGTTGGGTTTTTAAAGATCTGGAATTGGAGCTCTAGAGAGATCGCTTCATGGCCAGAACGGCGTGAGTTGATTGTTCGAGTCAGGGCAAAGATTCAGGCTCAGGATTCATCCAAGAGTCTTCAGAGCTGCTTCCAGGCTGAGGTTTTCATGGCGTTTATGAGAATGATGTTCGCGTTGTTGGTTTTGGCTTCTCTCCGCTGTATTTGGCCGCATGGTTGGTTGACATCGTTATGATTCTGGTAAGACATGTCTGGAATCAAAATGTCTTGATAGTCTGTTGATAAGAAATGCGATGCAATGAAGAGCTCAGCAGTTGTCCTGCATCTTTCTTTGGGTGTGCTGCTGGGATTTGCTGCAGCGGCACCGCCCGAGGCGCAAGCTGAGATCCGCGCCTCCAGTAAGAGGAGCCTGGGCAGCAAGGTGAATGGTGTGAAGGGCGGCAGCTGCAACAAGGGCCGGTGCCGGATCAGTGGTGGTCAGCGCGCGGGCAAGAACCTGTTTCACCGTTTCCGTGATTTCGACACCCGGGGAGCGATCCGGGATGTTCGCTTCCAAACCGGTAAGGCCAAGAACCTGTTTGTGGGGGTGACCTCCCCGTTGGGCTCATTCATCGATAAACGGATTGAACTGAGCTCCAAAGCCAATGTGTTCTGGCTCTCACCCGGAGGGATGGTTCTGGGTTCAGGCGCTGATTTCGTCAACACCCCCCAGTTGCGGCTGAGTACGGCTGGCAAGCTGAACTTTGATGCTGGCCAGTTTGATGTGTTCAGCAGCAGCGCCGATGATCTGGCTTTGCTGCGCGGCGAACCATTGCCGGGTGCTTTGGGGCTGCAGGCCACGCCGCAGTTGGAGAGTGATGCCGGCTTATTGCCAGGAATTCATCTCAATGGCATCAACATCAGCATCGATGACGATCTGTTGATTGATGCCCCTGGGGGCCAGGTCGCCGTTGAAAACAGCACCCTTTCCGTCAGCGCAGAAGAAGGAGTCGGTGGCACCCTCATGCTGACCGGTGAACAGATTGAGATTGATGGCAACTCACAGTTCCTAGCAACAGGCCCTGAGGGTGGTGGCCTCATTCAAGTGGGCGGCAGTTGGCAGAACAGCGATCCGTCGGTGCGGCAATCGGTGAAAGCAACGGTGGAATCCGGCGCTGTTCTCGATGCCTCAGCCACTGACATTGGTAACGGAGGTGAAATTGTGGTGTGGAGTGACATCACCAATCCATATGCGGTCACATCGGTCGCGGGCTCATTGTCCGTTGAAGCAGGAATCGCGGGTGGTGATGGTGGCAGAATTGAAACTTCAGGTGCTGATTTGGATATTGCTGGTGTTGATGTTTCGACCTTTTCGCCAACGGGTGAAAATGGTTTATGGCTCTTAGATCCTACTGATTATATTATTGGTGAAGATGCAGCTACAGCTATTGGCTCTGCCTTAGAGGGTGGGAATGATGTCACTGTATTGGTGAGTGGAGGCAACTGCGACGCCAGTTACGCAACAAGTAGCTGCACTGTTGGCACTCCTAGCGGCGGTGGCTTGACGACCGCGGCGGGTGGTGGTGGTGATGATCGAATTAAAATTGATCGGTTTATTAATGCTAGTACTTCTGCTGCGGTAACGCTTACTCTTGAAGCTCCCGGCGGGGTTGTACTTGATGATTACATATCGATTAAAACTTATGGTTCAGGATCCAGTGAAAGTCAAGCTACAGTAAAAATTAAGTCATCCGCTGGGGGGCTCACAGGAAGTGTAGGTTCTTCGATATATGCAAATCATATTATTGTGGATCAAGGAGGTGATTCTGATTTTGGAGGAAACTTCTACCTTGAAGGTTCGAGCTCTACCAATCCTCCAGGTTCTTTTACGAAGGAGGGGGGCGGAACACTTACGGTGTCAAGCTCTGTTGGGAATAGCGATTATACATCGAATGGTAGAATTTACCTTAACGGTGGAACTTTAGAGGCCAACACAGCAAACTTTTTTGCTGGTTCTAGCAATACCCCTTTTAAATTCAATGGTGGTATATTGAAATATGGAAGCTCATTGCCAACTCCTCTGCCTGATTTTTCTAGTCGTTTCTTGAGCGACAGTGGTCAGATTTTTAAGATTGATACGAATACGGCTACGGTTCAATTCGACTCTCCGATTCAAGGCTCAGGCAACTCGTTGGTGAAATTAGGAAGTGGTACGTTGAACCTTAGCGCTACAAATAACACATATGACGGTACAACAACTGTCGATGCTGGCGTGCTCGAACTCTCTCATAGCATTAATAATTCAGCTGTATTAATCTCAAGTGGAGCAAATCTCAAAGCATCAGCAGACCCTTCGGAAGTTCGCTCAATCAGTGGTGAGGGGAGTATTTTTATACCAAGTGGAGGGAGGCTTAGTAGTGATTTTGATAATGGTAGTGCAATATTCTCAGGTGCAATTTCCGGTTCTGGCATTTTTGAAAAAATCGGAAGCGGTATTTTGACTCTTTCAGGGGTTAGTTCTTTTACAGGTAACACTACAGTAGAGGGAGGTGAGCTCATCATTGCTGATGAGGATGGAATTGGGTCAGGCGATGTGAGCGTGCTTGATGGGGCGACATTAAGTATTTTGAGTAACAAGAGCGTCCCATCGAATTTCCTTTTTGAGAACAATATATTGCTTGGAAGTTCTGTCGCGTCGCCCGTTGGCGCAACACTAAAAATATCCCAGGGTAGTGCTCAGATCTCCAGGCCAATTAAAGTTTTAAATGACTCTATTATTAGTCTCCCCTCCTCTGGCAGCGAGTTGCTTTTGGACAACACAAGCCAGACCTCTGGCTCTTACATGATTACAACGAGCTCAGAGGGTTTGTGTGATTCAGCATCGCCTTGTCAGCTCACCATCGAAGGGCCGGGTGCCAATCCAGCTGCCACGATTAAAACCTTCCGTAAGGATCTTGGTAATGCTTCCAGTGATGCTGTCGCCAGTAGTGATGGTATTCGCTTGTATGGTGAATATGGTTCTGGGGGATCACCTTCTATTCAGTTAATTAACTTAAGCCTAAAGGGTAATTCCGTGTTCAGGCTCTCTGGCAACTCTGTGCTGGATGAATCAATAATTGAGGTTGATAATGCCGAATGGCAACTATTTCCTGATGTTTCCTTGGGGTCGGTGCCCCATACGAAGACGCTGAAATCAACTTCTGGGGTTCTTAATCCTGGTACGATTGCTTATATGTCCGATGCTAGTAATGGTGCGAACGCCACGACGCAGGCCAATACGGTTAGCTTTGCTGGTGGGGAAGTGGTTTATAACGTTGAGGCTGGCGTCAATGTTGATCTGACGTCCGACACTGTTTCGGGTTCGGGTGATTTTGTTAAAGATGGTGCCGGCCAGTTGTTATTTAAGGGAGGGCATAATGCTTCTACTCTTATCAAGGCTGGACGGCTAACCTTGGGCTCTGGCAGCAGTCTTGCTGATTCAAAGTCGGTCACCATTAACGGGGGTGCAACATTTGATCTTGATGTTTCCGATGTGATCGGATCGATCAGTGGAACTGGTGATATCGATCTTGCCTCTGGTGTGACCTTGAGTGCTGGAGCTGATAACAGCAGTACGACCTTTGATGGTGTGATCAG
>ERZ802830.3482-NODE-3482-length-13308-cov-9.71078_pt1 | contig 13308 bp, 12 predicted proteins | sample MGYA00345654_ERZ802830 | MGnify/ENA primary metagenome ERZ802830 (study PRJEB30503, sample SAMEA104212375) | marine metagenome | biome: Westerlies Biome; feature: [SRF] surface water layer (ENVO:00010504) within the epipelagic zone...; material: water... | reverse complement strand
AGTTGATGCACCAGGACCATTATCAAGTACAAAACCTTGGAAAGTTGAATCAATTTGTTGACCTGTTGCCATTGTTGAGTCTTGAAGAATGTCAGCCGGATCAATTAGTCCAACTTCTCTAGAAATATCGCCAGTTATAATTTGAAGTGGCGCTATTGAATCAAAAGTTGATCTTTTGATTCTAGAACCTGTGACAACGACTTCCTCAACAGAGTCGTCAGATTCAAATATAGAACTAGAAGATGCTGAAACTTCTTCTTCAACAACAACTTGTTCTTCTTCACTTGAATCTTGAGTTTCCTCAACAACGTCTACGTCATTATCAGAAACTACAAAAAAAGGAATTGCTAATAACATAGCAAAATATAGATTACGGTTTTTCATAAATATCCCCAAATATGATTATATATATTGATTTAAAGTAAAAAATTTACCTTAACTAACGAATGTTATTAAAGAATCGTCTTTTTTACAAGTTTTTTGGCAATAATTACATTCATATATGTACATCATAATTTTTTATTAGAGTTACAATGATTAATTAATGGATCAAAAGAGGAATAGGATGAACTATAAAAATACTAAATATTTATTAAACCAACGTCCAATTGGTATGCCTATTAACGATTGCTGGATTCTTGATTATGATTATATAACTAGCATTTTACCAGGTGAGTTAATTATACAAAATGAATATTTATCAATTGATCCTTATATGCGTGGAAGGATGAATGATGGTGTTTCATATGCTTCTGCTGTAAATATTGGTGATGTAATGGTTGGGGAAACTGTTGGAACTGTTGTTGAAAGCAAATCAGATCTTTATAAAGTTGGTGATAAGATTTGTGCCCATTGTGGATGGCAAACATTCACTAAGGCAAAAGATACCAACCCTGCATTAATTAAAGTTCCAATCAATAATCTAACCCTTTCATCTTTTTTAGGAGCCCTAGGTATGCCTGGACGTACTGCTTATTTCGGACTTAAAAATGTTGGTCAGCCCAAAAAGGGTGAAACTTTGGTTGTATCGGCTGCATCTGGTGCAGTAGGGAGTATCGTTGGTCAGCTCGGAAAAATAGCTGGCTGTCATGTTATTGGTATTGCGGGAGGCCCAGAAAAATGTGCTTATGTAAAAGATGAACTTAATTTTGATGATTGTGTAGACTATAAATCTCATTCATTTGCAAATGATCTAAAAGATAGCTGTAGAAATGGAATAGATATATATTTTGAAAATGTAGGCGGTGATCTCACCAAAGAAATCGCTAAATTACTCAATCCTAAATCAAGAGTGCCTATTTGCGGATATATTTCAAAATATAATGAAAAAGATTTATTAAACGCAGAAACACCCTTTCATGTATTTGGGAGATTGAATCCCAAACCCAGTCATAGGTTTTTTGTAGTAACTGAATGGGCAAATCAGTGGGAAGCTGCTACCAAAGAATTACTTGATTTAGTTAATCAAAATAAAATTTTTTACAGAGAAACAATTACCAATGGTTTTGAAAATGCCCCACAAGCACTGAGAGATGTATTAAGTGGTAAAAATTTTGGAAAACAAATTATTAAGATTTAAATATTAATAACTCCTTTCATATACTCTATAGCCTTACCGCCAATAAGTACCCTGCTCCCTTCTAATTCGCAAAATAATTTTCCGCCCCTTGATGAAAGTTGTTTTGCATTAAATTTTTTCTTTCCAGTTTTCTCTGCCCAAAATGGAACCAATGAAGTATGAGCTGATCCAGTAACAGGATCTTCATCAACGCCAGTGGATGGAAAAAAACATCGTGATACAAAATCACAGTTATCTCCTGGCGCGGTAACAATTAATCCTCTTGCATTAATTTCTTTAAGTTTTAAAAAGTCAGGTTTCAAATTAATTATTTGATTTTCAGATTTAAGATTAACTAAATAATCATCACGACCACGATATAAATGACCAATTTTATGGCCAATAGCACTCTCAATTAATGAAGAAGTTTCTTCTCTAATCAAATGATCTGTTGGGAAATCTAAATAAAAATTATCATTATTTTTCTTATAAATTTTTAAATCACCATGTTTTGCACAGGATACTTTAAATATATTTGAAGAAAATTTATCTATATATTTAAAATATATAAAAGCAGAGGCTAATGTTGCATGACCACATAAATCAATTTCACAGCTTGGTGCAAACCAGCGTATATAAAATTTGCCGTTACTTTCTCTAATAAATGCTGTTTCTGATAAATTATTTTCAGCAGCAATATTTTGCATCAAGTAGGAGTCATTTATTTGAGAAAATATTACAGCAGCTGGATTTCCTGAAAAAAGCTTATCAGCAAAAGCATCAACATAATAAATTGGTGTTGTCATAAATTAATATTAATAATCCTGTTATAGATTAGTGAATTACAACATTCATTATTAATTATTTGTTTTGATTTAAATTTTTGTAGACTTTTCCACTCTTCATTACAAAAGATACATTTTCTAATGAAGAAATATTTTTAAGGGGATTTGAATTAACACCAACAATATCTGCTCTAAAACCTTCTTTAATTTCTCCAACATTATCTATGTTAAATAATTCAGCAGTATTTATTGTAGCTGCTTGTATTGCCTGAAGAGATGTCATTCCCCAATCAACCATATATTGAAATTGCTTTGCATTATCACCATGATTATAGATGCCAGCATCGGTACCTAACACCATTAGTGCTCCCATTGAATTTGCCAACTTAAAATTTTCTCTTTGAATGCGGCCAACTTTTCTCTCTTTAGCAAGAGATTCTTCTAATATTCCTTTTTTTGCACCCTCGCCTAAAATATAATCAGACACATATATATCCATAGATAGATATACATTATTTTTAATTGCTAATTGAATTGTATCTTTATCTATAAAACTGGCATGCTCGATTGAATCTACTCCTGCCTTGATAGCAGTTTTGATACCTTTTAGGCCGTGAGCATGAGCTGCAACTTTCATTCCGTGACTGTGAGCTTCATCAACAATTGCTTTCATTTCTTCCAATGTAAACTGTCTAGCATTAGGATCAGTATTTTTCGACATTACTCCGCCGGTTGCCGTAAATTTAATTAAATTTGCTCCATATTTTCTATTTACTCTGACAGCCTTTCTTGCCTCCCAAGGGCTATCAACAATACTATGTTTTTGTGATGAGCCATGATTATGAAAGGGGAGTAAATTATTATCGCCGTGTCCACCTGAAATACTCAAAGTTGGACCTGAAACTAACATTCTAGGACCATCAACAACACCTTTTTCAATAGCATCTCTCAAGGCAACATCAGCAAACTTACCAGCCCCTACATTTCTTACAGTAGTAAATCCAGCAAGCAAAGTACTTCGTGCATTCTTTACACCATATAAAGTAGCCAATTGAGTTGATTCACCCATAGAGCTATAGCCATAAAGCTCATTATTTCCAATTAAATGAACGTGTGCATCCATAAGTCCAGGAATAAGTGTTACGCCTGATAAATTTATTATTTGTTGATTTTCTTTGGCAAGCTTTTTATTAGAAATAGATGTGATTAGCCCATCTTTGATGTGGATATTTGCTTCATATAATTTTCCAGTTTGAACATCAAGGATGTTCTTAGGCACTAAGATATATTCGTCACCAAAAAGGATGGATGTTAAAAAAAATAAAGATATAAACGAATGTATTTTCAAAATATTTAATTTCATAACATGCATTCTATAATATGTTTGAGGTTATTTGCTTAATTATATTCATTTAAGAATGTGGGTTATAAGAATCCCCTTGCTTTTATTATGCAAATTATAAAAACTATTTGAAGCTAGTTACTTAGATTGATTATGACTTTAAGTCTTCCATTACAGCTTTATGAACAATTCTTCCACCTTTAATATTTAAGCCATTTGCCAGATTATGATTTTGATTTAAAGCCTCTTCTATTCCTTTATTAGCTAACTCAATAATATAAGGCAAAGTAGCTTTATTGAGTGCATCTGTAGCTGTTAATGGAACTGCTCCAGGCATATTGGTAACACAATAATGAACGACATCATCAACTAAATAAGTAGGATCGTCATGAGTTGTCGGCTTGCTTGTTTCAAAACATCCACCTTGATCAATAGATATATCAACCAAAACAGTTCCTGGTCTCATATTTTTTACCATGCGACTGTCTACAACCTTAGGAGCGCTTTTACCAATTACATGTACAGCACCAATTACTAAATCTGAATCTATTACAGCATCATGAATTGAAGATTCAGATGAAAGAATATATTCAATATTTTTATCACCAAAATCTTTTTGGAGTTCATTTAATCTTTCAGAAGATAAATCAATAATTTTTAATCTTGCTCTGTTTTCAATGGCTTTTTTTATAGCCTCTGTTCCAGCAACACCAGCGCCTATAACCGTAACAGTTCTAGGATCAATATCATTAAAAGATCCGACCAAGGTTCCCATACCTTTATTTGGTTTTAGTAAATGATATGAGCCTACAATCACGCTGAGCTGACCTGCTATAGAGCTCATTGGAGATAAAAGTGGCATGCTACCGTCATCTGCTGTTACTGTTTCTAGAGCAATACCTGTGATTCCAGTGGCAGTAAGATCCAAACCTGTTTGAGGGTCACCTGCTAAATGCAAATAAGCAAAGACAGTGTGAGTACTATTTAAATATTTGAATTCTTCTGGAACAGGCTCTTTAACTTTTATGATTAATTCAGCAGATGAATATAATTTGCTTGGTGAATCCAAAATTACTGCTCCGGCTTTTATGTAATCCTCATCAAGAAAACCTATGCCTAATCCTGCATTAGATTGTATAAATATATGATGATTAAAATTAACTAACTCAGCAACTGAGCTAGGGGTCAACCCAACTCTGAATTCATTATTTTTAATTTCTTTTGGAACACCAATTTTCATGATGTAACTATATCAAATCTATCTAATAAAATAGTTTTTAAATTACTAAAAAATTTAATTGTGTGTTGTAGCTAAATGATATTAAGTAACCGACATCATGAGTATCACGCAACTCTAATCTCAGCTGAGCTATAGCTCTAAATTTCTATCATATAACATGACAATATTTCTAAAATAAATCTAGATAAACCTTAGCCTCTATTTAAAATTAGATATGGCATGAGAGTTGCATTAATATAGTTAATTAAACATCAATATAAGGATTTAAAAAATGAAACAAATATTATTAACTATTACTTTAGCATTACCTGTTTTTATGGTTGCTGATCTAGATATTAAAGAAGGTATCAGTGTAAGCGGCAAAATATCTGCTGTAAGAGATACTGCAAAATATGGATCAGTAGAAAAATGCCAAACTTATGCACAATCAAGAAGTAAAATAGTAGCCTTTACGTACAACTCTAAAAAAAGAGAATGTACATTATATAAGAGTGTAAGAAGCTTAAATGAAGAGACTTATGCAACTTCTGGGTTGCTTGCATCAATCTAAGATTAGATAATTTTTATTAATACTAAGAGAAACCTTTTACAAAGTTTTTTTGGTTGCTCTTATTAATTATTTATATGGTTTTAAACTAGGTAATGGTGGAGCTAGGCGGGATCGAACCGCCGACCTCTTGCGTGCCACGCAAGCGCTCTCCCAGCTGAGCTATAGCCCCAAAGATTCAACATATTACCTAACAATATTTTTGAAGTAAATTATTAGTTAGTCTAAATTAATTATTTCTCCAGGTATTAGAGAGATGAAATCTAAGTCATCAGCCTTCTGTGCAGCTTCTTTTAACCTTTGCTTTGGTTCAAGAGTATCTTCATCTGTAAGTACAAAAGTTGCCCAATGCATACCAAAGGCTTTTTCAGCTCCCAGATCTTTCATTATTTGCACAGCATCTTCTGGATTAACATGACTAGCTGCCATGAACCATTCAGGATCATATGCTCCAATTGGAATAAATGCATACTTAGGCGAACCAAGTTTCAATTTTGTTTCTTTAAAATCATTTGAATATCCTGTGTCTCCAGCATGATAGAAGGAATAGTCTTGACCTCTCATATACCAACCACCCCAAAGGCTTTTATTTCTATCAAAAAGACCTCTTTTAGACCAATGCTGAACAGGAGTAAAAGTAAACTCAATTTCCTTATCTTTAAATGATTGCCACCATTCGAATTCATAGACATTATTAATTTTTTTTCTTTTAAGCAAATTTGCATCGCCCGCTGGAACTAAAAAAATTGTTTCAGGATGTTTCTCTGAAATAGCAATCAATGAATTGATATCTAAATGATCATAGTGATTATGACTAATAGTGACATAATCAACTTTAGGAATTGCCTGTAATGGAATAGCGGCAGAAATGAGTCTTTTAGGCCCAATATTTTTAAAAGGTGATGCCCTTTCCGAAAAAATAGGGTCTGTAAGAATACTTACACCATTTTTTTTTATTAAGAATGTAGAGTGCCCTATCCATATTGCATAGTTATCATCTTCTAGTAAATTTAAATCCTTCCATTGTGATGAAATTTCAATTGAAGCAAGAACAGGATCCTGGTCTGAACGAATCCATTTAAGCATCTCAAAAAATGATTTTTCTAATGCTGTGCCATTTGTATTTTTATACTCAGCATGAACAATACTAGGAATTGATAAGAAAAGAATTGCAATAAATTTAATCATGTTAACTATATAAAGCCTCTAAAGCCTTTAAGAACTCTTAATTTAAATGCAAAGAAGTTATCTTTACCAGATGCTTTAATTCGCTTTAAATCAAATAAAGCTGAATTATCAGCAACTCCTTCTTCAGTTGTAACTGCAGATGAATAGTCACTCCCCTTAATAATATTTATGTCTTCATTACTATAAATACCAAATGGGTATGCAAAACTTGTGACTTGAGTATTAAATTTATTTTCTAAAATTTCCTTACACTGAATCATTTCATACTTTTTATCTTCCAAGGCTAAATTTGGAAGATATGGATGTGTAATGGTATGTCCACCTAATTCAAAAACATTTGAATTGAGCATTTCTAGAATATGATCATCAGATAATTTTTCTTCTGAAGCTAAAACGCCTGAGTTATGCTTCGGATTCTTTTTTACAGACCAGTCATTATTATGTCTATCAATTACAAGATAAAGCGTTGCGCATGCATTATATTTTTTTAATAGCGGTAAAGCTATTGAGTAGTTATCTAAATAACCATCATCGAATGTAATAGCTACAATTTTATTTTGATCTTTATGTTCCTCTAGCTCAGACATTTTAATAAATTTCCAGCCATTATTTGAAAAGTACTCTAAATGCTTTTCAAACATTAATGGAGACACTCTTAGGCCAGATTTTTTTTCATTAGGTATTTGTTCTGCAATCATGTGATACATCATGATTCTAGTTGCACTCATGTCTTTATTTTTATACCACCAGACATACTTTAATGAAAATAAAATTAAAAAAATATCTAGAGTAATTGCTAGATAAATCATTAAGAAATTTCCTTATAAAACTCTATAGTTTGTTTACACATATTAGAAGTCAAAAATTTTGTATTCACTTTTATATCTGGAGATTTGTCTTCAAGTATAGCCAATGTTTTGTCTAGCATTTCTTTATCATCATTTGGACTCACAGAGCCATAAGGGTACAAACTCTCTAAAATTTCTTGAACACCTCCTCTGCCATAAGCAATACTAGGAATGCCCAAAGATAGCGGCTCCAGAATACTTCTTCCAAATGATTCAGGTTTATTTGATGTATTAAAAACAATAGATGATATTGAATAAATTTGTTTAATATCTTTTCTAAATCCTAAAAAATGCACATCTTCTTGAAGATTCATTGATTTTATCTTCTCCCTAAGAGAATGAAGATATTTTTGATGTTTATGTTTTGCTTCTCCTGCTATTAACAGCTTAATTTTATGATTTGATTTTTCTTTCACTGACTTTGCTAAAAAAATTATCTTATCAAAATCTTTTAATGGAGATATTCTTCCTGCAATTGTTAATAATTTATGTTCTTTTGTATTTGGATATTCTTTATACCATCGATCTAACCATTCATTTTCCGGTGAATAAGATTGATTATATTCTTGATCATTAACGCCTCTATATATCAATTTGATATTTTTTTTTACAGATTTTAAATAGTTACTAGTGAGATATTCATTTGCTGACTTTGAAACAGTAATAATATTCTTAGGTTTAGACATAACTGCGCTGTAAAAATTGACTGAATATAATCCGTGTATCGTAGAGACTAGTGCTGGTTTTTTATCTTCAGAAATACCTTGTATAGCCCGCCAAACAATCCATGCAGGCATTCTAGACCTTACATGTACAATATCTGGATTCATGGATACTATCCATTCTCTAATTGGTTTTACATACTTGAAGGTAAAAATATTTTTTTTGTGCAAATCCCATTTATGATGATGAGATCCACTGTCTGTTAATTGCTTGACGAGTCTTCCGCCTGCTGAAACAACATGAGATTCATGATTATTTTCTACCAAGGCAAGAGACATTTCTAGAACACCTTGTTCTACACCTCCACTTTCAAGAGTAGGAACAAATTGAATAACTTTCATTTAAAAATTTTATCACTGAAAAGTAATAATTAACTCAAAATATTTAATCAATTCCTTCTGTAATTGCAACAAGTCTATGAGCTGAGGATTTTACAAATTCTAGAGCTTTTTGATATTCATCTGAGCTATAACAGGCACTTGCTTCATTAAAACTATTAAATTGTATTATCACGGTCCTTTCATAACCCGAACCTTCTTTTTCTAGCTGCTTTCCACCTCTAGATAAAAAAACTCCATTGTGCTTTTTAATTGCTGGGCCAGCTAATTCTATATATTTTCCGTACTCTATGGGATCTAATATATGGCCTCTTACAACCCAATACCCTTTCATATTTATACTGATTTATATTTAAGTCTTGTTTGGTGCAAAATAGGCTCTGTGTATCCGCTTGGTTGAGTTCTACCTTCTACAGCAAGATCGCAGGCTGCTTTAAATGCAAGGCCGTCATATGATGGAGCCATTGGTGAGTATGATGAGTCTGATTTATTTTGTTCGTCTACAATGAGTGCCATTTTTTTCATAGCATTGATTACTTGGTCTTTAGTACAAAGATTATGATGCAGCCAATTTGCAATATGCTGGCTAGATATTCTACAAGTTGCCCTATCTTCCATTAAGCCTACGTTATTAATATCAGGCACTTTGGAACATCCTACTCCATGATCTACCCATCTAACAACATAACCTAGAATGCCCTGGCAATTGTTATCAAGTTCGGCCTGAATTTCTTCAGAGGTTATTTCTGATGGGTTCTTATGAACAGGTATATCAAGAATTGAATCAAGGCTTGCTTTTTCTCTTGTTAGTATAGAATCCTGTTCAGCACTTACAGAAATTTGATGATAATGAATAACATGAAGAGTTGCTGCAGTTGGAGAAGGCACCCATGCACAATTTGCACCAGCTTTTGGATGCATAGTTTTCGTATTGTACATTCCAAGCATCTCATCTGGCATTGGCCACATACCTTTACCAATTTGAGCCTTACCTTTAAAGCCAGTTTCAAGACCTATATCGACATTCCAATCTTCATAGGAAGCTATCCATTGATGCAATTTCATATCAGCCTTAGAGATCATAGGTCCAGCCTCCATACTTGTATGAATTTCATCACCAGTTCTATCTAAAAAACCTGTATTAATAAAGATGACTCTTTCTTTAGCTACTTCAATGCATTCTTTTAAATTAACAGTGGTCCTTCTTTCCTCATCCATTATTCCTATTTTTACAGTCAATCGTGGTAAGCCCAATGCCTCTTCAACAGCTGAAAACAAATCGCAAGTAAATTGAACTTCTTCGGGACCATGCATCTTAGGTTTAACAATGTAAATACTTCCAGTCTTAGAGTTCTGGTATTTACTATTTCTATTTAGATCATGCATAGCAATGCAAATAGTGAACATTGCATCAATGATACCTTCAGGCACTTCGTCTCCATTAGAATCTTTGATTCCTGGGTTTGTCATAAGATGTCCAACATTTCTAACCAACATAAGGCTTCTTCCAGATAAACTAAGATCATCTCCATCTTTTGATTTATAAAACCTGTCTGCTTCAAGCTGCCTTGTTATTTCTGATCCATTTTTATTGAAGGATTCTTTTAAATCACCTTTCATTAATCCCAACCAATTCCGATAAACAGATGTTTTATCCTCACCATCAACAGCTGCTACCGAGTCTTCACAGTCTTGAATGGTTGTAATCGCTGATTCCATATAGATATCTTTAATGCCAGCCTTGTCTGTTTGACCAATTGGATGAGTGTTATCTATTTGAATCTCAAAATGTAAATTATTGTTTTTAAATAAAAGACTATATGCACCATTACCATTATCAGAATATCCAACATACTTTGATTCATCTCTTAGCTTAACCTTATCCCCTCCATCAAGATGGGCTACTATGTTGAGGTCAGCATATTCAAACCCAATAACGTCATTGAAACTTCCATGCTCTAAGGGAATAGTTTCATCTAAGAATTTTTTAGCAAATGCAATAACTTTATCGCCTCTTATCGGATTGTAACCACCCTCTCTTTTTGCGCCATCTTCTTCATTTATCATGTCTGTGCCATACAAGGCATCGTATAAGCTACCCCATCTTGCATTAGCTGCATTCAATGCAAATCTTGCATTCATGACTGGTACAACTAACTGAGGTCCTGCAATTGTTTTTATTTCAGGGTCAACATTTGCTGTCGTAATAGAAAATTTTGAGCTTCTTGGAGCAAGATAACCAATATCCTCTAAAAATAATTTGTATTCGTTACTATCAAATTCTTTAGCATTTCTTTCGATATGCCATGCGTCAATAAGAGTTTGAATCTTTTCTCTTTCTTCGAGTAAGGATTTATTTCTTGGAGAAAAATTACTCACAACATTTTCAAATGACTTCCAGAATTGTTCTGGAGCTATATCCAAGCCAACAAGCACCTCATTTTCTAAAAAATCTTTTAATGAATCAGCTACATCAAGTTTACTACTATGATTGATTGAATTGATGTATTGATTTTTGTTCAGTTTAAAAAGGGAGAGTAATTTAGTAAGAATATTCATTTCAGAATTATAACAAGTTACCTTAAATAACCAACAACTAGTATTGGGCTTTATTGCAGAAACTTTGTTAATGTTTTATCTGCATCATAGGTCCATATTGATTTTGCGCTTTGCATAGCGAGATTTGGTAAGAGTTTCATTACTGCATTCCTTCCAGTGATTAAAAAAGAATTACTTAGATGATTAAAGTATCCCTGTCTTTGGGACAGCTTGGTTATATTTTTTATTCTTTTTAATCTTATATCTTCATAGGAAGATTGAATTTTTTTGAAATCATGTTTGAACCTTGCAACTAATTTCCCAAAAATATAAGCATCTTCAAGTGCCAGACAACCTCCCTGACCGAGAAAAGGAACAATTGGATGAGCCGCATCACCTAGAAGCGTAATATTTGAATTTAAAAGGCTGGAAGGACTAGATCGAGTATATATATCCCACTTATAGAGGTTTAGATTAGATTCTAGAAAAGAAAAATATTTATCATTACTATGGACTAAGTCATTTTGTAAATCTTCATATGTTCCTTTGAATTTCCATGAACTCTTTTGAGTATTACTTGATTGAACTGCGGCGACAAAACTTATCTCATTATCATTAATTGGATAAGTAACAATATGATGTCCTGAGCCTAATGAGGTTTGAATATTATTTTGACTTTTTTTATGGATAGCTCTCCAAATAGAATAACCACTATAATTTAAATTTTTTATAGGGTCTAAACATTCTCTACATATTGATTTAATTCCGTCACAAGCTGCTATATGCATTACCTTACAAGAGGTTCCGTTGAGAAAAGAAATTTCAGATTCTTCAATATCTACCTTTTCTGCGCCATGACCAAAGATAATCTCACCATTTAATGACAGATAATAATCAAGTAAGCAATTATATAAAACCTTTCTTGATGTGGTAATTACATTTACATCAAAGGTGTTAATCAATTTATTTTTTGAAAAAAAAGAAGCTTTTTTTGGGTTTGCAGATTCTGCCAAAACGCTTTCATATACACCAATTTTCTTTAAGATATTAATACCGTTTTCTGAAATTGAAATTCCGGCACCGTAATTACTGACTGTTTGACTTTTTTCAAAAATAATAGATTTAATACCTTCTTTTTTAAGAACGCATCCCAGAGCAAGACCTGCAATACCAGCTCCTATTACTGCAACATGTTTTGAATAATCATTCATATTTGTATTATGCAATAAGTAAAAAAAATGGGAGCAATTGCTCCCATTTTTATAAGATAAATATTTTTATTCTGGCGCCCTCATTGCAGCCCCAAAATAAGATCTTGCATTAGTACATGAAAAACCTTTAAGGTTAGTAGCAGCATCAGAATCAATAATCTTTGAGTAAAATAAATCAGCATTAGTTCCTCTTTCTGAGATTGAAGATGAATACATAAGCCTTACAAAGTCCACACCATCAGGTAACTGAACTCCTGAATTTGGCACTATAAGCTTTCTGCCTACAGTATCTCCTTGGGATTGCGCATAAATAGCAAAATCCATATAAAGATCGTATACCTGTCTTAAATCGTAATCATCTTCCAAACTACAATCAGCATATGTTGCATACATCATATTGCCTTCTTTCATGCTTGCTGGTTGTGATATTGTCCATTGCCATGTATCAATTTGTTGTGAGTTGGTTGCAGGTAATGACTTTAAAAGATCGCCACCGCCTTTAGTTATCCAAGTTTCTAAACCAAGAAACTGTTCACCAGGTGTCGGCCATGTATTCACCCACATCACATCAATATTATTAAGGTTTGAATGAAAATAAGGTTGTAAAATAGCAGTTGTCATAGAATCATAAATGCCATCATGATCTTCCGCCCATTCTGCAAACTTGTTATACCATTTGACCATATCCTCTAGGTCTTTACCTTTATTATATGTTCCTATGTAATATTCAGCTTTGTTTACCTCAGGCTCGTACTTGTATTCAGCATCTTCTTGAGCAAAAGCGAAAGCACTCATAGTTAAAAGCAAGGTTAATAAATTCTTCATTTTTTCTCCCTATTAGTTTTATAAATTAATAGTATTAAATATACCTTATATATGTAGATAGAAAAATTTATTAGGTATAAAAATTAAATATATTTTTTATTCAATAATTTTTCCATTGATATCAAATTAGGAAAGAAAATTCTAAATCTCATCTGATGCAGAGAT
>ERZ802830.3481-NODE-3481-length-13308-cov-10.993_pt1 | contig 13308 bp, 12 predicted proteins | sample MGYA00345654_ERZ802830 | MGnify/ENA primary metagenome ERZ802830 (study PRJEB30503, sample SAMEA104212375) | marine metagenome | biome: Westerlies Biome; feature: [SRF] surface water layer (ENVO:00010504) within the epipelagic zone...; material: water... | reverse complement strand
TTTTGGGCAGAATGCGAATAGAGTCTCAGTCTATAATGACCCATTTAGATCATATCCCTCCTGTTGTTGCTAGGGTTGGATTGCAATATAATCCTTCATCGGATTTCTCAGCAGACCTTTTTCTGATTTCAAATTCTGAAAAAAGTATTGATAGTTACTGTTTAAATGGAGAAGACAATGCTCATTATGCAACCCCAATGGGTACACCGAAATGGGTTACATGGAATTTCGCAATGTCTTATCATGCGAGTCGAAAATGGATTTTCCAATTCGGAGCTTACAATATCCTAGACACTCAATATAGAACTTTTGCCTCAGGAATAAATGCCCCTGGAAGAAATATTACTGCATCAATTAAAAACTCTTTTTAACTTCGAAAGAAAAGATCTTGAAAAGAAGCGAGTTTTTAAAAATTATTACCGGAGCTACCGCGGCTTTACCCATACTTTCTTTTACGCGGGAGTATTTGGCAAAGAAAGAATATCCTATTCCTGTATCTATAGCTACATGGAAATTTGGATTAGAAACCACATCGAAGGCAATGGAATTGTTAGAAAAAGGCTATTCCTCATTGGATGCGACGGAAGAAGGAGTAAAAATTTGCGAAGCTGACCCCAATGAAAGAAGTGTTGGTCTTGGAGGAAGACCTGATATAGATGGTAAGGTTACCTTAGATGCCTGTTGCATGGATCATTTAGGAAATATTGGTAGTGTAGCTGCTGTTGAAAACATTGTTCACGTTAGCTCGCTTGCCAGAGCGGTAATGGAAAAAACTCCTCATGTTATGTTGGTTTCTGATGGGGCTTTGCAGTTTGCAAGAGAATTAGGCTTTCCGGAAGAAAATCTTCTTGTCAAAAAATCGAAGGAAGAATGGATAGATTGGAAAAAAAAATCTAAATATAAACCTGTTGTTAATATTGAAAACCATGATACCATAGGGCAAATCTCTCTTGATAGAATGGGACATTTAGCTGGTTTTTGCACAACTAGCGGAATGAGTTACAAAATGCATGGAAGAGTAGGAGATAGCCCTATCATAGGTGCTGGTTTATATGTTGATGGAGAAATTGGAGCAGCAACAGCAACAGGTCATGGTGAAGAAGTAATACGCACTGTTGGATCATACAAGGTGGTTTCAGAAATGGAAAGAGGCTTAAGTCCTCAAATGGCCTGCGAGGAAGCGGTAAGAAAAATTTTCAATTTCTTTGAAAGAAGAAAACAAACTGTTGATGATACTCAGATAGGATTTATTGCTATGAACAAAATGGGAGATATAGGTTCATTTTCTCTCAGGCCTGGCTTTCAATATGCAGTATGCAGAAAGGGTAAGCCGGCTGAGTTAATTGATTCTCCGTATTTATTTAAGTGATTCATATAGCTTAAGTTTAAGTAGGCCAATCTCTCCAGGGTCCATTTGAGCTTGGATGCCTGTTTTTGCAGATGAATGGATAGTATCAAACCCTAATTTCAGATACTTTTCGATATTTTCGGAGCGAATACCTCCACCAGGTATAATTTCAATGCGTTTATTCGCATATTTTTTCATCTTTTCTAATAATTTGGGATTTTCAGCGCCTTTCCCCGATAGTATTCGAATGAAGCCTGATTCTACTGCATCATCTATAGCTTTGAATGAATCTTGACATTCATCAAAGGCCCTGTGCAAAGTAGCAGGAAGTCCCCAATCTTGAATCAGGGATTTATTTAAGGAAATATCTATTTCTGATTTTTCATTTAGACAACCCAAGACTAACTCTTGTGAGCCTGCAGATTTTAAGGAATGACCTCCATCACGAATTTCTTTAATTTCGTCATCGGAATAATTAAATACCCCTCCACGGGGCCTAACCATTGAAACAATAGGAATTTGAATGGCTTGATTCAATGCAAATATCCATTCGGTGGGAGGAGTAATACCTCCCTGTTCATAGTCTTTACATACTTCTATTCTATCCGCTCCAGCTTCTGCAGCACGAAAAGCGTCTTCAAGACAAAAAGTTGCAATTTCTAGCATGAATATTAGTCTGAAATGACATCAATTTTTTAATGTAAAAGATAATGGGAGCAAATCATCGGCATCAGAAATTACCATTGTTTGGCCGTGAAGTGTTGTGAGGATTAGTTTTATCGGTGATTTCTGGATTAGAGTCTGTTCTCTTATTGCTTGCCTGCACATTCCACAGGGTGCTAATGGGGAATTGTGATTATTCTCATGGTCTGAGTACACGATGGCTATGGTACTTATAGATATTCCTGGGGATTGTGAAGAGGCTGTGCTGATCGCTACTCGTTCTGCACATATTCCTACAGGAAAAGAAGAATTTTCTTGATTACTTCCTCCCCATATTTTTCCATTCTCTAATCTAACAGCTGCACCAACTTTGAAATTGCTATATGGTGAGTGACTGGTATTTAAATGCTTTATCGCAAAAGAAATTAAATCTTGATCTTTTTCAGAAAGATCTTTATGAGAGGAATACTCGTTTGATTCGATTATTATTTTCATAAAAAAATTACTTCTAACCCTAAGCTACTAAACATTCATAAATATACAATTATTATAAATCAAGCATTAGCTGAATCTATATTGGTATTTTTGATTCATGAAAGCTGAAATTATAACTATTGGTACAGAGATATTACTTGGGCAGACTCTGGATACTAATTCAGCGTTTTTAGGCAGCTCTTTGGCAGGAATTGGTATAGATGTTCATCGTATCATTTCCATCGCAGACTCCCCTGAAGCCATTGAAAATGCTTTAGATTCTGTTTTAGAATCGACAAATTGGGTTTTTATAACGGGTGGCTTGGGCCCCACTAAAGACGACTTAACGAAAGGGGTTTTGACTCGTTACTTTGATGATGAATTGGTGTTTAGATCGGACATATACGAACACATAAGAGATTTTTTTTCAAAAATGGGAAGATCACCAAATATTTTAAATAAAGAACAAGCTTTGTTTCCTAAATCTGCGAAATTTATCAGTAATTCTAGAGGAACGGCGCAAAGTATGTTATGGGACCATAATGGAAGAAAATATATCAGCCTTCCGGGGGTTCCGTATGAAATGATTGGGATTATGGAAGACAATATTCTACCCTACATTAAGGATAGTCAAAAGACTTTCCTTGAAAGCCGATACTTTATGGTTCAAGGGATTCCTGAGTCTGAATTAGCTTCGCGACTTCAAGAATGGGAAGATAATCTTGAATCATCTCTATCAATCGCATATCTTCCATCGCCAGGTCTTGTTAAATTAAGATTGACTTGCAGGGGCAAGATTAATTCCTCATCCGAATTGTTAAAAAAATTGGATCATGAGTCTGTGAAGATTAGAAAAATATTAGGAGATGATATATATGCTGAACGACTAATTGGTATTGAAGAGGTTATTGCAGACCTTCTGATTAAATCGAATCAGACTCTTACTACTGCCGAAAGTTTTACGGGTGGGAGTATAGCTGCAAAACTTATTTCTATCTCCGGGGCTTCAAAATTTTTTAAAGGTTCAATAGTTGCATATTCTAATGAGATTAAAATTTCGGAACTCGGAGTTGTTAAGTCTGATTTGTTAAAATTAGGTGCTGTAAGTAAGACTATTGCAATTCAAATGTCTCGTGGTATAAAAGAAAAATATAATTCTGATTGGTCAATATCCACTACGGGTTTTGCTGGTGATGACCCAAGTGGAAAATTGCCTGTAGGTACAATTTGGATTTCCATCTCCGGACCTGGAGTAGAATGGGCAAAGAAATTCACCATGGGCTCAAATCGAAATAGAACGATCTCTAAATCGACTCTAACAGCATTAAATCAACTCAGGATTTTTCTTAAAAATCAAGATTTAGGTAGCTGAGAAAAAAGGTATTTTACGAATAGTAGAAATGAATAAAGTTGATTATCTTTGCACTCCCATTTCGAAATGGAACAACAAAAACAATAGCTATGTCAAGAATTTGCGAAATTTCAGGAAAAAAGGCGATGGTTGGGAATCACGTGTCCTTTTCGAATAAGAAAAATAAAAGAAAATTCAACGTAAATCTAATGCGTAAAAAGTTTTTTGTTCCAAGTAAAAATGAATGGATAACGCTTCGAATTTCTGCCTCTGCTCTTAAAACAATTGACAAAAAGGGTATTGATGTTGTTTTGTCTGAAGCTAAGGCTAACGGTAATACGCTTATTTGAACATAATTATGGCTCGAAAAGGAAATAGAATTCAAGTAATATTGGAGTGTACAGAGCACAAAGAAAGTGGTATGCCGGGAACTTCTCGCTATATAACCACAAAAAATAAAAAGAACACTCCAGATAGAATGGAGATAAAAAAGTTTAATCCTGTCATGAAAAAAATGACAGTTCACAAAGAAATTAAATAAGCCATGGCAAAAAAAGTTGTAGCATCTCTAAAAAAGTCAGGTGGAGTTTCATACACCAAGGCTTTTAAGTTGGTTAAAACCTCGAAAGGGGCTTATGGATATGAATCAAAAGTGCTGGTGAAAGACATGGTTGATGATTTTTTCAAGTCCTAGAATTTCTTAAAAAAAACATTAAAGCCGCTCTTTCGAGCGGCTTTTTTTTAACTTCAGGTTATGGCTTTATTTGGATTAGGTAAAACAAAAAATGCATTTCTCGAGAAAATTAGTCGCGTCATATCAGGGAAATCCAAAGTCGATGAAGGTGTTTTAGATGATCTTGAAGAGGCCTTGATTAGCTCTGATGTTGGAGTAGACACCTCTATTAAGTTGGTTGAGGCAGTCGAAAGAGCCGTAAAAGAGAATAAATTTTTGACACAATCAGAATTACACGAAATAATTGAATCTACTCTAACAGATCAGTTGAAAGGGAAATCTTTTGGACCGGATTCAATAAGTGATATTTCTCCTCATGTCATCCTAGTAGTTGGAGTGAATGGAGTCGGAAAAACGACGACAATTGGAAAGCTGGCCAATTATTACAAAAAATTAGGCAAAAAAGTCTTTTTAGGTGCAAGCGACACATTTCGGGCAGCCGCAGTTGATCAGTTAAAAGTGTGGTCTGATCGCGTTGGTGTAAAAATAATTGAAAAAGGGATGAATGCGGATCCAGCTGCGGTTGCATATTCTGCTGTTGAACAGGGTAAAATTGAAAATGCAGATGTGGTTATAGTTGATACTGCTGGTCGACTGCACAATAAGGTTAACTTAATGAATGAGCTTTCGAAAATTAAAAGAGTGATGGGTAAGGTTATACCCGATGCCCCTAATGAAGTTTTATTAATTCTTGATGCTTCAACGGGTCAAAATGCGTTGAATCAAGCTGTTGAATTTTCAAAAGTGACCGATGTTTCAGGTCTGATTTTAACAAAAATGGACGGAACAGCAAAAGGTGGTGTTGCTTTGGCAATATCTGATCAATTAAGCATACCTGTTCGGTTTATCGGAACAGGCGAAGCAGTTGATGATTTGATTCCTTTTGATCCTGAATCCTTTATAAAGGCTCTTTTAAAATGAAAACAAAAAAAGAAATTACCGAAAATTGGCTTCCTAGATATACGGGACTTAAAGCATCCGAATTTTCGGAATTCATTATCCTGACCAATTTTAATAATTATTTGGAAAAATTTGTGGAAATAACCGAGGGTTATGTAATTGATAAAACGAAATCAATGCCTTGTGCCTCAGGAAAGGGTTTTACAATGATTAATTTTGGCATGGGAAGTCCAAATGCTGCGACAATATCAGATCTTTTGTCCTCAATAAACCCTCAGGCAGTTCTTTTTTTGGGCAAATGTGGTGGTTTAAAAAAGCGTACTGAAATTGGTGATTACATTGTTCCGATTGGAGCGATTCGAGGCGAGGGAACTTCAAATTCCTATTTCCCACCCGAAGTCCCTTCTCTCCCAGCTTTTTCAGTTCAGCGGGCAGCGAGTCATGTGATAAGAAATCGTTCAAAAGATTATTGGACTGGAACAGTTTATACCACAAATAGAAGAGTATGGGAACACGACAATGCTTTTAAAGATTATCTCGAAGAAATAAGAGCTATGGCTATTGATATGGAAACCGCAACTTTATTTTCTGCTGCTTTTAAAAATCACATTCCTTTAGGGGCAATTCTGTTAGTTTCTGATCAACCAATGGTGCCTGAAGGTGTTAAAACAGATGAAATCGATAAAAAGGTTACCTCAAATTATGTTAATACCCATATTGAAATCGGTATCGAGACTTTGGAAGAAATTAAAAATGAAGGTCTTTCAGTTCGTCACTTAAAGTTTTAGTTAGATGCGGGTTAGATCATCAAAACGAAATAGAATTAATGTTATAACGCTGGGGTGTTCGAAGAATATTTACGATAGTGAAATACTTATGGGGCAATTAAAAGCCTCTGGTAAAGACGTTGTTCATCAAAGAGATGGACAGATTGTAGTGGTAAATACATGCGGGTTTATTGATAATGCCAAAGAAGAATCTGTAGATACCATCCTTGACGCTGTTAGGTCAAAGAAAAATGGACAAGTTGATAAGGTTTTCGTTACTGGCTGCCTTTCAGAGAGATATAAGGATGATTTGAAAAAAGAGATTCCTGATGTTGATGACTACTTTGGGACTAGAGATCTTCCTCTGTTACTTAAAGCTTTGGGTGCAGATTATCGTAGAGAATTAATAGGTGAAAGGTTAACAACGACCCCTCAACATTATGCCTATCTTAAAATAAGTGAAGGGTGTGATCGGCCCTGTTCTTTCTGCGCAATACCTCTTATGCGAGGTTCACATAAGTCTACCCCGATTGAAGAATTAGTTCTAGAGGCTAAGTCCCTCGCGGAGAAAGGAGTGGTCGAGTTAATATTGATCGCTCAAGATTTAACATATTATGGTTTAGATATTTATAAGAAAAGAAATTTAGCGGAGCTTCTGAGAGCTCTCACAAAGGTGGAAGGAATATCCTGGATTAGATTACATTATTTATTTCCTACCGGATTTCCCGATGACATTCTCGATGTTATTCATGATAATCCAAAAGTGTGTAATTATGTTGATATCCCGCTTCAGCATATTTCTGACCCGGTTTTAAAAAGTATGAGAAGAGGTACAACAATGGAGAAGACAAATTCTCTTTTAAAAAAAATGCGAAAAAAAGTCCCTGATATTGCAATTAGAACTACTCTTATAGTTGGCTATCCAGGCGAGACTGAAGACGATTTTGAAACTCTTTTAAAATGGGTAAAAGACCAAAAATTTGAACGACTGGGTGTTTTTGCGTATAGTCATGAGGAAAACACACATGCATATGGCCTGGTAGATGATGTACCGAATGAGATAAAACAATCTCGACTGAATGCAATTATGGAAGCTCAAATGTCTATCTCAGAAAAATATAATTTTTCTAAAATTGGAACTATACTGAACTGTATAGTAGATAGAGAAGAATCAAATGGATCTTACGTCTGTAGGACTGAAAAAGATAGTCCGGATGTTGACAATGAAGTTCATTTAAATTGCCCGAATATCCATCTAAAAAAGGGCTCTTTCGTTCAGGTAAAAATTACTCAAGCATCAGAATATGACCTAGAGGGAGTTCTTGTTTGAAAAGTTGAAAACTTCCTTCATTTTTATTAGATAGGGTCCCTTGAAGACGTTAATTTAGGGATTGAAATGTATCTTATTTTTGACACCGAGACAACGGGCTTGCCAAGAAATTGGAATGCCCCATTAAATGATCTGGAGAATTGGCCGAGAGTTGTTCAAATTGCTTGGCAACTTCACGGTAAAAAAGGCGATCTTCTCGAAGCAAAAAGCTTTTTAATTAAACCCAATGGTTTTAATATTCCTTTCAAGGCTCAGGAAATTCATGGTATATCTACGGAATTGGCCTCTCGAGATGGACTTGAACTGGAAAAAGTTGTTCAAGAATTTTTAAATGCGATAAAAAAGTCTAGATTTTTAATTGGTCACAACTTGAAGTTTGATACCAATGTTTTAGGAGCGGAATTTATTAGAGCAGGTATAAATCCAAAACTTTTGGATCTTCCCATTTTAGATACGTGTACGCAGAAAACTGCTAAGGTTACTCAAATAAAGGGTAGAGGTAATGCATTCAAAATTCCTAAGCTCAGTGAATTGCATTTTAAACTTTTCGCAAAGGAATTTGAAGAGGCACACAATGCTAGTGCGGATGTGGAGGCTTCTGCCCGCTGCTTTTGGGAGTTAGTAAGAATTGGACATTGGAGTGAAAATGAACTAGGAATTAGTGAAGAGGAACTAAAGGGTTTTCAAAATACGAATCCACAACCCATTGAGCCTGTCGGCCTTGTTCATATCAATTTTAAAAAAGAAAGTGCTCTTATCGTTGATTCAAATCAAGATATTGAAGAGATCCCGAAGAGCCCTGAAATACAGAATAATTCGAAAAGCTTTTCAGTTGAGGAATCAAAACATTTCTTCCATCTTCATACTCATAGCCAGTTTAGTGTGCTTCAGGCTACAGCAAAGGTTTCAGACATGGTAAAAAGGGCGATTGATGACAATCAATCCGCTCTGGGGATAACAGATATTGGTAATATGATGGGGACTTTTCAATTCATCAAAGCTGTATCTGATTACAATAGGTCGAGACCTGAGGATCGTGATGAGCTTAAAGCAATTTTGGGGTATGAGGCATATTTGTGTCGGCAGCGAGATGACCGTTCTCAAAAGGATGATGGATATCAAATTCCATTGTTTGCAAAGAATAAAATCGGCTATCATAACCTCGCTCGATTAAGCTCTGCAGCATATATTGAGGGCTTTTATTATGTCCCGAGAATTGATAGAGAAATACTTTGTCAGAATAAAGAAGGTATAATTGTTACAACTGGCGGTTTAACTGGCGAAATTCCACAATTAATTCTTCAGGTCGGGGAAAAGCAAGCCGAAGAGGCATTTTTGTGGTGGAAAAATGAGTTTGGTTCAGATTTTTATGCTGAAATCAACCGCCATGATCTTCCAGAGGAAGACGTTATTAATGAAACTTTATTGAAATTTTGTAATAAGCATAATGTTAAAGCCGTTGCCGCAAATAATGCTTATTACATTAATCAAAGTGAGTCTGAGGCGCACGACATCTTACTTTGTGTCAAAGACAATCAGAAGAGATCTACTCCTGTCGGAAAAGGGAGGGGCTTTAGATATGGGTTTCCCAACAATAATTTTTACATGACCTCCAAAGCTGAAATGGCAAATAAGTTTTCTGATATTCCTGAATCTCTGTATAATCTTCAAGAAATTCATGATAAAGTTGAAAATTTTCCTTTAGCAAGAGATGTTTTATTGCCCAACTTTCAAATTCCTGATGAGTTTTTAAAGGATAAAGGGAATCAAAAAGCTGGAGAGAATGCGTACTTAAAGTACTTAACTTACAAGGGCGCAGAGAATAGATATAAAGACATAACGGAAGAGATTAAAGATCGAATTGACTTTGAACTAAAGACAATTGAAAGAACTGGATATCCTGGTTATTTTTTGATAGTTCAGGATTTTTGCAATGCAGCTAGAGAAATGGATGTGACTGTAGGGCCAGGAAGAGGTTCAGCAGCGGGTTCTGCAGTTGCATATTGCATCGGGATCACTAATGTAGACCCGATTGAACATAATTTATTATTTGAAAGGTTCTTGAATCCAGATAGAATTAGCCTTCCGGATATTGATATTGATTTTGATGATCGTGGAAGAGATCAGGTAATACAGTATGTTATAAATAAATATGGAGATAGTCAAGTTGCTCAAATCATTACTTACGGCAAAATGGCTGCAAAATCATCAATTAAGGATGCAGCAAGAGCACTAGATCTTTCATTTGATGAGGCAGAAAAACTTACGAAGACAGTTCCTGATAATCAAAGTTTAGATTTACTGTTGGGGTCAGACGAAAAAAGAATGCGAGATAGGTTGACAGGAGAGGATTATCAAAATGCAAAAAAATTACGCGAATTTTATAAGGCTAATGATTCTGGAGGTGAAACTTTACGGCAAGCTAAAGTACTAGAGGGATCTCTGCGTAATACAGGAATTCATGCATGTGGCGTTATAATAACACCCACAGACATAAGAGATCTCATTCCCGTTGCAGTTGCAAAGGATAGTGATATGTGGTGTACACAATTCGATAATGCAGTGGTTGAGTCTGCGGGTCTATTAAAAATGGATTTTCTTGGTTTAAAAACTTTGACCATTATAAAAGATGCTGTTGCCTTGATAGAAAAAAGGCAGGGTTTAAAATTAGATATGGAAGATATACCCACTAATGATGAGCCCACATATAAATTGTTTCAACGAGGTGAGACAGTTGGAATTTTTCAATATGAGTCTCCTGGAATGCAAAAGCACCTAAAAGATCTAAAGCCAACAATATTCGCGGATTTAATTGCTATGAATGCGCTCTACAGACCTGGACCCATAGAGTATATACCAAGTTTTATTAAGAGAAAGCATGGCATTGAACCAATTTCTTATGATGTTCCAGAGATGGAGAGTTTTTTGAAAGAGACATACGGAATAACAGTTTATCAAGAACAAGTGATGCTTCTTTCTCAAGAGCTTGCAGGGTTTACAAAGGGAGAGGCTGACGTACTCAGAAAAGCGATGGGAAAAAAAATAAAATCTGTACTCGACGAAATGAAACCAAAGTTTATTCAGGGAGGTGTGAACCGAAAACACCCTGAGGACATATTGGAAAAAATATGGAAAGATTGGGAAGCTTTTGCTTCTTACGCCTTTAACAAATCCCACTCCACATGTTATGCTCGCATTGCATATCAAACGGCATATTTAAAAGCAAATTTCCCCGGAGAATATATGGCTTCAGTGTTATCAAACAATATGAATGATATCAAACAAGTTACTTTTTTTATGGAGGAATGCAAAAGAATGAAAATAGATGTTCTTGGGCCCGATGTAAACGAGTCCGAAGATGTTTTTATTGTAAATGAAAGTGGCGCATTGAGATTTGGTCTTCTCGGTATGAGAGGAGTCGGTTCATCAGCTGTAGATTTTTTGATTGAAAATCGCAGAAAACATGGAAATTTTAAGTCAATATTCGATTTTGCCAAGCGAGTTGACATGAGAATTGTAAATAAGGGAACATGGGAGGCCTTGGCCCTTGGTGGAGGTTTCGATAGTTTTAAAGATATTCATCGAGGTATGCTTTTTCATGAAACAGAAGATGGAAAAAATTTTATTGAGAGAGTAAGGCGTTATGGACAGGGTGTGCAGGATCAGGAGAAATCGGCTCAGGTCTCCTTATTCGGTGGTGATTCAGGAATAGACATTCCCGAGCCAGAATTCCCTGAGGTTGAACAATGGAATAATTTAGATCTGTTGAAGCGAGAAAGAGATATAAATGGTATTTTTTTGAGCGCTCACCCACTTGATAACTATAAATATGAAATTCAGACCTTTGCAAAGAATTCGATCTCAGAAATGCAAAATTTAGAATCATTTGTTGGTACTTCTTCTTACCGAGATTATTCAATTGCAGGAATAATTTCAAATGTAGAACTGAAGACTACTCGAAATGGAAGAGAGATGGGTGTTTTCACAATAGAAGATCATGAAGGTGCCAGAGAGTTTGCTTTATTCGGAAAGCAGTTTTTAAATTTTCGAGAGTTTTTGGTCGATGATATTATGGTTTGTGTTCGAGGTAGAGTGCATAGGCCTAACTGGTCGAATAACGATTCGAGTTCGCGTCTTTATGCGGATATAACAAGGATTGTTTTATTATCTGAGATTTTTGAGAGGGAGGCGAGAAGTATTGATATTATGTCAGATATAGATGAAGTAATCGACCATCAATGGAAAGAGCTAGGGGCAATTTTGAAAAAGCATCCAGGACCCTGCAAGGTCACTTTTCATGTAAAGGATCCGATAACTAAAGTTTCTGTGGCGATGCCATCTCGAAATTTAACAACAAGAATTGATGATTCCCTCTTAGCAGAAATTGATAGGCTCAATTTCATTCATGCCTTTGTAAAGATAGAGCACTCATGAAGCATTTTTATCTTATTTGCTTTCTATCAACTTTCTGTTTGAGTCTAAATGGACAATCTACAGAGAATCTTACAGTAGACGATTTAAAGGATGGTATATGGAGGGTTAAATATCCTGGATCATCGGTATATAGATATATTGGTGAGTTTGAAATGGGTAAGCCCAAAGGAGTTTTTAGACATTTTTATAAAAGTGGAAAATTAAGATCTCAAATGACTTTCCAGGATCTTACAGGAGCTTGTTTTGTTCAAAATTACAATGAGGACGAAAAATTACTTTCTGAGGGTAGTTATTCATCAGGAAAATTAAAGCACGGAACATGGAAAATTTTTAACTCCCAGGGATTAGTTATATCTAAGGAGACTTGGAACTCGGGTAAATTAAATGGCTCTCATGAAACTTTCTACACAAATGGTAATTTGGTGGAGTCGGGTAATATGAAATCCGATCAAAAAGAAGGAGAATGGATAAGGTATTTTGAAAATGGAAAGAAGATGTCCATTGAAAATTATTCCAAAGGGAAATTAAACGGCGATTGGATTAGTTATAGTGATTCAGGCAGAGTAAAGGTTAAAGGAAAATACATTGAGGGCTTAAGACATGGTGAGTGGCTATTTTATAATGACGGGAAAATAGTGAAAACTGTCTTTTTTCACCGGGGTAGGGAAGTTGAAACAGTCATAATTCAATCGGAATGATTAATTAATAATGGGATTGGTTGTAGTTGGACTCTCTGGAGGTGTTGATTCAAGCGTTGCTGCTCATATTTTAAAGCAGAAAGGTCATCACGTTATCGGTCTTTTTATGAGGAATTGGGTTGATGATTCTGTCACTCTTGATGACGAATGTCCATGGATAGAGGACTCAAATGACGCACTTTTAGTAGCTGAAAAGTTAAATATCCCATTTCAGGTTCTAGATTTGAGCAAGGAATATCAAGAGAGAATCGTTGATTATATGTTTTCTGAGTATCAATCTGGTAGAACTCCAAACCCAGATATTCTATGCAATCGTGAAATTAAGTTTGATATATTTTTAGAGGCTGCTCTTGATTTAGGAGCAGATTATGTCGCTACAGGTCATTATGTTCAGAAAAAAACTACAGAAGATGGTATACATCATTTGATTGCAGGTACTGATAAAACAAAAGATCAGAGCTACTTTTTATGTCAGTTAAACCAGCAGCAATTATCTAAATCCTTATTCCCCATCGGGAATCTTCATAAGTCACAAGTTCGGGAAATAGCCCTGGGCTTAGGTCTTGTTACAGCAACAAAAAAAGATTCTCAAGGACTTTGTTTCATTGGT
>ERZ802830.3478-NODE-3478-length-13321-cov-10.0605_pt1 | contig 13321 bp, 10 predicted proteins | sample MGYA00345654_ERZ802830 | MGnify/ENA primary metagenome ERZ802830 (study PRJEB30503, sample SAMEA104212375) | marine metagenome | biome: Westerlies Biome; feature: [SRF] surface water layer (ENVO:00010504) within the epipelagic zone...; material: water... | reverse complement strand
AATTCCAATTAAACGATTGAATCAATTTTCTAATATCCTTGTTTACATGATTAATGGATGGTAGTAATGAATCGTAATTAGGTTTTGAATCAAAAAACAATGATCCGGATAGATAAAATTTATCAGAATCAGTTATAAAAAAATATGTATTTGATGGAGTATCTCCACTAAAAGAAAAATATTTTGCAAAAACTTTTTTTTGCTCATCTATATATTCACTACTATTTACAAAAAAAGCATTTACAGAGTTCTTATTCATTTTATCTGTGAAATCTGACTCAATTAAGCTTAAATTATTGTCAATTTTAATGTGGGTAATGAATATAGTTGACCTTAATTTTAAATTCTTAATTTTTAAGTTACATCCTTCTTGTGTCAGATTTGACTTATCATTTATCTGAAAAGAAAAACCACAATTATTTTGGTAAAGCTCATAATTTGGTTTAACAAATTCTTTATACAAAAATGCATTAGGCTTTGGTATTATTGGATCATTATTACATCCAAGAATAAAAAAAACAGTAAGCAATGAAATTCTTTTCATTTTTTTAAATCAGTTTCTGAAAGTAAGAAAAAGTTAACTCTGAACTAAAAATCAGTGTATAATATCTGATGAGTAAAGGAACTGTTGATGTTTTAATTTGATCAGGGTAAAATTCTATCAATAAAAATGTATTTAAAAATGTAAATTTTATGAGTAAAGATTAAAATGGTAGATCATCAGCTTGATCCTCAGGTGCTTTTGTTTCTGGTTGTGGGGCCGTCGGAGGAGTAAATGTAGAAGGCTCCGTCTGATTCATCTCATTTTTATTTGATAAAAAATTAAATTCATTGACATGTATTTCTGTAGAGTAGCGTTGAACACCATCCTCTGATTGCCACTTTCTAGTTTTAATTTTTCCTTCGACATAAATTTTATCTCCCTTGTTGAGATATTTTTCACAAATTTCAGCAGCTTTATTACGAACTACAACATTATGCCACTCAGTATTTGAAACTTTTTCTCCAGTTGTTTTATTTGTGTAATTTTCATTTGTAGCAATTGGAAATCTACCAATGCAACCTCCACCATCAAAATGATGTAATTTAACATCGTCTCCAAGATTTCCGATAAGCATTACTTTATTAAGGGATCCACTCATTTTATATGTATTATATTCAAATATAGGAAATTACATCAAGAATCTTTCTAATGTATTTATATACGATATTAGGGGTTTTGGAAAAGGGTAATTATTAAGGCTACTAATTGAAATACCTCTCACAACAGGGCTTGAAGTTCTAATGATCCAAAATTTTAATTCTAAATTCTGATGTGATAATTTATGGTTATGTGTTTTGTCTAAATATATTTTTTCAAATGAAAATTTAGATTTATAATTTGATTCAAGAAATTCTATAATTATTTCATCATTTATTTTATCCATGGTCTCGATTAATGGAAAATTATATAAGTTCTGCCAGATATCTTTTTTTTCTCTTTTTTTAATTATTATTTTTTTATCAAAATCTATCACAACTAAGTAATTTAAAGTTCTAAATTTTACAGTTGCATTTTTCTTCTTTACAGGAAAATTAAGGACAGTTTTATTTTGGTATGAGAGGCAATCCTTATTAAAAACACAATCATAACAACTGGGGTTTTTTGGACGGCAAACAGTAGATCCAAAGTCCATTATTGCTTGATTAAAATCTCCTGGATATTTTTTTGAAATCAACTTGAATAATATTTTTTTAAATTCTTTTACTGCATTACTTGTATTAATAGTGATGCTTATTTCAAATAGTCTTGATATTAAACGATATACGTTTCCATCTAACACAGGTCTAATCTCATTATTTGAAAATGAACTTATAGCACTTGCTGAGTAGTCTCCAATCCCAGGAAGTTTTATGAGCTCATCATAAGTTTTAGGAAATTTTGAATCGTATTCTTTTACTACTTTTTGTGAAGCTTTGTGTAAATTTCTTGCTCTGCTGTAATAACCTAAACCTTCCCAATTCTTCAAAACTTTTTGTTCTGATGAGTTAGATAATGAATCAACATCTGGAAATAATTTCACAAATTTATTGTAGTAGGGTAACCCTTGTTTTATTTGTGTTTGTTGAAGGATAATTTCAGAAAGCCAGATTTTGTAGGGATCTTTAGTATCACGCCAGGGCAAAGACCTCTTATTGTCTGAATACCAGCTAATTAAATTTGATGCAAAATTTTTAGAAATTTTATTTAATAAATCTATTTTCAAAACAAATATTGAAATTATTAGAGCATTTTAAAAGATGAATAATGAATATAAATTTATATATTTGGCACCTTAAAAAGTAAACATAAGTAAATAATAAGAATATGACAAAAGCTGAGATAGTTTCAAAAGTTTCCAACAATTTAGGATTGGACAAAAACGAAGTTTTAGCAACAGTAGAAAATTTAATGGAAGAAATTAAAGGCTCATTAAATAATGGAGAAAATGTTTATCTAAGAGGTTTTGGAAGCTTTATAGTTAAGAAGAGAGCTGAAAAAACTGGAAGAAACATCTCAAAAAATACAACAATAAGAATTCCTGCACACCATATCCCGGCCTTTAAACCGGCTAAAGTTTTCGTAGAGGGTGTCAAGAAAAATAATTAAAATTTAGATTATGCCAAGTGGTAAGAAAAGAAAAAGACACAAAGTAGCTACACACAAGCGAAAAAAGAGAAGTCGTGCTAACAGGCACAAAAAGAATAAGTAATATTCTTATTTCTGAACAAAATGTTCTTTGACATGAATCAAGTTTAGTGAATTTCAGCACAAAAACTTTATTCCACGTAAATTAAAATCCTGTGAATCAAGTATAACCAGTTCACTTATGGTGAACATAAATTCAATATTGTGAGTAAAGAAATTATAATAAGATCTAATTCCACAGCTGTTGATTTTGCACTACTTAAAAACGGTAAATTAATTGAACTTCATAAACAAAACGATAGTAATAAATTTAATGTTGGAGACATTTTTCTAGCCAAAACTAAAAAAACTGTTTCTGGTCTTAATGCTGCATTTGTCAATGTAGGTTATGAAAAAGATGCTTTTTTGCATTATCATGACTTAGGGCCAAAAATATTATCATTAATTAAGTTCATTAAAGGTGTAAGCACAGGTAAATTAAAAAAATTTTCACTAGAAAAATTTCCCTTTGAATCAGAAATTGACAAAGAAGGAAGTATTTCGGAAGTTATAAGTCCAAATCAAACTGTTTTAGTTCAAATTATCAAAGAACCCATCTCAACTAAAGGGCCGAGAATAAGCTCAGAATTATCCTTTGCAGGCCGTTTTTTAGTTTTGGTTCCTTTTTCTAACAGAATATCTATTTCTCAAAAGATTGAAAGTAGAGAAGAAAAAAGCAGATTAAAAAGACTTGTACAAAGTATTAAACCTAAAGGTTTCGGTGTAATTGTAAGAACTGTTGCTAAAGATCAAAAAGTAGCAGCTCTTGATAAAGATTTAAAAAACTTATTTAATCGTTGGACAAATCTTTGTAAAAGAATTCAAGGTTCAGATGTACCTTTAAAAGTACAAAGTGAACTTAACCGATCCTCTTCAATATTAAGAGATTATTTCAATGACAGTTTTACTGGAATACATGTTAATCAAAAATCCATGTATTCTGAAGTAAAGGATTATTTAAAGGAAATTGCTCCAAAAAAACAATCTATAGTAAAACTTCATAAATCACACAATCCAATTTTTGAAGAATATGGAATAGAACGTCAAATCAAAACAGCATTTGGTAGGACTGTTACAATGAGTAAAGGTGCATACCTAATCATTGAGCATACTGAAGCTCTTCACGTTATTGATGTTAATAGTGGAAATCGATCAACAAAATCAAAAAATCAAGAAGATTCAGCCCTTGAAGTAAATCTAGTAGCCGCTACAGAAATAGCAAGGCAATTAAGACTTAGAGATATGGGTGGAATTATTGTAGTTGATTTTATAGATTTATTAAATCCAGAAAATAGAAAAACTCTTTTTGATCATTTTAAAAAGGAAATGGAGTCTGACAGAGCTAAGCATAAGATTTTACCACCTAGTAAAATTGGCTTAATTCAAATGACTAGACAAAGAGTAAGGTCTGAGATGGAAATCAAAACAATAGAGCCAAACCCCAATGAAAATGGTAAAGTTGAAGCTCCAATTGTTTTAATTGATAAGATCTATGGAAAACTCGAAAAAATTCTTTTGAGTAAAAAATACAATAATGTAAAGATTTTTTTACACGTTCATCCATTTGTTGCTGCTTATTTAAAAAGCGAATACCCCTCAGTTAGAATGAGATGGTATTTACAACATAAAAGATGGATTAGTATTGTTCCAAGAGATGCATACACCTATTTACATTTTAGATTCTTTAACAAAGAAGGTAAAATCATAAATGCATAAAAAAGCGGCTAAAAGCCGCTTTTTTTTTGCTCAAAAAAAACCTAATTTACATTAATGAAAAGTGAAAACTTTACAATTAAAGAAATTGAATTTAAACTTAAACAGTACTGTTCCTATCAAGATAGATGTCATAGTGAAGTTGAAAACAAATTATCAAAATTCAATTTAATTTCCCAGGCAAAAGATCAAATACTTTTTAATTTAATTAACGAAGATTACTTGAACGAAACCAGATTTTGTAAAAGCTTTGTTAGAGGTAAATTTAAAATCAAAAATTGGGGAAAAAGAAGGATAATACAAGAACTAAAATCTAGGAAAATATCAGAATTTAATATTAAGAAAGGACTTAGTGAAATAAATGAATTTGATTATCAAGAAAAATTTGAAAATCTATTTAATAAAAAATTATCATCTTTAGAAAATCTAAATAGTATTGATAAAAAGAGAAAAATCTTTTCTTATTTACAATACAGAGGATGGGAAACTAATTTAATCTATGAAAAAATTAATCAAATTTCATAATACATTATTAATATTAGCAGTTACAATTTTTTTTCAAAGCTGTACTAAGACTGTTGATCTAATAGCACATAATGGCAACATCTATACAGTTGATGAAAATTTTTCTAAAGCATCAGCGTTTGCAGTTGAAAACGGAAAATTTATTGCTGTTGGGTCTGACGATATATTATCAAAATACAAAAGTGATAATATTATAAATCTTAATGGCTCAACTGTATTACCTGGCCTTATTGATGCGCATTGTCATTTTTACGGACTTGGACTTAATCAAAGTGTTATTGATTTAACTGGAACTAAATCTTTCAGTGAAATAATTGATAAAATTTCTAATGACGATAAGAAATCTGTTATAAGAGGAAGAGGATGGGATCAAAACGATTGGGGTTTAAAGAAATTTCCCAACAAATCTAAATTAGATTTATTGTATCCAGAAACTCCGATTATTTTAGAAAGAATTGATGGTCATGCCTATCTCGTTAATCAAAAAGCCCTGGATGTTGCTAAAATTGATGTTAATACCAAATCAAAAAACGGTACTGTTGTAATTGAAAATGGAAAGCTAACTGGTGTACTAATTGATGGTCCAATGTCTTTAATTGATAAAGCCTTTGGAAACATTTCTAATCAGGAGAAAATAGATGCTCTTTTAAGCGCACAAGATATTTGTTTCAAACATGGACTAACCACCGTGGATGATGCTGGATTATCAAAAGAAGTCATATTACTTATCGATAGTTTGCAAAGGAAAAATAAATTAAAAATGCGTGTTTATGCTATGATTAGTAATTCAATAGAAGATGTCAATTATTTTTTAGATAAGGGACCTATTAAAACTAGTCTTCTTAACGTGAGGTCAGTAAAAGTTTATGGAGATGGAGCATTAGGATCTCGTGGAGCAACATTAAAGGAGCCTTACTCAGACGATAAACATAATTATGGAAAACTAGTAACAGATATTCAAAGCGTTAAAGAACTGGCAAAAAGACTGTCGGATGAAAACTTTCAAATGAATACCCATGCAATTGGTGATTCCACTATAAATATTTTACTTAATGAATATTCAAAAGTTTTAGAAAATAAAAAAGATCCAAGATGGCGAATAGAACATTCACAGATTGTAGATCTAAACGATATAAATGGTTACAATAAAAAAATACTACCCTCAGTCCAACCTACTCATGCAACAAGTGATATGTATTGGGCAGAAGATAGAGTTGGTCCAAAACGAATAAAAGGGGCTTATGCATATAAAGATTTACTAAAAAGATCTAAAGTCATAGGACTTGGGACCGATTTTCCAGTTGAAAAAGTTAATCCATTTCACACCTTTTATGCAGCTACAGCAAGAAAAGATTTAGACAATTATCCTGAAGGCGGATTTGAGTTTTCAAATGCACTTTCTAGAGAAGAAACTTTAAAAGGAATGACTATATGGGCGGCTTACTTAAATTTTGAAGAAAACGAAAAAGGTAGTATTGAAAAAAATAAGTTTGCGGATTTTATAGTAATTGATAGAGATCTAATGAAAGTGGATCTTGATTTAACACCAAATACAAAGGTTTTAAAGACATATTTATCAGGTGATTTAGTCTATTCCAACACTAATTCCAACTAGAAAACTTGTTCCTGGCATTGGGACTAAATTAGTCTCAGAGTATACCTCATCTAATATATTATTGACATAAATAAACAATCCTTTTTTATACATGATTTTGGAGTCGAGAACATTATAATTGGACTTGTCAGATCGCTCAGCATACTTATAGACAAATGAATGATTTACATTTCGAATGTAATTCAAATTTAATTTAGATGTAAAATGATGTTTTAAAGAATTTAATGAATACTTTGAATAATTAATATTAGTTACATAACTATTATCATTAATATTGGTGTAACCAAGGTTTAAATAATTTTGGTTTTGAAAGTTATATCTAAAATCAAGTTCGAATCCAGTAGTTTTTAATGAACCAATATTTACAGCATTCCATAAATCATTCTCATTTTCTTTAACATAGTCAATAATATTTTTTGCTTTTCTATTGAAGAATGCTCCTGAGATTTTAAAATTTGAAGTATTGTATTTGAAACCCAGTTCTGTTGAAGTTGCAGATTCAGGATTTAAATTTTCATTACCGATAGTCGTTCGATCGCTATAATAAAGATCCGTGTAAGTTGGTACTCTGAAAGTCTTACCTATGTTACTGTACAATTTGAAATTTGAGTTTATGTTATATCCTAAATCAATTCCGGGAAAAGAATGAAATGACATATCTGAAAAGTAACTTACAGCTATTCCTGGTGAAAGAACTAGTTTTTCATCAAATAATTTAAAGGTGTGATCAACAAACAAGTTAACAGTTGTTCTATCGTGTTCTCCTAAATTATTACTTGAAATGTTTACAGTTGATAAATCTATACCAAAACCTGTAACACCAGAGTTAGAGAAATAAGAACCACTTAATTCAGCAGATACTTTATTGGTTTTATGTAGGTTTCTGTACACAGAGGGATTATCTCTAATGTAAATGTATTCATCTTGTCCTCTTCTCCAATATAGTCTTGGTTTAATCGATAACTTTTCAGAATTTATAGTTGTAGAAACACCTAACAAACTGGCTTGAGTTTCTTCATATTGTTCAGTAGCACTTGGACTTGCATAAAAACCATTAGCACCAAATTTATTTTCTGTAAATGATGCTATAAAATCAACCGGAGATGACTTTAAGTTAAAAGAAGTTTTTACAAAATAATTATTTCTTTTGTAATCAGTATTGTGTCTATAACCATCCGAAGTATTATTTGAAAAGCTAATTAAAGATTTTGCTTTATTTGTTATTATTTTGGTTACTGCAGATATGTTTTTCTGTTCAAACGAACCGTAAGAAATTTCTTTAAGACTCAAATCTATCTGTTTCTTTTCACCTGTTACATCTTTGGTAACAATGTTTATGGCCCCATTAAAAGCATTTTGACCAAAAATTCTAGCAGCTGGACCTTTAATAACTTCTATTCGTTCAATTAAATACAGAGGAACAATCATATTTAATGTGTGATGGCCTGTTTGAGCATCATCCATTTTCATTCCATCCACTAGTAACAAAGTTTGGTCAAAACCACCTCCCCTTATGTAAAGATCTCCCTGAACACCACCAACACCTCTTCTTCTGACATCAATTCCAGTAATTTCTTGTAAAAGATCAGAAACGTTTGTCGAAGGACTATTTTTAATATAATCAGAGGAGATTATTTTTACGGTTCTAAAGTTTTTAGAAAAAGGGATTTCAAGTTTTGTTGTTGAAACTATAACTTCTTTCAGGTCAGTAGTATCTTGTTGAGAAATAGCTATATTAAAAAACAGTAAAGATAAAAGTGCAAGACTTTTTTTCATAGAGACAGTAAAAAGTTAAAATTTTAGTCAGTTAATATAATGACTTTATTTTCTTTCATCTCAACAACTCCAGAACTAACTGATAAGTGTATTTCTTTAGGACTAATAACAGAAAATGAATCAGGCAAACTATTTGAATCTTCAATTTCACCAGAAATTTTAACGGTACCTGAAATTAATGTAGATACAATTGGAGCATGATTATCTAACATTTGAAAAGATCCATCAGTGCCTGGAACAATGACTGATTCTACATCAGCTGTTAGTAATGTTCTTTCAGGACTTACTATTTCTAATTGCATAGTCTAGTTTTAAGCTTCAGCTAACATTTTTTCACCAGCTTCAATAGCTTCCTCAATAGTTCCCTTTAAGTTAAATGCAGCTTCAGGAAGATGATCTAATTCACCATCCATGATCATATTAAATCCTTTAATAGTGTCCTTAATATCAACAAGAACACCAGGAATACCAGTAAATTGTTCAGCAACATGGAAAGGTTGAGATAAAAATCTTTGAACTTTTCTAGCTCTGTATACAGATAATTTATCTTCTTCAGACAATTCTTCCATACCAAGGATAGCAATAATATCTTGTAATTCTTTATACTTTTGAAGTAACTCTTTTACTCGTTGAGCACAATTGTAATGGTCATCTCCAATAATTTCTGGAGTTAAAATTCTTGAAGTTGAATCTAAAGGATCAACTGCAGGATAAATTCCTAGTTCAGCAATTTTTCTAGACAGTACGGTTGTCGCATCTAAGTGAGCAAAGGTTGTAGCAGGAGCAGGATCTGTTAAATCATCTGCAGGAACATATACAGCTTGAACAGATGTAATAGAACCATTCTTTGTTGAAGTAATTCTTTCTTGCATCGCACCCATTTCTGTAGCAAGAGTTGGTTGATAACCAACAGCAGAAGGCATTCTTCCAAGGAGTGCTGAAACCTCAGAACCAGCTTGTGTAAATCTAAATATATTATCTACAAAGAAAAGTACATCTTTTCCTTGTCCATCTCCAGCACCATCTCTAAAGTATTCTGCCATAGTTAGACCAGATAAAGCAACTCTTGCACGTGCCCCAGGTGGTTCGTTCATTTGACCAAAAACAAATGTAGCTTTTGAGTCTTTCATTGCTTTTTTATCCACTTTACTTAAATCCCATCCTCCTTCTTCCATGGATTTATCAAATTCTTCACCATATTTAATAATACCTGATTCTAGCATTTCTCTTAATAAATCATTTCCTTCACGAGTTCTTTCACCAACACCTGCGAAAACAGAAAGACCACCGTGTCCTTTTGCAATATTGTTAATTAACTCCTGAATAAGTACGGTTTTACCAACACCAGCACCTCCAAAAAGTCCAATTTTACCACCTTTTGCATAAGGTTCAATAAGATCAATTACTTTAATCCCAGTAAATAAGACTTCTGTTGATGTAGAAAGTTGATCAAAATCTGGAGCTTCTCTGTGAATAGATAAACCATCTTTACCAGTTTTTGGTAAATCACCAAGCCCATCAATAGAATCTCCAATTACATTAAATAATCTTCCATAAACGTCATCACCAATAGGCATTTGAATTGGGTTTCCAGTAGCAACTACATCAGCTCCTCTTTTCAAACCATCGGTTGAATCCATTGAAATTGTTCTAACGATGTCTTCACCAACGTGAGACTGAACCTCTAGAACTAGTATAGAACCATCTTCTTTTTTGATTTCAAGAGAATCGTAAATTTTTGGAAGATCATTTGAAGAAGTATCAAAGGTTACATCAACAACAGGACCCATAATTTGTGAAACTTTACCTACGGATTGTGACATTATATCAGATTTAATTTTTAATGAGGCAAATATAAAATTTTGTCATTAAAATTCTATAGTTTTTTATATAAAAAAAGGCGACCTAGGCCGCCTTTTTATTAACATTATGTTCGTATTATGGATTTATAGTAAATCCAACGTAGAATTGACTTCCAATTGCACCGGAACCTGGCATCATGAAATATTCTTCACCTCCAAGGTTAGTTCCTCCAACTTTAATTTTAGAATCTATACTTGGTAAATCAAAATTCATTGAAGCATCAAAAGTTGTTCTGGCAGGAATCATTGCATCAATGAATCCTGACTGTTGCCACATGAAATTGTCATGATACTTAGCTGTTACATTAAATGCAAAGTTATCTGCTAATTTAGTTGAACCAAGAGTTATTACTGCTCTGTTTTCAGGCGTATTAAAACCAGCTTCATAATCAGTATTTGGATTATCAAATTCCATTTTGTTATAAGAATAAGTCATACTTAAATCAAATAAATTCATTAAGCTAGTTTCAAGTCCAGCACTAACTCCATAAGTATTAACGATTTCGTCTGTATTTGAATCATAACTAAATACTTTAAAATCACCTTGTGATAAGGCAATTAAACCTTGAACATTATCTGCAGCTCCATAAAGTGGTGTAATAACATTAACAGCTGAAATAAAATTATCCCACTTAGTGTAGTAAGCTCCTATATCAAGTGCTGTTTTCTTTCCATTTACTCTATATCCCAAATCGTAAGACTTCACATTTTGAGGACCAACAGTTCCTAAATCACCAGCAGCAACAGGTGCTCCAGCTAGAACGGAAGATGCAGTATATGAATTCAATTTAACCTGGCTTCCTGTAACATTATAAGAATTTCCAGAACCACCTCTTAATCTCATATTAAATCTTTCAACATTATCTGGTGATGACCCCATTAAAACAGCTTGACCAATGTCAAGTCCAATATACTGGTCTTGGGCAGCTGGGTTTTGGAATCCTGTTTGGTATGACATTCTAATATTTTGATTTTCAGAAAGGAAAATTAAAGCACCCACTCTAGGAGTTATAGTACCTTCAAAAAACTCACTCTTATCGTATCTCATAGACCCTGTTAATTTTACAGCACCGTCCATAAGACTTGTTTGAGCTTGAGCATATAGACCCATATCAGTAAATTCAATAGGAGCATCATAATCTGTAAATAGTGTTCCATTAGATCTTAAAATATAATCTCTGTAAGATGCACCAACAACTAAGTCAACTCCATCAACTAAATCTTGAAGGTTGTAATCAACTTCAAAACTATTTGATTGAGAAGTATCTAAAATTCCAGCTCCACCACCAAATACATCAATACCACTAGAAACTGCTCTTTCATAAGCAGTATTCCAAGCAGCAGAACCAGGAACTAGCATGTTTGCATCAGCTGCCTTTCTTGCAGCAGCATGAACAGCTAAATCACCACCTTTTCCGATTACATCTTCAAGAGTATATCCAGCAAAGGCATAATTAATCAATGTATTAAGTCCAGCAATTGGATTTGGATTAACAACACCTGGAAGAGCATTAAAATATGCTCCAAGGTAATCACCAAAATATTTAGTTAGACCTCCTGGCTGAGCTATAGTCATTACAGCACCAAGAGCAGAAACATCATGAGTATTACCAGAGTTTTCAGAAGTGTGATAGAATCTTAATCCTAAATTTCTGTTTTTATATTCAATTTTATGTTGTTGAAGACCAAAGTTTTTCAGCATGTTTCTATTGGCCGCATGTAACATAGTGTTTCCTGATCCAATTTTAGAGTTTAAAATAAGTTCTGAATCTTCAGTTGGCTTGTAATGCAAAGCGATATCAGTTTTAAAACTTGAAGCCTGATTATCAATTAATTCATTTTCATTGTATCCACTAGCATTTACATTGTAAGTTCCAAAGAAATTTGGAGAGAAGTTTGCAAAAATTGCATTTACTTGAGCTCCACCAGCTGGCGATAATAAACCTCCAGCAACTAATTGAGGAATAACTACACCTCTAAATACATCTGTCATATTAAATTGTTGACCTATATCTCCATAAACATTTACACCATCATAATCAGGGAAATGTCTTGGGTTTTGAGCTTCAAAAGTACCATCAATATATCTTCCCTCTAAATGATTGATATCTCTATAGTCAACCGCATGCCAATCTTCACCTTGCTGATAACTAACAGTTATTTTTGCAGCAAACTTATCACTAAATTTATTAGCAGCTCTGAAAGCAAAATCATAATAGTCATTTTCACCAGCAGCTTCTTGTGAAGTAATTCCATGTCTGTATGTAGCGCTTACACCAGGAAAATCAAATGGATTTTTACTATTCATAAACAAGATACCTTTTGTAGCATTAGCACCATACAGAGCTGAAGCAGCTCCAGGCATTAATTCAACACTTTGAATATCTAACTCATGTATACCTAGAAGGTTACCCGCTGAGAAACCTAAACCAGGTGCCTCATTGTTCATACCGTCTACTAACTGAACAAAACCATTATTATAAACAGTAGAGAAACCTCTAGTATTAACTTGTTGAAGAAAAAGACCCCCAGAGTTTATCTGAACCCCTTTTAATCCCTCAAGACTGCTGTAAAAATCAGCTCCTGTTGATTGAGCTATATCTTTATAGTCAAATTTTTCAATAGAAACAGGAGATTCAAACAATCTCTCTGCAATTCTAGATGCAGAAACAACGATCTCATCTAATAAGTTTTGAGATTCTGTTAACTGCACATTGAAGTTTAAATTTGATGCTGATACATTTAATGTAACAGAGTCAAAACCAACACTAGAAACAGTTATTGTGAATGGTGGTGCTTGATCCACAGAAATGGAAAAATTACCATCAAAATCAGAAACTGTACCGGTCATAGCATCAACTACAACGTTGGCTCCAGGTATTGGATTGTTATCTTCATCAGAAACAGAACCAGTAACGGTCGTTTGAGCTAAGATAATTGTACTAAAAAGCACAGCAATCATTGACAAAATTCTTTTCATAATTAAGTTTGTTTTAATTTTTATTGGTTGTTTTTGTAATTATATAAGTTGTAAATATAAATAAAATTGTAAAACTATAAGTTTTTAATGTGTTTTCTTGAGGAAATAATAAAAATTAACACCTTAAAATCATAATATATAAA
>ERZ802830.3476-NODE-3476-length-13327-cov-11.1526_pt1 | contig 13327 bp, 16 predicted proteins | sample MGYA00345654_ERZ802830 | MGnify/ENA primary metagenome ERZ802830 (study PRJEB30503, sample SAMEA104212375) | marine metagenome | biome: Westerlies Biome; feature: [SRF] surface water layer (ENVO:00010504) within the epipelagic zone...; material: water... | reverse complement strand
GTTGTTTGTTCGATAAGTGATCCGTTGCGTGGGTAACAGCAGTGGTAACCCATATGGATTAAAACAGTGCGTTGTAATCACTGTCGGGGATACCTGCAGGTACTGGTGGTAGGGGGGGTGGCCCATGCCCACCCCATCGAGGGGTGTTTATCATTGTTTGTTTGGCGGGTTGGTTGGCTATAGATACCCCGGCGCTCCTTTACTGTGCGGTTATTGAAACACCCCCATTCCAGACCAACACTCACACAAAGATACCCTCTTGAATCCACCCTACCAATAGCCCTGTTTTAAGAGTCACCGGCAGGCTCCAGCTTTGTCTGGCTGTTAGGTGATTCACACCACACCTAGCGCCTGTCAGTGACTCTCAGATCGCCAGCAATGAGTCATCTACGGTCTGTTTCGCGGCTAGGGCCGTTGGGGCACTCTCGGGGAAAATCTAGAGTTGTCCTTTGGGGCAGTCTTTGGGTCTCAATGGGTGTTGAAACCATCACATGATGGAGCCGCGTTAAAACCGCGGTGATACAAACGGTGATACATCACCCTTGAAAACAGGCCTTTTGAATGCAAAGATTCGGGAGAAATACAGGAAAACGCAGTGGTGCTAAGTCTTCTCGGCCGCACCATTTTTCCCGTAAACCCCGTCCCATACGCCTGAGATATCACCTATATCCGCCCGTGGCATCTGGGCGCAAATCGCAGGTGTGATCTCTGCTCAATCTCTGCGCATTGTCTGCGAATGTCTGCTGCTACACCGCCAAAACCGCACCGCAGCGTCAAGGTGAATGGTCATGGCTTGCCAACTGATGATATCCTGGGGCCTATGAAACAGCGATCACGCCGCCCATGCCTGAGGCGTGATGTTCCAGCATGTGGCAGTGGAACAACCACATGCCCGGGTTGTCTGCAACAAAGACCAAATCAGCCTTTTCGCGTGGTTGCATCAAATAGGTGTCTCTGAGGAGGGGGCGCTGTTCCGTGCCAAATTCGCGGGAATTCACCCAGAAATGCTGACCATGCAGATGCATGCTATGAGGCCAGGCGCTGTCATTCCAAACCCTCACCACAACCACCTCACCAAGGTTGATTTCCGCGAGGATGTGATCATAACCGCCGATGTGTCCATTGAATGCCCATAATTTTTGTTCATTCATCGCGAGGTCGCGCAATCCCCGCATTTCGCCCTCGAAAATGGCGCTGGACAGATTGCCCATGGCCCCGCCCTGCATATGTATATCCACCAGCTTTGCGTTGGCCGTATTCGGCTGTGGATAGTAGGGGCGAGATTCCGTCAGGCGAGTTTGCTCAGTCTGCACGGTGGCAACCGGGGTGAAGCTGGCGGCCTCAAGAGTCTGGCCGGTGCTGATCTCCAGCAATGTCTTAAGCTGCGAGGCATCGCTGATCTCCAGATCCACACGTTGGGCGGGCCCAAGTGTCACTCTGTCTACATCGAAGGGCGCACAGGGGGAGCCATCAATATTGATCACCCGCAGGACCAAATTGTCGGACGGATCGCCCGCCTGATCCCCTGATTGATTCCCTGTTTGATCCTCCGGCATATCCCCTGGTGCCGCGCTTGAGAGAGCAAAGGTGAGGACACGGGCATTGGCCGTGTTGATCAGCCTGAGCCTCACCGGTCCCGCAGAAGGAATGGGTAAAGACGGGGCGAACTTTCCGTTGATCGACAGGGCATTGCCTAATCTGCCCCCATGTGACCAATGGCCAAGACTGCCAAAACTGGTCGCGTCGATCTGTTCCTCTTCATTGATCAGCCAGTCGTCAGCAACGATCAGCACGTCACGGTCTCCGGAAATTTCATCCGAATCCCGCACAATGAGGGGCCCATACAGGCCGCGTGCCACCTGTTCCCACGCCTTGTTGTGCGCGTGATACCAGAACGTCCCGGCATCATTGAGCGGGAAGCGGTACCGGAATCGTTCGCCCGGCTCAACAGCGGCCTGCGTCAAATCCGGAACGCCGTCCATCTCATTGATGTTGCGTATTCCATGCCAGTGAATGGTCGTGGGCTGGTTCAAATTATTGATAAACTCAACGTCGAGGATATCGCCTTTGGTGGCGGAAATAAGCGGGCCCGGGCTCTGCCGGTTATACAGCCATAGATTGGTTGGCACAGGCTTGTCGTCAAAAAAATGTGGGGTGGGTTCCGCTGTCAGCTGATAATGGCGCACTTTTTCACCAGCCATAACGCCTGTCGGTATCGCCGAAAGCGAGAGGCAAGCTATGGATTGCTGGAGAAAATCACGGCGTGAACTCATCTGACTCCTCATCAGTTTCCTCATCAGTGACACGCCTTGCCAAGCGCTTTTAACCGCCAGTAATTGTAGGGGAGTGGGGTGATAAAGCCTGCGACCAGCATGAGTGGGACAACCCACCAGGTGAGCATTGCACCGCCGGTCAAAAACACATCTGTCACATTCATCGCCACTTCCATCGCAATCATCGAAACAAGTGACATTCCAATCGCCGTTTTAAAGGCGAGTGCAAGCGGCATTTGCCGACAAAGGATGATTGTCTCCAACATAATCGATGTCAAAAGCCCGTTGATGATTGCCAGAGACATGATCCAGACAACCGGCCAGTCAATGCCATTCACCTGAAAATACAGGATCGTGCCCATGTCCCCTATGGCACACCCCAACAGACACCAGCTGGTGTTGTAGCTTGCCCTTTTCCACGTGCTGGAACAGTGCCAGTTGATATTCAGCGCTTCGATTGCAATTGCCATTTTCACCTCTTATATGACGTAGATAGCCCTTCCCCTGAGGGGAGAGTCAATGACAAGGAGCACAGTTATTATGAAAATTGGGGATGCCGCGTCAGCTGCCGGTCTAACCGTCAAAACTCTGCGCTATTACGCCAATATAGGGCTTGTCACCCCACAGATTTCTGAGGAGACGGGGTATCGTAACTATGCCGAGACGGATGTTGCAAAATTAAAATTTGTGGGCACCGCGCGCCGGTTCAATTTTTCGATTGAGGAATGCAGGGAACTGCTTGAACTCTATGAAAATAAAAACCGGCCAAGCAGAGAGGTGAAAAAGATCACATTGAACAAGCTTGATGACATCGACGCCAAGTTGGCTGAACTGCAGGAACTCAAGCAAGAGCTTCAGACCCTTGTCAACGCATGTGATGGCGATGACCGCCCAAATTGCCCGATCATCGATGGGTTGGCGAAGAGCTAGACGTTTATCCACGCCGGTGAGGGGGGGTGATGGTACGCCGACATTCGGTCAGACAGAATACCCCTCAACCACGGTCACTTTCGCCATGGCCTGTTCGTTCAGGCTCTGAACGGCTTTCAGGATATCCAACTGGCTGCCAGCCATTTCCTTGTCGGCAAAGATCTCAATGATGACTCCGCTGTTATCGCCCGTCTTGAATGCGTAGCGTGTCATGTCCGGGGTTGAGGTGGTCTTTGCAATGGTCTCAAGCACCGCCCATAGCGATGGTGCCAACAATGTGAATGAGATGGTGCGTCCATACATTTAGCTCAATCCCGCTTCTTTTAGTGAGGAAACGTAGCTGGCCATGTTCTGTTGACCAAGCTCGAAAACCTTTTGGTAGTTCTCGGCATCAAAGGCACGATTCCAAACGAATTTTGTAAAATTATCCGTTGCATAGACAACATTGACCAAGGCTTCACAGACTTCATCGCTCTCAGCCTTCATGATGGCGACGAAATTATATTCGGGGTTGTTTGTGAACATGAATGCGACCTCTTCCACGCCGAAGGCTTCGAGCATCGGTTGGACGGACTCACGCCTGTTCTGCGGCTTGTTCAGCATCGCGGTGGCAAAACTCTGGCTTGTCTTGCCCATCAATATATAGGTTTGCATTGAGATAACTCCCTTTTTTGCTCTGACGTTTCAATTTAATGTTTGCAGGCAGATATTATGCAATTCATCTAATTTAGAATTTACAAAGATCAATAGTATCACTCTTCGTGATTATGCCAATCGCTGGATTCGAGGCGCGTCACCTGAACAGGATGACAGTGCCTTTCTCGCTGGTGGTTTGTGACCCTTCGGTCAGATTGGCTATTCACTCCGGCTTTGCGCCAGTACTATGACGACCCCAGCCATGATGATGAGGGCGATCCCGGCAATGCTGACCATGTCTGGAATAATGTCCCAGAACAACCACCCAAAAAATCCGACTGAGAGCAGATAGGCATATTCATAGATCGCAGCGTAACTTGTCTTTGTGAGTTGATAGGCGCGTGTCATAAGCGACAATGCGACAGACGCACCGGCGGCAATTACCGCGATCCAGACCCAGAATATCCCTTCAACGCTCTGCCAGCCAGAGAACAGAAAAGGTGCCTGTTGCCGCATTTCGTCAGACACAGGAAAGAGTGTCAGACCGGTTGTGGAAAATGCGCCAACTATCCCGATGCTGACGATAAAACTCATCAGGATCGCGAGTGGACTTTCCTCGCGAAGATGGCGATAAGTGATCAGCGATCCCATGGCATAGGAGGCACCGGCAACCACTGGTAGCAGGTGATAGACGGTGAACCCCGCACTGCCCGGTCGCAATACCAGCAGAACACCTGCGCTGCCGATTATCACCGCAAGAATTCGCCGCCACCCGATGCGTTCCTTAAAAAGGATACTCGAGAACAACAGCACAAAAATGGGTGATGTGAACAGGCCAGCTCCCGCCTCGGCTATCGGCATCATTGGCATCACACCGAAATAGAGTAGCATCGACGTGACCATGAAGGCGGTTCTCGCCAGTACCGGCTTCCAATGACGTGGGACAACAGCCAGGCCCCATAATCGGCCCAACAATGCGACCATGATCATTGCAAATAGCGAGCGGCTGAAATGGAATTGACCGACACCTACCTGATCGGAGACCAAAAGAGTCAGATTGTCCGAGAACCCGAAAATCGAAATTCCAGCAACAAGCAGAACCGCACCGCGACTAGCAGGTGAGAGATTACTCAACATTGTTTCTTTGCCTCACCCGATTTGGATAATGGTCAGCCAAGGGTGATTGACCCTGCCTCCCGGAGTTCATCTATAATCTAAACCAATTTCTTGCCGGACTTCGGCCTAGACCCCATTTTACTCTCAACCATGATTTATTCTTAAGAGCATATTGAAAAAAATAAAGACCTGATCTTCCATCGGCTTTGCCGCTACACTGGGCTGGGTAATCGCAGTGGGACAGCCTGCCACTTTGTCATCAGCCAACTGGGGGAGCAATGGATTATAGCGATTTGATTGATTCGGCGACGTGGCAGTTCATCCGCGCTACGGCGCGCCATTACCCGGCTGACGCCGCAGAGCTATCAATTGCTGAGCAACGGCGTGTCTATGATGCAATGTGCCGGGCCTTTGCCGCGGGTCGGCCTGACCACATAAAGGTCGTTGACAGCAGGGCGGGCGCTGTCGGGCTTCGCCATTACAGTGCTGGCGGTGGCGGTGCGTCTATCGTCTATTTTCATGGCGGCGGTTTTGTCATGGGGGGATTGGATAGCCATGATGATGTCTGCGCCGAAATTTGCGCAGCCACTGGCTATGATGTGATTGCCGTCAATTACCGTCTGGCACCCGAACACCGGCATCCAGCGATGTTTGATGACGCGCTGGTTGCCACCCGGCATGTCTTCGCCATGAGCAGTCAGCCAGTTTTACTGTGCGGTGACAGCGCCGGGGGCAACCTGGCAGCGGCGGTAGCACACACTCTACGGAATACCGAAACGCAGATCACAGGCCAGTTGTTGATCTATCCAGCGCTTGGCGGTGACTCCAACACCGGGAGTTATCTCCGTCATGCCGACGCGCCCATGCTATCGCGTGATGATGTGATGTTTTATGAGAACATCAGGGTCGAGGGTCAGCCGCCAACAAGTGATCCAACCTATGCGCCACTGATGGATCGTGATTTTTCCGGCCTGCCGCCAACGATCGTGATTTCGGCCAAATTTGACCCTCTAAGTGATGATGGTCATGACTATTGTCAGCGCATTGCCGCCGCTGGTGGCAGGTCCCGATGGGTTAATGAAGAGGGGTTGGTGCACGGCTATTTGCGGGCGCGTCACTCGGTGCCGCGGGCCAAACAGAGTTTTGCGCGGATCACAAGCGCGCTGCGTGACCTTGGTTGCGGTGTTTGGCTGGGGGATGACTAGCTGTTCTCGATAGCCCTTTTATCAGGCAACGGCGAGGCGTTGCTGGGTGCTGAGTTTCCTGTTGGCGTCACGCAGGCGGCTGCTTAGTGATCGTACTAAGGCCCTGATCAAAGGGTCGGCATCCTCGTATTTGGCGTCGAAATCCGCACGCTCGATGTGGACGACAAGGCAATCTGTAAGACAGGTGGCGCGTGCATTTCTGAGTTCACCCTCGATCAATCCCATTTCGCCAAAGGTCTCGGACTCCCTAATGTGCATATAGGGTTCCGAAAGGTCTGTTGGGAAAAACAAACCCACCTCACCGGAGATCAATAAGAAAACAGCATTGGACGATTCGCCGACGCGAAAGACCGCTTCACCTTTTTTATAGTATCGCTTAATCATCACTACTCAATATGCTGTTGCTTCCGATCAGCCTACGATTACAGTTTCAAGCGCTGCGCACCAGTGCTTAATTTTTCATAATGATGTGCAAAAAATGCAGCACCGTGGCGGTTGTCAGGCGCTATGACAGGCCGGTTAAAAGATTGCGCTGGTCAGGATGGCAAGTCCAAGACCCAGAACGCAGGCGAAAAAAAACTGACGAAACCGCGCCTCAGTCAGCAAATGTCGGATGCGGCTGCCAATGATCATGCCAGTCAGCGCGGGAGGCAGACCGAATGCTGATGCCAAGCCAAGTGAGGGGGTCAGCCTACCATGGCCATGTAACGCCAACGCCAGCGCCAGTGTTGACAGGGTGAACAAAATTCCCATGGCCTGGACAAAGGAATGCCGATCAAGCCGGAGCGCCTGCAAAAACATGACGCCGGGGACGACAAAAGAGCCAGTTAGTCCGGTCAGGACGCCATTTACCACACCGCAAAGCATACCGACTGGCCTTTCATGGGCTCTGCGCAGCGGCGGCTGGAAACCGGTCAGGCCGGCAATGGCATAAAGCAGCAGCAAAAACCCAAGCATAGTTTCCAGCCAATCTGCCTGCAATTGTCCAAATAGTGCGGCGCCCAGCCAGACAGCGCCCGTGGCTGGCAACAGGAACGGCCAGAGCCGATAGAGCAGTCGCCAGATATTACCGCCGGAAAACGCTTGCCAGAGATTGGTGGTAAATGAGGGAACAAGGAGAAGCGCCATCGCTGTTTCCAGATCAAATACAAGTGACAGGATACCGAGGCTGACCGTTGGCAGCCCTAGCCCGGCGATGCCCTTGATTGTTCCCGCCAAGACAAAGGTCAGACCGAGAATGATGATGAGGTTATGATCCACACTGCATCATGTCGCAGACATGGCGATCAAGGCAACCGGCTTGCGCTGGAGCGTTCGCCTGATATCGTCTGAGGACGACTGGTGCTAAAGTCTGCGTGCCAGCCTGTCATAGGCGCGCGAGGTGAGGATACGCCGAAAAATCATCATCAAGGTGGTGCCGGTGGTCACGCGGTACCGCAATTTCGGGCGTGGCGCCGTTGCGGCGTGCATCACCACTCTGGTCACCGCATCCGGCATCAATTCAAAAGTTTCAGGTGGCGGGTCAATCGCAGATAGATGGGGGATCACGACATTCTCGTACCAGGATTTGCGTGCTGCTTCCTGCCAGTTGATCCAGCGTTGGAATTGCGCATAGGCATTTTCCCTGATTTTGGTGCGGATCGGGCCTGGCTCGACAAGAATCAGATGAATGTTCGTCCGGTGTAGTTCGAGGCGCATCGTGTCGGTCAATCCCTCAAGCGCGAATTTCGTTGCATTGTAAGCGCCCCTGAACTTCAAGGGGGCAAAGCCAAGCACAGACGAATTCTGGATGATGCGCCCCTCCTTTTGCTGGCGCATCTGCGAGATGGCAAGTCGTGTCAAACTGTGCCAGCCAAAGAAATTTGCCTCGAAAATGGCACGCAGCGCATCGGTTGGCAGGTCCTCAACAAGAGCAGGGACGGCGTAGGCACCGTTGTTGAACAGCACATCAAGCTCTCCGCCCGTGATCTCGAGCGAGGCTTCAAAGCCCGCGCGGATGCTTGGCTCATCTTCATAATCGATTCGCACACTTTGCATGCCGTGGGTGCTCCGCATCGTCTCACAGTCCGCTTCCTTGCGGCAGCTGGCGATCACCAGCCAGCCTGCATCGTGAAAGGCAAGCGCGGAATCAAGGCCGATGCCACTCGAACAACCAGTTATCAAAATCGACTTCATGAGCTGGCCCTTCGATGTGTTTTTGTGATGGCCGTGTGTTACCTTGCAATAGGAGGCAAGAGTCACACATTGTTATTCCGGGAGTGTGGATTGTACCGAGAGTATGGCGTTCAATCCATCAGACAGTTTCAATGATCCTGATATCGCGTTCCGCACCATCGGCCAGCGCTGCCAGTGCGTCCTGATAGCCTGCTCCGTCATGCATGCTGCACGCAGCTTCGAGGCTGTCAAATTCGATGACAACGACACGCTCCGATTGTCCCTGCTCGTAGGTCTGTAAAGGTAGGCCACGTGCCAGTATCCGGCCACCCGCGGCTTTGATTGCCGGAAGCGCCAGCGCGGCATAGGCTGCCAGCTTGTCTGGATGTGAGATGCGCGAATAGCTGGAAATCCAGAGAACTCTAGCCATCATTCATGTCCCTTTCCGGCTCAGGATGCCGAACCAATCCTCGACATCGCCGGCCATGCCACGCAATGCACCACGGCGTGTGTGTTTTGGCGTGAAGCCGGTTTTCAGAAGTAATTTTTCCAGCTCATCTTCCTGATAATAGGCATAGAATCTACCCAACTGGTCGCGCTTTTCGCCGGTGCCAGTCTTCAGCGAGATGAAAAACAGACCACCCGGCTTGAGAGCAGTGTGGACGGCCTGCAGATATGTTGGAAAATCCGCCTTGGCAGCATGCAATAGACTGAAATTGGCCCAGACCCCGTCATATTGGGCAACGGCATCGAGATCGCTGAATAACGCTGTTGTGGCATTCAGCGAAAAGGCGTCATTCGCTGCCTTAACCATTTCCGGTGAGCCATCGACACAAACAAGTTGAAACCCCTGATCACGCATCTGCGCCGCGGCGTTGCCGACACCGCATCCAAGATCGAGGATTAACGCCCTCGGAGAAAGCAGGCTGGTGAAGTGGGTAATCGATTCCAGCTCTGGCAGCTTGTCGACCAGCTGTCGGTAGGTATCAACATTTTCATCATAGACATTGAGCGTTTGATTATCTGTCATCACTGCATTCTCGGCCAAAGGGGATCATTCCTGTGTACACATGCTGACCAGTGGTGCCAATAGGGCCGCCGCGACGAGTAGAAAAATGATCGAGCTGGCAGCGCCGCTCTGAACGGCGTTGGAAATCGTATCATCAATGTCGACACGCTTTCTGTCCTCATTCGCTCTGGCGCGAAGCTCTTCATTTGCATTATACATCCACGCATCGAATTCGGCGGCAAAATCGGGTAGTTCGACACGTTGCCTGATCGCGGCTGCAATATCCTCTCGCAGGCAGGCTAGAGCCTCTTCCAATCCAAGCAGGCTTCTGTTCACATTGGCCCAGAGTTGAAATACCCTGCTGTCAAATTCATCGGATGATGCGATATCATCTTCATCCTCGCGGGGATACATGAACTCATGCGGTAGCACCGCCGCAAACCGCTCAACCTTCTTATAGCGTAGCCGTGCCAGCGCAACATTCCGGTATGCGTCGTTGCTGATGTTATCAATGATCGCCTCACAGGCACTCTCGTTTTCCGCCATATTCGCAAAAAGGCTGTCAACCGCCTCATTTATCACATTGGTCGGATCATTGATTTCAAGAAAGGTGATAGCCTCCAAGCCGGTTTCCAGCTTGTTTGCCCATGTTGTCCTGTCGAATTGTTCCTGCATTTGCTTACTCTTCAGCGGGCATCTGGAGACTTGATCTGGAGTGATCGCCAGCCAGCATACCCTCACATACTATCGTCACAGCACAATCACCCTGGATCTGTAAAACTGTCCGCCACAAGCAGGCCAATTTACAATCTTGGGGATTGTTTTGCGCTACTTAACCTAAACCCCTTAACAGAACAAACGCCAAAAAGTGGCATGATGTTACCCTCGCCGCGAAAAATACTGGGGCTAACTGCCACAGGCGTCGATTTTATCTGTAAAATCTTGCTTTTCATCCCCAAAATATCATGACTAATATAAAGGCGGATTTAGTGTTGCAAAACTATATTTTGATCTTAAGTGGGGCGGTCGCATGAAAACCATCAAGCAGTTTACCTGTCTGCTTTGTCTTGTTTGCCTGGGGTCAGTTGTCGCCGTCATGCAAGGCCACGCCCATGAGCGTGATACCACTCCCTGCTCGGTTGATGTTGTGTTCGGTGATGATGACCATGGGGTGTTTACTGCCTTCATCCTAAAACTACAGCACAAGAATAACAGCCTGCGGGACGTGGAGGGAGTCTCGGTGCTGGTTCAGGACAGCTCAGGTACGGTGATCAACAACACGGATGCGAAATGCAACATTGAGGCGGGCGGCCTGCGCGCCGGTGATACCGGGCAATGCCAGAAAACGCTGCAGATGATCACGGGAAAAATGGCGCAGAAAGTTGGCTACGATATTTGGGTCAAGATGATCGAGGATCAAAAACTACAATTCATGGTGGCTCAAAAATGTGAGGTTTCTGGCGTTTCCTACAAGCAATAGCCAAAGGAAAGCCTACTCCTCATCTGACTCGGCGGCTGACTGTTCTTCCTTAATCGTTTCCAGGCTCTCAGTAACCTCAATCTGCTGGTATTTTTCCTCCTCGAGCTTCGGCATCAACGCTTTTTCCTCATCACTGGAGATTTGGAAGCGACGGCCAAGCAACTCAACCCGTTTCTTCAGTCTCAGCACCTTGATCACCTCGGTTGCCTCGGCGTGAACGCGGGTGATTCCGATCCCGGCTTCCTTCGCATCCAAAGGTTCGATAAATTCCTTGTCCATTGCTGATCTGAGCCGCGACAGGGCGTCGCCCTTAACGGCGTTGATGGCGCTCAAAGACCGCGATGCCAATGTATCGAGACCATCGAGCATGACAGTCAGTTCAGTGTCGTTGGGTGCTGGGATCTGGCCACGAAGTTGGATTGGCTCATCACTGGTCTGCCGCATCTCAAGTTCTGCTTCCGCCAGAATTTCGTTTACACGTTCAAGTATTTCGGGGATGTAGACGGCGACCACAATCCATTTTGTTTCGCCAATGATCTCGATCTCAATATTGGCAAAGTCAGAGACTATCCGTATCGTCTCTTCAATTTTGGTTCGCTCACCATAAAACAGGTTCTTGAACTGTTTGATCGAGCCAATGTCCAAAAGCTGGGGGATAAACGTAGTAATTTTATCGCTGATCCGATGCGACGCTGCCTCAGCATAGGAATCTTCCTCGATAATCTCGATGAGGTGACCTTCGACCTCTAATTCTTCATTCATTGCCGACTCCAGCCCTCAAAAAAACGAGTCCTGTAAATTTTGCAGACATTACAATTTCGTGTCATTCTGCGTCAATATTTGAAGTTACCCCAGATCTGCTGCAAGAACTGGGCCAAATGACCAAAATCGAGTGGTGCCCGGTCAACTTGCCAATCAGCTTGAAACAATTTGAATGTTGCCAGCCTGCGGATTGACCGTAATCATCTGTCCGGTTTTGATCAATTTGGTGATGTCACCATCTAAAAACCGATCAACCAGCGTCATGTTGGCCATCGCGGCTCCCTGGGCCAATATCGTATTTGCGCTGTTTAGGATCAGCGCCTTTGGCGCGACGCCGCGAGCGACCATCTCATGCAGCATCCAGGCAGTGGCGACACCCCCCTTTGCCGTGTTCAGCACAAGGATTTTGTCCTTGTAGGATTGACCAAAGAGCAGGTGCTGCGGGCGCGAAAATACACCCTTGATACGATCAAGATCATAGCGCGCTGAAAAGTTATCAGCCGCAACAAGCGCTTCGCCGCTCACGATGGGGCCGATGCCGGTATGGCAGGCAAATATCCGGGTCATGCCATTTTCCCCTCAATTGCTGCCTCGATACAATCCTGCATACTTGCAAGCGCAGGCCGATAGCCATATCCACCCAGAATATTGACGATTTTCGCCGAGTTGCTGAGCAGATTGACCCAGCCATTCGCCTCGCCAATCTCCCGGGCATATTGATTGTAGAAACAGGTGCCTTGCAGTACGGTTCCACCGGCATCCTCAATCGTGCCGACAAAGCCCATGCGGGTGGCATCACCATAGACCTGCGGCGAGGTGCAAACGATGAGGGGCTTTTTCACGTGCCGCCCTGCACAATGGCTCGCCGCCTCGCGCATCTCAACGAGTGAGAGTTGTGGCGCCGCCAGAACGACAACATCCAGTTGATCACCATGCCCGGCAAAGGAATCGCGGAGTGCCGCTATCTCTGCTGCGGTAATTTTTTCCTCCAACAGGCCAGTGCCACCAACTGCTTCGATTGTCGGGGCTTCCGGGGTGATACCGACAATATGGAACAGTGGCGTTGACCCATAGCTGGCCATGGCCGCTCCAAAATGTTTGATTTCATCAGACGTTGGCGCGTGATCAAGCCCCGCAATCACCGGCACCTCCCAATAAGAACCAGCCTTCCGGCCGATCACCGCACCAAGCACACCCCAATCGGTCAATTCCTTTGGTTGGGTGGTAACACGATAGCGGCGTGTAGCTGTCCGGTTTTGCTCAAGATGCAAGCCATAGCGCGGCGTTCGTCCGGTCAGACCGGCAGCAAGCGCAGATGGCCCCCCCTCGAAATTCGATCGGGCGCCGCATACGCTGTTCGAATAGATCACCACGCCGGTATCGCCGTAGGCAACATGATCACCAAAAACTGGCGGCATGATTGTCTGATAGTTGATGCAGGTATTCGTCATCATGATACCAATCGCCTCGCAGGCGATGATGAAACGGCGTTCGAGACTGGCCATCTCCTCGGTCTGGCCGAGCGGGCGGTAATATGACAGATCAACACCACGCGGATCGGTGATCATCGGAATGACAACCTTGCTTTTGTCCCTGGCGATGTCTTCCATAAATGCCGCGCCCGCGTCACCAAATGACTCAGGGTCGGCCATCATATGCGCCTGGCTGACGGGCACCATGTCGGCAGCATCAAAGAACGTGCCTATCTTGATCTGGTGATCAATGGCCCATTGCACGTGGGGGCCCATGTCACCAGCAAGCA